>Ga0307492_10000291_pt1 | contig 21511 bp, 15 predicted proteins | sample SI3LmetaG_FD_202365 | JGI IMG/M metagenome (GOLD analysis project Ga0307492, IMG submission 202365) | Sea-ice brine microbial communities from Beaufort Sea near Barrow, Alaska, United States - SI3L | ecosystem: Environmental > Aquatic > Marine > Coastal | place: USA: Alaska | collected 2017-05-06 | reverse complement strand
CAACTGGTGTATCTATAGATAAACGAATTTCCCAGATGAAATACACCATACAGAAAAGCAAAAGTTCGATAATTATTCAGTTCTATGACTTTCAATCAAGCTACAAACATTGGGTTTTTAAGAAGTGATATGCTTATTCAATTACTGAGGGAAGTTGAGAAGTCTAGGTAGAACTTCCATTTCTAACGTCCATCGCTTTGGTAGTTAATTCTCTTATTGTTGAAAAAGACATACCCTTTGGAATATTGATGATTTCACACTCTTCACTGCCAAAGAATTGAATACTAAATCCTGATTCATGGACCATGACGCCGACAGAATTAGATGTCCATTGAGATTTAGCCAACTTAACGGGCTTTTCTATAGTTAGAGGAGTAATTTTTCTAGAGTTGGGTTTAAGACTTAAAGTAGCCACTTTCATACCTTTGGATGTGTTACATCAGTTTCAGAAGAATGGCATTTTACTTGAAATGTTGAATATTTCAATTAATATTTTCAACTAAAAATAAAGATTGTCACACAAGTATTCTAAGTATGAGAGATAATAGACTTAGTTAACTTTCTTGGATTGAACTAAAGGGAAATAACAACCTCATTCGAGTCCCCTTTCCCACTGCTGTTTCGATAACGCTATGACGTTTACTACTACTTATAATGCCATGTAACATGGCGAGGCCCATACCTTTTCCAAACTCTTTAGTTGTATAGAAAGGTTCAAATAGATGCTCTATTACTTCATTGGACATTCCGCTTCCTGTATCAGATACCGATAATTCAACCCAATCTCCCTCCAATAATTTATGACAATCACTACATTCAGCTTGAACATCCTTGCTGACCTCAACGGATATATTGATCACCCCTTTACCATTCATGGCATCTTTAGCATTCTCACACAATATTAATAATATCTGCCGCAACTTATCAGGGTCTAATAATATTTTAGGGACATCTTCTTGGTAATTAAATTCAATTTTAATGGTTTCAGGCATTTCAGAATAAATTCTCTCAATATTATATCTAACCTGTTCAGTTAATAATATAGCCTGAATTTCCTTGTCCCCGCCTTCAGAAAAGAGCAGCATTTTTGTGACAAGTTCACTCGCTCGTTCAGATGACTTTATAGAAGTATTCAGATATTCAATCATTTTTTCTGGAACTTCATCACCATAGCGATCAATTGCCATGTTGGTGTAACCCATAATTATTCCAAGGATATTATTAAAATCGTGGGCAATAGCACCGGTAATTTGACCAAGAGCTTCCATTTTTCTAGTATGTAGCAGTTCACGTTGCAGACGTTCTTTGTATCGCTCAGATTTACGCCGAGTTTCTTGTAGCTCCAACAGGCGTTTACCAACTTGAAGTCGAGCTTGTAGTTCAGTGTTATCAAAGGGTTTTGCAATGTATTCGTTTGAACCCGCTTCTAGACCAGTGACAATATCATCGGTTGTGTCTCTAGAAGTTAAAAGAATAATAAAGGCCGGGTCTCCTTCCTCACTTTTACGGATCCTTTTGCACAAATCAACGCCATTGAGTTTTGGCATTTCCCAATCAAGCAAAAGTAATTCAGGTGCATCTTTTTGTTGCAAAGCAGCCCAAGCTTGCTCTCCATCCTCTACTACAATGGGATCATAGCCCCATTTTTTAACGACTTTTTCAAGTATCATTCTAGATGAAGCATTGTCTTCAGCTATTAATATTTTCAATGTAATAAGATCTCTGTCATATTTATGTAAGAAGAATGTATCTAAATTTTACATTTCACTCAGGTTAAAGGACTCTGCCTTTTTAACTCTAGTATAAAATGGTAAAAATACCAGTTCTAGAACCTTCTAAACTGTCGATATTAGGTATATTGGGTATGTTGGGTATGTTGGGAAGAGAATTAACAGATGATGGGATAAAGTGCTCAATCAAAGGAATTTAATTCTATCAACTCTAAAGCTTTGATTAAAACAGGATCAGATTTCGAAAAATATTGTTCTGCACTGAGTTCAATTAAGTAATCAGGTATTGCATTGATATCAGGGTTAGCAATGCCAGCCGTAGTTCTATAGCGAGTAGCTATGATCACTTTTAATTTTGAATTCGGTAAAGTGATCCGTTCCGGTTCACCGTAATAACTTGAACTACCTCCCATGGCTTCGCCAATAAAAACCGCTTGAGTTTTTTTATCCATTTCGAAAATAAAATTTGCGGCAATTGAAATGGTTGCTCTACCGATTAAAGCATAAATACTCACTTCCCTTTGTTCAGCGTTGAAATGATTCATCATGTCAAAGAAAGGAGCATAAATTCGATGACTATTTTTATAATCATATTTGCCACCACTATTACTTCTGACATCAACGATTAGACTCTCTACTTGTTGTTTTTTTATCTCAATTTCTATCTCTGCGATAAAATCAGAAAATGATTGACCGTTATTTTCTTCATTAACTGTGTTGTATTGTAAATAGAGCGTTTTATCATCTGATATTTGATACCAATACTTTTCTGATACCACTTTCCTAAGGTACGGGGCTGATGATTCATTTACAGGTAATAATGGACTATCAAGTGCATGTCTGAACATCGCCTTGTAACGTTCTAGTGATATAGCATGGAGTTTGGTCGTTATTAATTTTCCTACACTACTCTGTGTCACAATATTAATTTCATTACCTTTAGAAATATTTAAAGCTGCTAATAGTTCTGAAATAATTGAATAGCTTGGTGTCAAACTCTTAATCGAGTTAGGACTTTCATTACTGATATAAGCGGTTACTTTTTCGAAGACTTTTTCAATAGAAACTCCAGCAATAGTGTTGATTTTTTGTCCAACGAGTGATTGATTATTATCATCAGTTTCAGTGATGTAGACCCCATCACTAAACGTATAAAATCGCAGGGGAAATAGATTGAATTGGGTAGCTTGTTGAAAAGGCGATAAGCGAGTATGACCATCACCTCCAGCTTGAGTAATCATTGAGACGGCAGCAATGAGTGAAATCATTGTTTGGGCTCTAGTATTTGACTGGCTTGCTGAAACGATTTGCTCTAAATGAGTTTTAAACGTGTTCTCACTTATACTTCGCCAAGGATTGGGGTGAAAATTACGAATTGAAGTCAGTAACTTATCCGCATCTTGCTGCCACTGTATTACGGATAGTTGTTGTGATGAACGATTTAGTGGTGATTGCTCAACGAATGATTGTTCAGACGGTCTATTTTTAGCCTCAACAGTTAAAAAGCTAAACATCGCTTGAAACGCTAATACTAAAATTAATGAATATCTTATTTTCATTATTTGAAGATCCTTTATAGTCTTTATTAGCTTCACTGACTATGGTCGATAATTGTCAGATTACGACCACCACTTTTCGCTTTGTATAGCATTTTATCAGCTCTGGAGATCGCAGAAGAAAAGTCTTCATCCTTTTGAATTTCCACACAACCAATACTAATTGTTACAGCAACTTTTCTTTCGCCAGTGCGAGTATTTTCAATGGATGTCCTAATTCTCTCCGCTAGAAGAAAACCACTCTCTAGATCAGTGTGAGGAAGAACAATTAAAAACTCCTCACCTCCATGTCGACTCAATAAATCTGAGCTACGTAAGCAACTATTTAATATTGAAGTAATGCTAACAAGAACCTCATCACCCACTAGATGCCCATAAATATCATTGACCTTTTTAAAATAATCAATATCAGCCAGAATAAAACACAGGCTTTGTTCATAACGCTTATTAAGGCTTAGCAAGGGCAGAACCGTGTTTTCCATTGCACGTCGATTGAGTAAAGAAGTAAGAGGATCAGTGTTTGCCAGGGTTTCTACACGAATGACCAATAGTCTTGAATAATATATCATATAAGCCATGACCACTGAAACAAGCAATAGGAACATTTCTCTTAAGCTATTAGAGAATGACTCTTTGATTTTCGATATTTGACTAAATCGATGAATGAGCTTTAGTTCATCTTCAATGATTTCATAACCGAGATAGTCATATCCACTATTATTATAAATATTATTATCATCCATTAATACCGTTGGCACGAAAAGAGATTGGCCCTGGATATCTGATTTTGCTGCCAGAACGGTGTTATCTTCATCTAATAAAAAGGAATTACCAATTTGTAAATCGTCTGAAATTATTTCATTAATTGAAACAAGTGAAATATCAATCGCGATAATACCTTTCATTGAATTTTTATAATAAATCGGTATCGAGAATGTAACCATATACCCCTTACCACCCTCATCAGCATAAATATCAGTCATCACCAAACGTCTATCAGGGTTATTGGCAGGTGTGGCTTTGATCCAATATTCTTTTTCAGAGCTATCAATCACAATGGGGATTAGCTCAGGATCAGAGTAAGGAAAATAGTACATAAAAGAGTTTGTGGAGATATAATAAGCCCACTTTAAATCTACTATGGTGTTTAAAGCATTTTTAAAGATAGATTGCATATTAATCGTTGCAGAAATTTCATTCTTAGTTTCTTCAGAAATATCTGTTTTATTACCATTTGCAATCAATACTCCGGCAATGTTATACCAATAGTTAGTTTGATCTGTTGATTTATCTTTCGAAATGATTGAAACACCAAGTTTAGGGTAATCAACAAGTGAATCTAAAGCACCATGGATATTTTTAGTCTCAGCCTGCCACGTTAAGTTTTGCTGCATATTGTCACGTAATGTTTCTACGAATGACTGGACCAGTAGAAACTTTGATTTAACAATAACCGCTCGCTCTGCAGAAGTACTCACTAGATATTTTTCAATACTAATCATTTGTTGAGTGACAATAATATAAGAGCCAACAATAAAAATGACTGTCAGAAAAATAATGATAATGATATTGAATCGTTTGTTGTCAAGAACCATGGATGATTTTGAACACCATATATTAACTATTCCACTAATAAAAATAGTCATGTAGTAACGTCTAACATAGCAAGAATTACCCTAGATGTTAACTTGCTTATAGAAGAAGAGGTTTAAATGGTCTTATTCAGTGACCAACGGCACAAATAAACACTAAATCTTAAAAAAACTCAATCTAATATTGGATGTTGGCTCGGTCTAATGGATAATATGATGTACTCAAAGACTTAATAAATTATAGGTGTTTATGGTAATTTCTAGACTTGCTATACCAGTAGTTCTTCCTCTATTAATCATGTTAGCAGCAATCTGGTTGAGGAGTTATATTTCACTACTGCCACAAACTTACCTACCGTTGATAAGCTATTTACCCTATGCCTTTTTAATTGCAAGCTTGATACTTAGCCTACAATTTAATCAACTGCGCAGTTTATTGTTAGCTGTTGCTCTAGCGTTCAGTTACCTAATTATTCAATTATTTCTCCAGGATTCTCTAGAGCAAATTTCAGCCCTGAATGTTTATTTCTTAGTTTCAACAGCACTACCCTTCTTAATAATATCGATTAGCTGGTTTCCTGAAAGAGGCATTTTTACAAGTTATGGTTTACTCTTTTTAAGCATTAGCAGTTTATTAGTAATAACCATTATTTTTTTATATTACAACCCAAGCTTTTTCGAAAATGCTTTACCCTATTTTATTGTTCGCGATTGGAGTTTTTCCATACTCTCTCCTCTTGGTGTTGTAATCTATAGCGCCGCCGTTATTCATCAATTAATTAGACTATGGTTCTATCGACAACCTTATGATGCGGCCTGTAGCATTCTACTTATCTCGTTATTAGTTGCATTTATGCTTTTTGATCAGCCTCATATGTCAATTGTTATATTTTCTAGTATTCAGTTGATTATAATCTGGAGCATATTAAAACAAAGCCATGATATGGCTTACAGAGATGAACTAACAGGTTTGCCTGGTCGTAGAGCACTTAACGAAGCATTAAAATCTCCAGGACGAAAATATGTCCTCGCGATGATGGATATTGATTTCTTTAAAAAATTCAATGATAAATATGGTCATGATGTTGGCGATGATGTTTTAAAAATTGTGGCCAGTAAAATGGCTCTAGTCACTGGCGGTGGCACAGCCTATCGATATGGTGGTGAAGAATTTACCGTTTTATTTAAAGGTAAGGAAATACAGACTTGTATTCCCCATCTTGAAGCCGTCCGTGAAGATATTGCCCATTACAGTATTTCGATCAGAGAAAAAACTAGCCGACCAAAAACCATAAAAGAAGGCAAAGATAAAAGAGGTACTAAAAGTAAACCTAAGGGTATATCTGTATCAATTAGCATTGGTGTCGCAAAAAAGACAGCTGAATTGACCACTCCTGAATTAGTTTTAAAAGCGGCTGATAAGGCCTTGTACAAAGCTAAGAAAGCAGGCCGAAACTGTCTGGTCGCTGATAAATAATTAATGATATGTCGACCTTTAGTTAAACTGTATTAAAGAATACAACTCGATTGCTTTGATAGAAAATATTTATGCATAAAAAGTCACTAAATCACTGTATAATTACACCATTAAGTTTATGGTTGAATTGACCATATAAAAATTTGATTCAACCAAATTTAGTACTATGCTTAACCTACAATTATCGCAAACTTATGTTAGAACAAACCCAAAACAGAGGTATTTAGAGTGTTAGAAGCCTATAGAGAACATGTAAAAGAAAGAGCTGAACAAGGAATTGTTCCTCAACCCCTTTCAACTGAACAGATGTCTGATCTGGTTGAGTTATTAAAGGATCCACCTGCAGGTGAAGAAGCCTTTTTACTCGATCTATTATCAAATCGTGTACCAGCAGGTGTCGATCAGGCCGCTTATGTTAAGGCCGGTTTTTTAACAGCCCTAGCAAAAGGCGAAACGTCTTCTCCTATCATCTCTAAAGAAGAAGCGGTTGAACTTCTGGGTACTATGTTAGGTGGCTACAACATCACTACACTTGTTGAACTGCTTGACGATGCTCAATTAGGTGAACTTTCAGCTGAACAACTTAAACATACTTTATTAATGTTTGATGCCTTTCATGATGTGGCCGATAAAGCCAAAGCAGGCAATGCAAATGCTCAGAACATTATGCAAAGCTGGGCTGACGCCGAATGGTTTACCACTATGGATGCCTTAGCAGAAAAAATAACCTTAACCGTCTATAAAGTACCAGGGGAAACTAATACCGATGACTTGTCACCTGCCCAAGATGCCTGGTCACGTCCTGATATCCCGCTTCATGCTCTAGCATTTTTAAAAAATGAACGTGAAGGACTTGAAGGTAATCAACTTGACGCTATTGAAGAGTTGACTAAAAAAGGTCATCCCGTTGCTTACGTCGGTGATGTTGTTGGTACTGGATCATCAAGAAAATCTGCCACTAATTCAGTGTTATGGCTTATGGGTGATGATATACCTCATATCCCAAATAAACGTGATGGTGGTTTCTGCTTAGGTGGAAAAATTGCGCCTATCTTCTTTAACACCATGGAAGATGCAGGCGCACTGCCTGTTGAACTCGATGTTTCAAATATAAACATGGGTGATGTCATTGATATTTACCCTTATGCAGGCAAGGTAGAAAAAGACGGCGAAGTTATCTCTGAGTTTGAATTAAGAACTGAAGTACTGCTTGATGAAGTTCAAGCAGGTGGGCGAATTCCTCTCATTATTGGTCGAGGATTAACCGCTAAAGCTAGAGAATATCTCGGTCTAGAGCTTTCAACACAATTCCGTATTCCTGCGCCTGTAGCATCATCAAATCGAGGCTATTCACTAGCCCAAAAAATGGTTGGTAAAGCTTGTGGTCTTGAAGGTGTTAGACCTGAACAATATTGTGAGCCTACAATTACCACCGTTGGCTCTCAAGATACCACAGGTCCTATGACCCGTGATGAATTAAAAGATCTTGCTTGTTTAGGGTTTTCTGCCGATTTAACCATGCAGTCTTTCTGTCACACAGCCGCTTATCCTAAGCCTATCGACATCGATACTCAGCACACGATGCCTGACTTCATAATGAATCGCGGTGGTGTTTCCCTAAGACCAGGTGACGGTATTATCCATAGCTGGTTGAACAGAATGTTACTACCAGATACGGTTGGCACAGGGGGTGATTCTCATACCCGTTTCCCGCTTGGAATTTCATTTCCAGCAGGTTCCGGAATGGTAGCCTTTGCTGCTGCAACAGGTGTTATGCCATTGGATATGCCGGAATCTGTTCTGGTACGATTTAAAGGCGAAATGCAACCGGGTATTACGCTTCGTGATTTAGTAAACGCTATTCCCTATGTTGCTATTCAACAAGGCTTGTTAACAGTGCCTAAGAAAGGCAAAAAGAACATCTTCTCTGGACGAATTCTTGAAATTGAAGGGTTACCTGATCTCAAGGTTGAACAGGCCTTTGAATTATCAGATGCCTCAGCAGAGCGTTCGTCATCGGGTTGTACTATCAAACTCGATAAAGCACCGATAATAGAATATTTAAACTCTAATATCACTATGTTGAAATGGATGATTGATGAAGGTTATGGTGATGTTAGAACCATATCTCGCCGCATTGAAAATATGCAAAAATGGCTTGCTGAACCAGAGTTACTTGAAGGTGATGCTGATGCAGAATATGCTGCAGTAATAGAAATAGACTTAGCCGATATCGATGAACCAATACTAGCCTGCCCGAATGATCCCGATGATGTTAAAAAATTATCAGAAGTACAAGGTACACACATTGATGAAGTATTCATTGGCTCTTGTATGACCAATATCGGCCACTATCGTGCCGCAGGTAAACTATTAGAGAAAACATCTTCAATTCCGACCCGCCTTTGGATCTGTCCTCCTACTAAGATGGATGAGTATCAACTTATGCAGGAAGGTTATTATAATATCTATGCCAATGCAGGTGCTAGAACTGAAATGCCCGGTTGTTCTTTATGTATGGGTAATCAAGCAAGAGTCGCAGCAGGTAGTACCGTGGTCTCAACCTCTACCCGTAACTTCCCTAATCGACTAGGTGATGGCGCTAACGTTTACTTGGCTTCTGCAGAGCTTGCAGCTATTTCTTCAATTGTTGGTAAGTTACCAACCGTAGAGGAATATATGACTTATATGGAGGATATAAATACCATGGCAGATGAGATCTATCGCTATCTAAACTTCCATGAAATTGAAAGCTTCAAGAAAGCTGCTGCATCTGTAACTATTCCAATTGTAAACAAGGTTACTGTAGGCGCTTAAAGCTCAGCCCAATAAAAAAGTACAGGCTAAAAACTAAAAATCCTTCAGGCTATTAATTCTATGGTTAACCTGAAGGATTTTTTTTAGCGATCAATTGTTATAAAAGACTCTATAAAGCAATTAAGAACTACAGGACAACATCGAACAACCCGCTTTATGTCGGGCCCATTCAGGTCTTTTCAATGAATAAATCAACTTATCTGGTTGCTCATCATAAGGATATCTCATGACTTCTAATAACTCATGCAGCATCGAATGGTCACCATCCTCTGAAAGATCAATTGCTTGTTGTGCGAGATAATTACGTAAAACATATTTAGGATTAATCTGATTCATTTTACGGCTTCGTTGTTCAAGTGCAGACTTTAAATCTACTGCACTGTTGGTGCTATTAATGTCTAATAAGACTCGCTTCGCATAGTTTTTGATCCAAAGGCAAATAGAATGTTCAATATCGTCTGTCAAAGATTCTAGTTGATAAAAAGCATCTCTAAGTTGAGTAGGTATGCCATCTAAATCCTTAGAGGCTAAGGCTTCTATATTGAGATGGGCAAGTTGACGATAAAAAATCGTCATATCTGTTTCAGTCAAATGCAAGTTTTTTAATAAATCAGTGATTAACTGCTGATCATCTACATTCTCGCCTACCGCATCAACTAATGTCGATAATCCCAATTTACTCAACATCATAGAATGTAAATCAGTTTCATATTCAATAATAAAATTATCTAAGGCTTTTCTCAAAGGCTCAGTATCCTCAAACACAAATGAAATAGTTTGGGCTAGCTGCAATAAATTCCAATGAGCCATCTGGGCTTGGCGTCCAAAACTGTATCGTTTACCTTCAGCGTCGGTGGTGTTCGGTGTCCAATTTTCATCGTAACCTTCAAGCCAGCCATAAGGTCCATAGTCAATTGTCAAACCTAGAATCGACATATTATCGGTATTCATCACCCCATGAACGAAGCCCACTCTCATCCAATTGATTACCATCACTTTAGTTAGCTGGCAAACTTCGTTAAACCATCTAATATAAACATCATTAGAGGGCTCACCTAAATGTGGGAAGTCATTACCAATAGTGAAGTCTATAAAGGTTTTTAATAAAGATTCACTATCTTCATCACTCTCATTTGATTTGGCTGAGAGTTGAGCTGCAAGTATTTGAAAATGACCAAAGCGCGTGAAAGAAGGAGCAACCCTACAGACCACTGCACCAGGTTCATCTCTCACATCGCCGTTATAAAACATGTCACGGGGAACCTCATCACCGGTTAAGCATAAGCTAAGAGCTCTGGTTGTTGGCACTCCTAAATGAAACATAGCCTCACTACAGAGGAACTCTCTAACAGAAGAACGAAGTACGGCTAATCCATCGGCATGCCTCGAATAAGGCGTAGGCCCAGCGCCTTTTAATTGAATGGCCCACTGTTCCTTTTGTGAATTAACAATTTCACCTAAATTAATCGCCCTTCCATCACCTAACTGTCCCGCCCAATTTCCAAATTGATGGCCACCATAACAAGTTGCATAAGTCATCATGCCATCTAATTGTTCATTACCCGTAAATACCGCTGCAAAACGATCGGTATGACAATCGACTTCATTGATATCGATAATTTGGGCGACTTCTTTTGAGTGAATGAGTAATTCTGGAGTTGATGCTGGTCTGGGTTTTACCACTGAATAGCAGGCATCTAAGACTCTTCTACTACCATTTTCAGTAATAGGATCTGCGGGTAGATTATCGACAAAGCGATTATCAAAGTTTAGTTTATCTAAGGAATTTTTCATGTTGATTATGAACGTTTAACCTCTTTAAGTGCTTGCAATGGACTCAGTATAACAGCAATCAAGGCTGTTAACTTTGTAGCTAGATTTGTAACATGTATTGTAACAAGACTTATATATGGTCTTTTTGTTTCTATATTTCAAGGGTATGATGTTTCGCCTAAGAGTTACATTGACGTAGCTTTTAACCAATTTACTTGATAAGGAATAACGATGAAATTAAATAAAGGCCCTTTATTGCTCACCTTAATCTCAAGTCTTTTATTATCTCAGGCAGTTTTTGCCGCAGAAGATAAAAAAGATGATAAGAAAGAAGAAAAAGAAAAAGAAAAAAGCATCACCGAAATGATTAAAGACCAAACGGTATTTGATGGCTTCTTAGATATCTATCAAGATAAGAAGACAGGTTCATTAATGATGACCCTGACTGACGAGCAATTTAATAAACCGATGATCTATTTCATTCAAACGTTAAATGGCGTTTTGGAAGCAGGTCACTTTAAAGGTAACTATAGAGAAACTAAATTACTAGAATTTAGAAAGCACTTTGATCACATAGAAATAGTTGCTACTAACCCACGTTTTTACTTAGACAAAAAAAGTGCAATCAGTCGTTCAGCTGGTACTAATGCTACTCCAGCAATATTAGCATCTATGAAAATTGAATCCCATGATGAGAAAAAAGGACAATATTTAGTTAAAATTGATCCTGTTTTTCTCTCAGAACAAATCCACAGAGTTTCACCTTATCCGGAACCTACGGTACCAGGGGCACCACCTCGACCACCAAGTTATAAAGTTGGTGGGCTGAGCAAAGAAAAAACCAAATATTTAAGGTTACGTTCATATCCTAAAAATACTGATGTAGTCGTTGAGTATGTTTTTGATAATGAAAACCCAAGTGTTGCGGGCTCTGCGGAGATCACAGACGCGCGAACGGTTTCAATTCATATGCAACATTCATTCATTGAAATGCCGATGAACAATTTCAAAGCACGTCGTGATGATGCCCGAGTTGGTTATTTTGGTCAGCAATTTGATGATTTAACCTCAGACAAATGGGCTCCTTATCGCGACGTTATTAATCGTTGGGACTTAGAGAAAAAAGATCCTAATGCCGCTTTATCTGAACCAGTAAAGCCAATTGTTTGGTGGATAGAAAATACCACACCTGTTGAATGGCGTAACACAATAACTGAAGCAACTTTGCAATGGAACTTAGCATTTGAGAAAGCTGGTTTTAAAAATGTTATGCAAGTCAAAGTTCAACCTGATGATGCTGACTGGGATGCCGGTGATATACGCTATAACGTACTACGGTGGACAGCCTCACCTAGACCTCCTTTTGGTGGTTATGGACCAAGCCTTGCTAATCCTTTAACCGGTGAAATTATTGCTGCAGATATTATGCTTGAATATGTTTTCATGAAAAACCGTTGGCTTGCAGAGTCGCTCTATACTGATGGAGCATCTATGGAACAACCGTCAAACATGCCAGCAGGAATGTATTGTAGTGCTGGCCATCTATTACACCAATCGTTGTTAAGTGCTAAGACTATGCTTAATGCCTCTGGTGCAACAGCTGCCGAGAAGAGTGAGCTCAGTGAACAAGGTTTATCTTATCTCATACTGCACGAATTAGGCCATACCCTTGGTCTAAACCACAATATGAAAGCCTCACAAAAACTTGGTGCAACAGAAATTCACGATGCAAACATGACAAAGGGTAGCGTCACTGGCTCCGTTATGGATTATCCATTGATCAATATAGCTCCTCCTGGTATCACTCAAGGTGATTATTCTGATACTCGTCCTGGAACCTATGATGATTGGGTAATTGAATATGGTTACTCGGTAGCCTTAGAGGATCCTAAAGCAGAAGAAGCTCGATTATCAAAAATTCTAGCACGTTCCAATGAACCGGGCTTAGCCTTTGGTAATGATGCCGATGATATGCGCGCTGCGGGTCGTCACTTAGATCCTAGAGTTATGATTGGGGATATCTCTTCTGATGCAATTGCTTACGGCGAAGGTCGAATTCAACTTGTAAAAGAAACATTCAAAAAGTTGCAGGATAAAACAACTCAGGAAGGTGAATCTTATCAAGAACTGGTTGTTGGATTTAATTCCCTTTATCGAAGCTATATGTCAGCCTCAAACATTGCCTCTCGCTACGTAGCTGGTATTTATCTCGATCGTTCAGTTGTGGGTCAAGTGGGTGCAACCGAGCCCTTCACTCCTGTTAGTTTAGCTGATCAAAAAAGAGCCATGGCACTGATATCGAAATATCTGCTCGCTCCCAATATTCTTGAGGAAGCGGTTCCGTACTTTAACCAACTTCAAGTGCAGAGAAGAATGTTTAGCAATTTTGGTCGTAATGAAGATCCAAAATTACACGACATGATCCTTAATTCACAGAAAGGTGTAATGAGTCATTTACTGCACAAAAATGTGCTACAACGTATGACTGATTCTGCGCTTTATGGCAATGAATATGATTTAAATACCTTTATGACTGATTTAACTTTCGCTGTTTTTGACGCTGATAAAAAGTCTAATATCACAACTCAACGTCAAAATTTACAAATCGAATATGTAAATCAATTGATTGGCATCAGTGGTCTAAAAGGTTCATCAGGTTACGACCATTTATCAAAAGCTGCCGCGACTTACCAATTACAGAAAATAGCGGATAGCTACACCTCAAGAAATAGTGGTTCAAAGGCTAGCAAAGCACATCGTCAATATATTGATTGGCTTATTGAAAATGCCTTCCATAAAAATTCTTAATGGACAAATATTCATAATGTAAAAAACTCAGGTGGATTTGTTTATTCCACCTGAGTTAATACGTTGAGTACAATTCAATTACACTATTAGTTAATTACCATGCAATTAAAATGAAGAGCCAGGTTCTTTTAAAAAGGCAACGTCCTTAGCTTGCAACTCTTTATGTGCACCTACATTGATGGCTTCTTGTGCAAGAACTAACGCCATAGCATCATAAGCGAAGGATTTAGCCAATCCGCGATAGATATTTCGAGAAAACTGATCAAGAATGATTATCTCAGCCAATCTTCCTTGGGCAGTTTTACGCCAATGAAATAATTCACCTTGAGCAGCTTGTTGATGGCTCTCACCGAACTGCTGATTTAATAACAAATCAAAGAGCTCATCCTTTATCCACCAGGACTTAGGTTCAATGGTTTCAAACCAGAAAGTAATTATCTCTTGTGGTTGCATCGTTCACCGCTAAAATTTCCATGGTAATTCATAGTTGATATCATAATTACTATCATGATTAAATAAGACAATACATGACAACTGTTATCAAGAAAAGTATTAACGGTAAGGTTAAAGATCATTGATGATTAAGCAAATTTACTCTTAGATATGGCGATTGAGTTAGTCGAAACTAAAGGGAGATTTAATGTAAACTAGATTCTTTATAAAACATAACCCTAAGAATTCTCATTGCTATAATAAATTACAATAAGTAATTTCTATAATAATTGTTATCCGAAACTATTATTATAGAAAACTATAAGAAACTACAATAGGAATAAATTATGCAAACAAAGCTATCTTCTCCCGTTTCATTGATCACCGTTCTTCTATTAGTCATCACCTTTGCAGCATCTTATTGTAGCATCCAAGTTCCTGAAGTAAACGATACTGCTTCAGCAACCGACTTTTCAGCATCCAAAGCGATAAAAAGACTGAAAGAATTTTTACCCGCAAATAATGGTGCTCATCCCGTTAACTCTGTGGAAAATGCACTGGTTCGCGATAGGATCATCGCACAAATAAAAGACATGGGAATTACAGCAGAAGTTCAAAAAACTACTGGTTGCAGTAATTTCCGTGGTGCCGTTGTTTGTGCGAAGGTTGATAATATTATCGCCACCATTCCCGGGACTGATCCATCAACAACCGTAATGATGATGGCACATTTTGATTCTCATCCATCCGGTCCAGGTGCTGGTGATGCAGGTCACGCTGTTGCCATTATTCTTGAACTGATGGATATGCTGAAACAGCAAGCACCACTTAAAAATGATTTGGTTATCTTAATTAATGAAGGAGAAGAATCAGGATTACTTGGCGCTGAAGCTTTTATGGCAAGTCACCCCTTAGCTAAAACTATTGATGTTGTGATCAATATGGAAGCAAGAGGTAATCAAGGAAAAAGCCTATTATTTGAAACGGGTGAAAATAATTATGGATTGATTAAGCTCTATCAAAAGTATGCTAAAGAGCCAATGAGTAACTCCATCAGTTATGAAATCTATAAATTATTACCCAATGATACCGACCTCACTGTCACTAAACGCTATGGCATTACAGGGGTTAATTTTGCCTTCTCAGGTAGAGTTAATCATTATCATACTGGACTGGATAATATTGAAAACCTTTCTCCAGGAAGTGTTCAGCACCAAGGTGATAATGCCTATGCCATGTTAGTACCTTTGCTGAGTACTGATTTAAAATCGCTTCCCCAAGGCAATGCTGTTTATACCGATATTTTATCGAGCTTTATGATTGTATGGCCGGTGGATATTAGCATTCCCTTAAGCTTTTTTACGCTCATGTTAATGCTGCTAATTAGTTGGAAACTCCTGAGTACAAAGATGATCAGCATAGGACAACTTGCCAGTAGTCTCCCCTTTGCTTTTGTCATCATTATCATCTCAGCTTTAAGTAGTTGGCTAGTACTCTTTTTAGTGCAACTGCTTGCTAAAGAATCTCAACCCTGGTTAGTCGAACCCTTAGCAATGAGAGCAGCTATTTGGTTAATGCCCCTAGCAGCTAGCCTATTTTTTGCCGCAAAGATTAAAGATAAACTGGGCTTTTGGGGATTAGTGATGGCAGCAAACATGTTGCTACTTATCTTATCCATGGCAACGAGCTTAACGCTATCTGGAATGAGTTATTTAACACTGTTACCGTTGTTAGTGTTCAGCTGTTTAATGAGCCTAGCGCTTATTTTAGGTATAACTAGCAATACTGTAATTACCATTATAATCACCTTAAGCCTAATAACTATGGCCTTAATGGTTTTTCCTTTTATGTTGCTTCTCGAAACAGCAATGGGATTTACCTTAGCACCAGCTTATGGTTTTCTAATGTCGCTACTTATTATCATAGCGCTACCCTTACTGCTCAGTGCTAAACATAAATGGCTAAATCAGTTCACCTTAATCGCTATGGCCATCAGCGTCATTGGTTTATTAGTAACCACCCAATTACCGATGTTTAGTAAAAGTTTGCCTCAACCATTAAATTTTGAATATTTGCAACAAGGTAACAAAGCGACGGTACAAGCCTTAACTCCTCATCCATTATCACAAAAGATGATTGCCGAATCAGCCTTTTCAAATAATCAAAAATTATCGCGCCCTTGGTCTACTGCTAAATTCTCTTCCATTGAGGTTAACTCACTTAAACTACCTGAACCTGAACTCATTATTCTCTCAAAAGTTATTGAGAATAATGTGCAAAAAATTACTGTTCAATTCAACTCGAATAACCTCACTGGTCAATTTTTAATATACTCGAAAAATAATAATAGGTTGATAAACGTTGTTATTGATGAGCAAACTTTTGACTTTCCTAAAAATATAGGTTTTCCTCAGTTCTTTATTTGTAAAGGAAAAGATTGCCAAGGGACTACATTTGAACTCACCATCGATGGCATTGAGCCAATAGAAATAGGCCTTATTGATTATAGTTTTGGATTACCTGCATCGTTACAATATATTGCTGAAACTCGTGGTGAATTAGCACATCAAATACAAACAGGTGATGTTAGCTTGGTTCATAAGTTAATCAATATTTCAGTTGAAAATAACGGTTTAACTCAAGACAAGACAATTAGGTAGAACGAATAAACCTATGACCTAAAAAGTGTATCGATTTATTCTTTATCGTAAACACAACATTGTATAAATATGTTTACAGGAAAAAATATTCGTTGGGTAGGAAAAACTGTTTAACAACCTTTATTATATGTTGATCAGCAATTTTTATTTTGAGTTTCATAAAGTCATTGAATCCTTAAAGGACAGTTATGCACCTATAGATCCTGATGCCGACACTAGGCAATTTGAACATTCAAAGCCCCTCACTAATCTGGATTTCGTGGAGCTTCTTGATGGTTTATTAGAAAAGGTTAATTATGAAAGAGTCACTGAAAGTGATCTCAACCAAGCTTTAAATGCTCTTTCCTAATACCGCAGTAGAAATACGGCTTATCGATAAAGTACTAATTGGAGTACCATAATGCTTTACTGTCTAGAATTGCTACTTTAGGTGTCCATCTCTGGAAGCAATTGTGTAAATTTAAGAAACAAAATTAGAATTTATGGAATCCTTAAGTCAAAACCTTTATTTTAAAAATGTCGATAACAATGTTGGTGTTTTTCATCGTTCAGCCAATGATACCGAAGAGGAAGAATACAAGAAAGCTATACTTGCTTATTACTTTTTACTGACAAGTGATACGCCCCGTTCTCGAACTGAACTTGATGAAAAAATAGAACCTTGGCTGTCTTAAAGTGGAATTGTAAAGTAGATTTTGAAAGCTTAAAGCCATCTCAATTAAAAAAAGTATCCAATTATTTGACCTTAGATGAGATGACTATTTTAATCCTGGTGAGATACTCCAATAAGTTTCTGGCGTCTCTTTTAAGTTAAGTGCCCACTTTACTAGTAACCATCTACTAGTCACCAGCAACTTAATTTCTCTCTAACGGAGCCAAGTTAATATATTTCTTACATATTGACCCAGCAGATTGGTATATACTCTTATCCAAGATACTTAATGAGGAAAGTTAATGAAAACTTCAACTGATAATACGGCTTCTAAAAAAACTGCTGCCAAGAAGTCTGCTGCTAAAAAAACTGCTCCTAAAAAAACTGCTGCCAAGAAGCCTGCTGTTAAAAAAGCAGCTCCTAAGAAAGCTGCTGCCAAGAAGCCTGCTGTTAAAAAGGCTGCTCCTAAGAAAGCTGCTACCAAGAAGCCTGCAGTTAAAAAGGCGTCATTTAATCCGGATCAAGTTGGTCAAACTAGTACAGCAAATTTAAAAGCGGCTTCTATGGATATCGATCGACAAATGAAGAAAATTTCTACTTTAGACTCTCGAGTATTGATTGCCAAAGACAAGCTTGAAGAGTTTCAAAATTTACTGCATGAACGACGACTTACTTTCCAAGAAAAAAATACAGCTGCTGCAAAACGTGCTTTAGACAATGCTCGTAATAAATTAACCAATCACAAAGATGTAATGACATCCATACGAAAAACACGAGCTGAGGCTGAAAAAATGCTTAAAGACTCAAAGTCGATCCATAGAGCCTATGAATCTGTCGTTAAACATCTTGCAAAAGGCAGAGTAACAGCCATGAAAGAAGCGCAAAAGGCTGAAATTTCTTTTATGAAAAAGCTGCATAAGGTTGAAAAACGAATGCTTGACCAAGCAGAAAAGCTAAAGAAAAAAATACTTGATTAGAATCATACTTAGCGTCATAGAGAAATAAGATAATGTCAGAATCAGATAATGGTGCTCTCAGTACTCTAAAGTATTTATTGCAGTTTATACTTCCTTATAAAAAAGTATTATTAGGTGCTGGCCTCGCTCTCATTTTGACCTCTGGTGTTACACTCTCGATCGGTCAAGGTGTAAAACTTATCATTGATGATGGTTTTTCTGCAGACTCCTCTGAAGGATTAATCTCTGCTGTTGAGTTTTTAATTGTCTTAGCAGGATTAATGGCTATAGGTACTTTTATACGTTTTTATCTCGTTTCATGGTTAGGCGAAAGAGTAAGTGCTGATATTAGACAATCTGTTTTTAATCATTTATTAACCCTTCATCCAAGTTATTTTGAGACCAATCGCAGTGGTGAGATAATGTCTCGGCTCACCACGGATACCACCTTGCTTCAATCGATCATTGGCTCATCATTTTCAATGGCACTGCGCAGTACTCTGATGCTCATCGGTGCCTTGGTAATGATGGTCATTACCAGTCCTCAAATGACTATGTATGTTTTACTAGGCGTACCTGCTGTCTTAGTTCCTGTTTTAGTGTATGGCAAGCGAGTAAGAACGCTATCTCGAAAAAGTCAGGATTCTATCGCAGATGTTGGGACCTATGCGGGTGAAATTATTCAGAATATTAAAACGGTGCAAAGTTTTACCAATGAAAAACAAGAATCAAAGTCATTTAAAACTGAGGTAGAAACCGCTTTTAATATCGCCAAAAAGAGAATTTTACAACGCTCCTTTTTGATTGCTATGGTGATATTAATGATCTTTGGTGGCCTAACAGCAATGGTCTGGTCAGGTGGAAATGCGGTTTTATCAAAAAACATATCTCCTGGTGAGCTTGGATCCTTTGTGTTCTACGCCTTCATGGTCGGAAGTGCTTTCGCGACTATTTCTGAAGTCTATGGGGAATTACAAAGAGCCGCTGGTGCCACAGAAAGACTTATGGAATTAATTCAGGTTGAAGCTGAAATAAAATCTCCTGAGAATATCCAGGTTAATGCTGATACTCTTGCGCCTTCAATAGTATTTGAAAAGGTTAACTTTAATTATCCATCGAGGCCAGACCAAAAAGCGCTTGATGAACTAAGTCTTGTCATTGAAGCGGGTAAAAGCCTTGCCTTAGTAGGACCAAGTGGGGCAGGAAAATCTACAATATTTGAAATGTTACAGCGTTTTTATGATCCACAATCTGGGAAGATTTTGTTAGATCATCATCAACTGGACAGCCTAGACCCTAAGCAATTGCGTCGGCAAATGGCCTTAGTTCCACAACAACCGACCCTCTTTAGTAATAATGTGTGGCATAACATTCGCTATGGCAATATCAATGCTACTGACGAAGACGTTATCTCAGCAGCTAAAGCCGCTCATGCAGATGAATTTATCAAAACGCTGCCAGAAGGATATGACAGCTTTCTTGGTGAACAAGGAGTACGTTTGTCTGGCGGCCAACGGCAAAGGGTAGCTATAGCAAGAGCAATACTTAAAGATCCTCATATCCTGCTTCTGGACGAAGCTACTAGTGCTCTCGATGCAGAAAGTGAACGACATGTTCAATTAGCCCTTGAAGGATTGATGAAAGACCGAACAACCATCATCATCGCCCATAGACTAGCGACAATATTGCATGCTGATAAAATTGCAGTTATGGATAAGGGTAAGTTAATCGCTACAGGGACTCATCAACAATTACTTGAAAGTTGCGCCTTATATAAAAGACTGGCTGATTTACAATTTAATGAAGGTAAGGCCTAAAGCTTACATTGTGCAATAGATTTCTGTTAATTTATAGGTCAAATTCAACAGAGCTCAGATGGATGATCTTTTAACCATTGTTGAAAGTCATCTTCAGATAAGGGATGAGATATAAAATAACCCTGTGCTATATCACAGCCCATTTCCTTTAACATAGTCCAGGCTATTTCAGACTCTACGCCTTCAGCCACAACTCTCATACTCAATTCATGTCCTAACATGATACACGTTTTCACGATTGCCTTAGCTTCAGAATCAGTGTCCATTTGCATAACAAAAGACTTATCAACTTTCAATTCATTAAATGGCACTCGATGTAACTGAGATAGAGAGGAAAATCCTGTGCCAAAATCATCAATAGACAAAGGAAAGCCTTTCATTCTAATACGCGTTAGAATATCAAGAGAGGTTGCCAATTCTCCCATCAAGGCAGTTTCTGTTATCTCAATGGTCAGTAAACTGGGATCAAGTATGCTGACTCTTATTTTTTCCGTTAGCTCTTCAGGCAAAACCAGGCTATTAATATCAGTGGCTGAGACATTTACTGATATGGGAACTTTACAACCAAAGCTTTTTTGATGAGAAATTCTTGTAATGGCCATATCAAGTACTTTAGAAGTTAGTTTTCCCATCAAGTCCGATTGCTCAGCCAGGGGTATGAAGCAATCTGGAAATAGCATGCCATGTTCCGGATGTATCCATCTTACTAGCGCCTCAGCACCAATAATATCTCCAGATTGAACATCTATTTGAGGTTGATAATACAAAACAAGCTGATCCGCTTCTATTGCTATATCAAGATCAAATGCCGTTGGAACATATATATTTTCCTCAGGCTCAGGTTTAGTATTACTTAAGGTATTTCGGTGGCTTACCAGTACCTTCATCAACTCATCTAAATGAATTGGCTTCTTAATGCTGGTCATTACTTCGAGCTCATAAGCAAAGGCAAGTTTTTCAGCTGAATGTAGAACACCAACATCATAACCACTCATCAAAATTAGTGAAGCTTTGCTGCCATTATTTGATAACTGCCGAATAACTTCGATGCCATCCATTTTGGGCATGTTTAAATCCAATATAATGATGCAGTCATCAGTATATTGATTATCCTCAAAAAACACCGTTGCATCGGTATAGATATTCGGATTGAATCCTGACAGAGAAACGGTTTCTCCCAGTAACTCAGCAATTTTCTCTTCGTCATCGATGATGAAGACTTCAGTCATGTGGTATTAATA
>Ga0307492_10000290_pt1 | contig 21607 bp, 19 predicted proteins | sample SI3LmetaG_FD_202365 | JGI IMG/M metagenome (GOLD analysis project Ga0307492, IMG submission 202365) | Sea-ice brine microbial communities from Beaufort Sea near Barrow, Alaska, United States - SI3L | ecosystem: Environmental > Aquatic > Marine > Coastal | place: USA: Alaska | collected 2017-05-06 | reverse complement strand
CAACAATGCAGGAATATACTGATAAAATTTTGTCCACACGGGATGCTTACTATTGGAGGTATAAAAAACAAAACCCAAAATTAGTGATAACACCCCAAAAACAGTCGCATCATTGGTGATTAATGGCATATTAGCCACTATATTTTCTTGCATTTAACTAACCTCTTTAACTTTCAATTTTATTGTTATATTTATGCTGTCGACTTTATCGTCCCCAGCTAATTAACAGGGTTAATGTAACGCCGGCTCTGCGATAGTAATGTTATCAAGCTGAATTTTAAGTAACTGAGCAGCCGGGTCTTTAGGGCATTGTTCAACAAAATAACGATAGTCATCAACGGCAACTTTAAAACAATCGAGTTGATGAAGTAAAAAACCACGGTCTCGTCGTTCAAAAGGATCATTTGGGCTTAGGGCTAATAAAATATCGACACATTTTAAAGCTTGGTTGAAATGTGTTTCTTTGATCAACCCAGCTTTTAGCTCAGATAGGTGTTTAACAATTAGGCTAATGTGAGTCATACTTTCAGGCAAAATGTCTGACATGTTTTCAGAATAAAAAGCGCTAAGGTCTTCAGTTTCAGCCATACGAAGGTCAAACTCTTGCCAGTTCAACGACTCGCCAGTAACGGGATCGAAAATAATGGCGTACATGTCATCACAAACAAGACGAACCATCACTTTTTCAGGAACAAAAACAATATCACAGTCAAAACCACAGGCTTCTATGATATGTCTGATAATAATGACTTTTAAGCTTGGGGCTATAGTCCGGTAATCTAATGACGTGTGTAATTGATACGCAACCACCGGCCAAGAGTCTCGGTAACTATCAATTAATAATTGAGTCACAAACAATTCATTAATTAACTGCTCAGCTTGTTCAAGCGGATCGTCAATACCTTCCAGAGATGATTGGCAGTGCTCAATAAAACTGTCCACATTATCAAGACAGGTGGTCAATGAAGAAAAAACAAACTCTTCAACTAAGACTATTTTTTGCAACAACGACTTTTCATCAGAATTAATTTCCGATAACAACAATTCATTCATAAATATCTTATCTATTTAAAGCTAATAATTGGCAACGCTATACTGACGACTTAATCACTCATCAACTTATAAAAACATGGTTTCTTTGGTGATGGCAATACGTACAATAAGCATTATCCAGCCCATAGCACCTAGGTAGCCAATAATTTTCATCATACGATTTCTGGCAAACTTCAATGTATAGACTCCGGTAAAAATATACGCAATAAGCGCAAGCATTTTTTCAGCTAACCACAGTTGTTCGAGTGGATTAATAGATAATTGTACCACCATCATTACACCTATAATTATTAATAATGTATCAATAATATGTGGCGTTATTTTCACCCACTTACGATTAAGTTGCTGAGAATTTAGCATTAACCAAGCAAAACGTAAGGTAAAAAGTGAAATACTAATGACCGCTAAGGTTATGTGTAAGTGTTTGAACATGTTTTTTCTATCCTATGATTATTTTTTACTAAGATGAACGTTATTACCTATGATATTAAATTAAGGTTGTCCTTGGGCTGAGCTACTTTCCACTGTTAAAAATTAGCGGTCAAAAAACAGCCCAGGTGACTCTTTCATGTCCGGATAAGTCTTTGACGGTTTGTACTTGTCTATAGCCATATCTTATCAAGATTGTTCGTACTGCCCCCCCTTGTTCAAAGCCATGTTCGAAAAACAGCTTTCCTTTAGTTGATAAATAATCTCTTGCTATTTTCGCAATATATTTTATGTCGGCTAAGCCTTCATCATCAGCAACCAGTGCAGATTTTGGTTCAAAGCGAACATCCCCTATTGATAAGTTTACATCATTAGGTTCTATATATGGAGGGTTAGAAACAATCACATCAAATAATTTATTTTCAGTAACATCACTAAACCAATCACTCTTATAAAAGGAAACGTGTGACAAGTTTAAATTTTTGGCATTTAATTGAGCTAATTTTACTGCAGCAAGGCTATAGTCTAGGCCTTCTACTTGCCAAGAGGGTTTTTCACTAGCAAGGGCTAAAGCAATAGCTCCGGTACCCGTTCCTAAATCTAAACAGGCGAGTAACTCTTGACCATTAGTGACATCAAGTATGTGCTCAACTAAAATTTCAGTATCAGGACGAGGGATTAAAGTCGCTGTTGATACCGCCAATGGTAACGACCAAAACTCTTTCATCCCCGTAATGTAAGCTATCGGTTCACCATTGTGGCGACGTGTTAATAAAGCCAGAAATTGATGAACTAATGGCTCGTCAATAACCTTATCTGGCCAAGTTAATAAATGACTCCGTTCTTTTTTTAATACCAAACAAAGCAGTAACTGCGAATCAAGTTTAGCGCTATCAGAACAATGCACCAATAATTGTCGTCCATGTTCAACTAAATGTTGAATCGAGTGATTTTTTAATGACATGTGATTAACTGTCATAAAATAATATAACCTAAAGCTAAGTAAATTTAGCTTTGCTCCGCAAGTGCCGCTAGCATATCGGCTTGATTTTCTAGCATAATAGGCTCCATCACTAAATGTAAACTACCTTCCATAATTTCATTGAGACGGTAAAGCGTTAAGTTAATACGATGATCACTCATTCTCCCTTGTGGGAAATTATAGGTACGAATACGCTCAGAACGATCACCACTTGCGACTAAATTACGTCGTGATGACTCTTCTTCACTCCTTCGCTTTTCATCTTCTGCCGCTTGTAAACGTGCTTGCAAAACCGACATTGCTTGTGCTCGATTTTTATGTTGTGAACGTTGATCTTGACACTCGACAACAACGCCGGTTGGAATATGGGTAATACGGATCGCTGAGTCAGTTTTGTTTACGTGCTGCCCACCTGCACCTGACGCCCTAAATGTATCGACTTTTAAATCAGCTTTGTTAATTTCTATGGCTTCAGACTCAGGAATTTCAGGCATAACCACCACAGTACAAGCAGATGTATGCACACGACCTTGAGATTCTGTTTCAGGTACACGTTGAACACGGTGTCCTCCGGACTCAAATTTCATGTAGCCGAAGGCTCCGTCACCAACGATTTTGATCACCACTTCTTTGTAGCCACCTTGTTCACTTTCATTGGTATTCATTATTTCAATTTTCCAGCCCTTTTTCTCGATATAACGGCTGTACATTCTAAATAAATCACCCGCAAAAATTGCCGCTTCGTCACCACCTGCACCTGCACGAATTTCCATATAACAGTTTCGGTCATCATTGGGATCTTTAGGTAACAGTAAAATCTGTAAATCGTCAGTTAAAACCTCAACAGCTTTTTTAGCCTCTTTAAATTCTTCTTGGGCCATTTCACGCATATCAAGATCATCATCTTTAAGCATTTCTTCTGCAGTAGCAAAGTCATCGACCGCACCTTGATAGGCTTTAAATACAGTAGTCACATCTTCTAATTGCTTAAACTCTTTCGATAGCGTACGAAATTTGTCTTGATCTCTAATAGTGGCAGGATCGGATAATAAGGCTTGTACTTCTTCAAAGCGCTCAACGAGCACTTCAAGCTTTTGATAAACTGATTGATTCATTACTAACTTCTTATCTACAGATAATAGATTGCATACAACTGCATTAAGTAAAATTATACGTTTTGCTATTGAGTGGTATGGGTTTTTTTATAATGACGGCATTATATTCTACTTATGCATATAACGCAGAGGTTTTTGCGCTAAAAGCACAAAAGCCTTAGTTTTATCTAAGGTTTTATCAATATAGTAGTGGCTTAGTAGTAATATTCTACGAGTCTTTAGCGTCCAAATTAAAAATGTCACGTAAGTAAATTAATTTATCTAATTCACCGCCCTGAGCTGCATTTTGTATTGCACTCGTAGGGTCATGCATAAACTTATTCGTTAACTTAGTGGCTAACTCAGCAATTACCGCTTCGGGTGGTTGATTGTTTTGAAGTTGGATTAACGCTTTTTCTAATAGTTGATCACGATTGACTAAACATTGGTTGCGATAGCTAATCACAGTATCTTGTGTATTTAAACCTCGCAGCCAAGACATAAAATGATTGGATTGACTATTAACTATACTTTCAGCTTGTACCGCAGCTTTACGCCTACTCTGAATATTTTCAGCAATAATAGTTTGTAGATCATCTACCGTGTATAAAAATACATCTTCAAGTTCAGATACTTGCTCTTCAATATCGCGAGGCACAGCTAAATCAACCATGAATATTGGACGATGTTTTCTTTTTGTCAGTGCGTGTTCCACCATACCTTTGCCGATAATAGGTAATGTACTGCCTGTGGAGCTAATAACAATATCTGCTTGGTTCATTTTGTTAGGTATTTGTGCCAAAGTAATAACATCAGCTCCGATTTTTTTTGCCATCTCTTGAGCACGAGCAAGAGTACGATTAGCGACGGTAATTTTACCTACTTTATTTTGATAAAGGTGTTTAGCCACTAATTCAATCGTTTCACCCGCACCAACTAATAAAACATTAACGTTTTCTAGTTTAGCAAATATATGTTTGGCTAAACTTACTGAGGCAAAAGCGACCGACACTGCACTGGCACCAATGTCCGTTTCGGTTCTCACTTGTTTAGCCACACCAAAGGTGCGTTGAAATAATCGATCAAGTACCAATGCCATAGAGCCAGCAGCTTTTGCTTGACTATATGCTTGTTTCATTTGACCAAGAATTTGTGGCTCACCTAGTACTAATGAGTCTAGGCCGCAGGCCACACGCATCATATGATTGACGGCTTCTTGCCCTTGATGACAGTAAATACTAGGTAAAATAGTTGAGGCCGGTACTTTATGGTAATTTTCTAGCCACTGTAAAATGCGCGATTGGGTAAGATTAACATCGCCCTCTTGAACAACATAAAGTTCAGTTCGATTGCAAGTAGATAGGATAGCCGCTTCACCACACTGTACTTCTTTTAGCATCTCTTGCAGCGCAACACTTAAGTGATCAGGGTTAAAAGCGATTTTTTCCCTAACAGCAACTGGTGCAGTTTTATGGTTTATACCCAGAGCAACAATAGACATAATGCTAAATATTCAGCCTTTTTTAATAATAAGCGATGTATATATTTCTATTGTAATACGAATATTGCAATAGAAGTAATTAATTGCCCCTATTATCGACTTGGTTGTAATAAAAAACATGATCGGTAACAAAAGCCGCAAAATTTTTAAGAAATTTAAACATATATTCCAAATTCAAAGTGATTTATGGTCAAATACCAATAACAGTCAATATTCATAAAAGTGATGTGCTAAACAATGACTTTATTTATTCGTATTACCCTTTCCCTTTTAGCCCTGATGCTAATAAATGGCTGTTCTACTCAACCCAGACAAGCAGGTAAGCTTGAAACCAATCAAACGATTGAACAAAGAAATGATAAGTTATCCCAACTTAATGATTGGCAGTTCAAGGGAAAAATAGCATTTATTCAATCAGATAAACGACAGAGTGCATCAATCATTTGGCAACATCAGCAAAGCATTAACAAGCAAACACTCGATTTAACCTCTTATCTCGGAGTGAATGTTTTACATTTAGAGTCAAATAATAATAGTCATATAATAGAGGTTGATGGCGAAAGTTATCAAGGCAGTAACCTTGAGCAATTAATTTATTCATTAACTGGATTAACCATACCAACTGATGCGCTGAGTTATTGGCTTAAAGGCCTTTCTTATAATATAAACGACACAATAAATTATCATTTCGAGAGCAAGCTACCTTCAATAATAACAAGTGAATATAACAATGAGCACTGGCAAATTACTTATGCAAATTATCGTCAAATTAACGATGTACAACTAGCAACAACATTCACCTTCAAGCGAGATGATTTACTGATAAAAATATCAATAAATGAATGGACACTTCCGTAAGTAGCACATATTTTGGATAAAACATTATGAGTCAAACACCCTTCCATCAATTTTCATCACCCGCTAAATTAAATTTATTTCTTCACATTGTTGGCAAACGTTCTGATGGCTATCATCAATTAGAAACCCTTTTTCAATTTATTGATCGTTGCGATATCCTTGAAATAAGGACAACAGATGATCCCTCCATTAGCTTAATGACTCCAATTAAGGGTATTGCAAAAGAAGATAATTTAATTTTCAAAGCAGCAAAACGGTTACAAAATCAAACAAAATGTCCACAAGGTGCTGAAATAAAAATTAATAAAATTTTACCTATGGGAGGTGGTTTAGGTGGAGGCTCATCTAATGCAGCAACGGTATTAATGGCATTAAATATTTTATGGAACTGTCAACTGTCGCTCAATGAACTTGCCAAATTAGGTCTTAGTTTAGGTGCAGATGTCCCTATATTTATCCATGGATTTTCCGCTTTTGCTCAAGGTGTAGGTGAGCAGTTCACCGCAAATAATCCTAAAGAATATTGGTACTTGGTCAGTAAACCTGACTGTAGTATATCAACAGCTGAGGTATTTACTCATAAAGATTTGCCGCGAAATACACCTAGGCTTAACACAACAGACTTTGAGTTAAAAAACTGCCATAACGATTGCCAAACATTAATAATAAAACACTATCCGAAGGTTGCCAACTTACTGTCTTGGTTGTTAGAATACGCGCCATCTCAAATGACAGGGACAGGTGCGTGTATTTTTACACAGTTCAACTCGAAAGCAGAGGCGCTTGTAATACAATCGAAACTGCCTCCAGAGGTTGAATCGTTTGTAGCTAAAGGGATGAATAAATCACCTTTATTAACAGAATTGATAGCTTTGAGAGATAAAACTACACTATTTAAATAATTTACTGAATTTTAGCGTTATGAGTATAAATTTATTATTTACACTTTTTAGTTAATAACTCTAAATTCGGTATCGTAATGTTAATGTCACAAGTTTCTGAGGAACTGACAGTGCCTGAAATGAAAATATTTGCGGGTAACGCCACCCCTGAACTGGCCAAACAAATTGCTAATCGTCTTTACATTACGCTAGGTGAGGCCAAGGTCGGTAGTTTTAGTGATGGTGAAATAAGTGTTGAAATCACTGAAAATGTTCGTGGTGCGGACGTTTTTATTATTCAATCAACGTGCGCACCAACCAACAACAACTTAATGGAACTGATTGTAATGATTGACGCATTACGCCGTGCTTCTGCCGGTCGTATTACTGCGGTTATTCCTTACTTTGGTTATGCTCGCCAAGACAGACGTGTACGCAGTGCTCGTGTGCCAATTACTGCGAAGGTTGTTGCTGATTTCTTATCAAGCGTAGGTGTTGATCGCGTTTTAACGGTTGACCTTCATGCCGAACAAATTCAAGGTTTCTTTGATGTTCCTGTGGATAATGTTTTTGGTACCCCCATTCTTTTAGAAGATATGTTAGAAAGAGAATTAGACAACCCTATAGTCGTTTCTCCTGACATAGGTGGTGTAGTGCGTGCTCGTGCCGTCGCAAAGTTATTAAATGATGCCGACCTTGCTATTATTGATAAACGCCGACCTAAAGCCAACGTTGCTCAAGTAATGCATATTATTGGTGATGTTAAAGGCCGTGATTGTATTATCGTTGATGACATGATTGATACAGGTGGCACATTAGCCAAAGCGGCTGAAGCATTAAAAGAGCATGGCGCAAAGCGTGTTATTGCCTATGCTACTCATCCAGTACTTTCAGGCAATGCTTTTGACAACCTTAAAAACTCAGTTATTGATGAGCTGGTGGTAACAGACTCTATTCCATTATCACCCGAACTGAAAAAGCTTAAAATAATTCGTCAACTTACACTAAGCGGTATGCTCTCTGAAGCTATTCGTAGAGTCTCCAATGAAGAATCTATTTCCGCTATGTTTGAAAGTGAATAACACATAAGAACGACACTTTAGCCTTCAATAGTCATCCTTTTCGGCAATAAAAAAGCATCTTCGGATGTTTTTTTATTATTAATTATTCTTTCAACCCATAAACCGTAGAAATTAGTGGATTGAAGTGTTATTATTTCGCGCCTTTTTTATATCAAACAGTAGTTACTTCTGTTACTTCTGTTGATATTAAATGCAACGCCATTGTTTTTGGTCGCAAAAAACAATGATCTTATTTAACTTAATTATATGAGTATTTATCATGACTGATTTATTTACTTTGGAAGCTGAAGTACGTACTGATTTAGGGAAAGGTGCGAGCCGCCGCCTACGTCACGCGAACAAAGTTCCAGCAATTTTATACGGTGAAGGCAAAGAGCCTATTTCTTTAACTTTAGAGCACAAAAACGTTTACCGTGCTCAACAAGAAGAAGCTTTTTATTCTCAGGTATTAACACTTAATGTAGACGGTAAGCCCGTTGAGTGTCTTTTAAAAGACATGCAACGTCACCCATACAAACAAGTTGTTATGCACTTAGATTTCATCCGTATTGATGCAAAACATGCCGTTCATACTAATGCACCTATTCATTTTATTAATGAAGAGAACATTACTAAGCTTGGTGCTACTATTGCTCATCACATATTAGAAATTGCAATTACGTGTTTACCAAAAGACTTACCTGAGTTCATTGAAGTTGATTTAGTTGATATGGAAGTGGGTCAAACTATCCATTTATCAGACATTAAATTACCTAAAGGTGTAACTTCTGACGAATTGGCTAAAGGCGAAAGCCATGACCAAGCTGTTGTTACTGCTAAGACCCCTAAAGTCAAAGCTGATGACGCAGAAGCTGATGAAATAGCTAGTGAAGAATAATCTAGATATTTCTTTTAAGAAATAATAGATGACTATTCAGTTAGTAGTGGGCCTGGGTAATCCAGGCCCTGATTATACAAAAACACGCCATAATGCTGGTGATTGGTTCGTAAATGAACTCGCCGAGCGCCATAATATATTTTTAAAACCTGAAAAAAAATATTCAGGGCTCTACGGTAAAGGCCAAATTGGCAATACCTTAGTACATCTCCTTATTCCAACCACTTTTATGAATCGCTCTGGTAAATCTGTTGCCCCATTAGCCAATTTTTTCCGTATTCCTATTGATAATATCTTAGTCGCCCACGATGAACTAGACATGCTACCGGGTGTTTGTAAAATCAAACAAGGAGGTGGTCATGGTGGTCATAATGGCTTGCGTGACATAATTGCATGCATGGCAAACAACAAAGACTTCTATCGATTACGTATAGGCATAGGTCATCCTGGCCATAGAGATCGGGTAACTGGACATGTATTAGGTAAAGCACCGGCAAAAGAACAAGTTTTAATTGAACAGTCTATAGATGAAGCCACTCGGTGTTTCGATATTTGGCAAACAGACGGTCTTAAAATAGCGCAGAATCGTTTACATTCTTTTAAAGCGCTATAACATTAATTAATACAGTGATTTATAACGATCGCTTACCATAAACAACTTATCAAGGTGACATCATGGGATTTAAATGTGGCATCGTTGGATTACCCAACGTCGGTAAATCAACACTTTTTAATGCATTAACAAAAGCCGGTATTGAAGCCGCTAACTTTCCATTTTGCACAATTGAACCTAATACCGGTGTGGTACCTGTACCCGATCCTCGTTTAGATCAATTGGCTAAAATTGTTAATCCAGAACGTGTATTAGCAACTACCATGGAGTTTGTCGATATTGCAGGTTTGGTTGCTGGTGCCTCGAAAGGTGAAGGTTTAGGTAACAAATTTTTAGCCAATATTCGAGAAACCGATGCTATCGGCCATGTGGTTCGTTGTTTTGACAATGACAATATTATTCACGTTGCTAATAAAATCAACCCCGCTGATGACATTGATGTGATTAATACCGAATTAGCGTTAGCTGATATGGACACCGCTGAACGTGCTATTACCCGTTTAGCTAAACGAGCAAAAGGCGGAGATAAAGACGCAAAACTTGAAGTTCTTGTTTTAGAAAAAATTCTTGAACATGTTAATGAAGGTGAAATGATCCGCTCTTTAGACTTATCGGAAGAAGAAAAAAACGCCATTGCTTACTTTAACTTTTTAACGATTAAACCAACTATGTATATCGCTAATGTTAATGATGATGGTTTTGAAAATAATCCATATCTTGATCAAGTTCGCGCTATTGCTGAAAAAGAAAACTCTGCTGTGGTTGCAGTTTGTGCTGAAATTGAAAGTGAGATAGCTGAACTTGATGACGAAGAGCGCGATGAGTTTATGGCTGATATGGGTATTGAGGAACCGGGTCTAAATAGAGTCATTAATGCCGGTTATGCCCTACTACATTTACAAACATACTTTACGGCTGGCGTTAAAGAAGTACGTGCTTGGACCGTTAAACAAAATGCCACCGCACCTCAAGCTGCTGGTGTTATTCATACCGACTTCGAAAAAGGTTTTATACGCGCAGAAGTTATCGCATTTGAAGATTTCATTGGATTCAATGGTGAAGCAGGCGCAAAAGATGCGGGTAAATGGCGTTTAGAAGGTAAAGCCTACACAGTTAAAGATGGTGATGTTGTTCATTTCCGCTTTAATGTGTAAATTTAGTTAAAAACTTCAAATTTTTGGTGACTAGTTTACTTACCTTTAAAAGGACAAGTAAACTAGTACTTTTTTATTGTCCTTGTTATCTACCCACACCTAAAAATTGTAAATACTATTGTTAATCTGCTCAATTTTTGCAAGAAAACTTGATGATATAGGAAAATTTCAGCACATTTAACTGAAGATGTCTGGGTTGGCCAACATAAATTTCATTTCATCTTATAAAGTAAGTATTGAATCAATATAGGCTTTGTAATTGATTTTTTGTCGCTAATTAGCACTAACTGAGCAATAATACCAAGACTAAAAAACAATTTATTAGTTATTCCTGAGTAGTTATCGAGCAAATAGCACACAGTTTAAACAAACACAAAAAAAGTATCCTTTTTTATAAAATAACGGTTGACGTATCCCAACGAGATTTGCATAATACGCGCCACTTGCACAGAGCAGGTTGGTAATGGCTACATAGCTCAGTTGGTTAGAGCACATCACTCATAATGATGGGGTCCCAGGTTCGAGTCCCGGTGTAGCCACCATTTATTACCTAAGGTAATAAAAAAGAGTTCAAGCCTCTTTTTAAAAGCTTGAATGTAATGCGGGTTTGGCGGAATTGGTAGACGCGCTGGATTTAGGTTCCAGTATCGAAAGATGTGAGAGTTCAAGTCTCTTGACCCGTACCATTTCAAAGCAACGATTGTTGCAAGAGTAAAAGGTAAGTACATTGCAGGGATATAGCCAAGCGGTAAGGCAGCGGGTTTTGATCCCGTCATTCAGAGGTTCAAATCCTCTTATCCCTGCCACTTATTATTATCTTATTAAGTTCTCTTTATTCATTAATTAATTCAGATTATTTAATTCAGCTAATACTAAGCTCGATGTATTTACCCTAGAGTTTTCTGCAGGGGTATAGCCAAGCGGTAAGGCAGCGGGTTTTGATCCCGTCATTCAGAGGTTCAAATCCTCTTACCCCTGCCACTTTATTTAAAGAATAACAAAGCTAAGATTTTGAAATTAGCCTAAACTCTATGCGGGGTTGGCGGAATTGGTAGACGCGCTGGATTTAGGTTCCAGTATCGCAAGATGTGAGAGTTCAAGTCTCTCACCCCGCACCACGATACATTCATTATATTTCCAAATTATCTTTTATAACCACTCTATTAAATTCCACACGCGTACGCCAGTGCTTTATTTTTTAAATAAGGGAGTTTATTAGCCAGTTTCAATCCAACATTTCGTACTGCTTTGATTAGTGGAGATGGGTGGCTAAATGTTCCATAAAGCGCATCCATAGTTGACATCATCAGTAGATTATCTGCACGTCTTAATTTCTGATAGCTCATAAGTACTTGTTGATCATGCCAGCACTCACCCTTTGAAATAGCCGTCTCAATTATACGGCTTAAAGCTTTAATATCCTTAAAGCCTAAATTAACGCCTTGTCCAGCCATAGGATTAATACTGTGAGCGGCATCTCCGAGTAATAACACACTATTTTTATGATATTGATTTGCATGACGTCTAGTTAACGGAAAAGCGCCTTTATCAATGACTTTTATTTTACCTAAGCGCTCAGGAAAGGCTTGAGTAATCTCTTGATGCAACTGGTTATTATTTAAGGAGGATAAACGTTTAATTTCATCTCTGTGGTGGTACCAAACTAAGGAGGCATAACCGCCTAATTCACTTTTTCCGGGCATTGGTAACATAGCCACAGGACCTGATTCAAAAAATTGTTGCCATGTGATGTTTTCTTGTGTCGCTTGAGTCTCGACATTAACCAGCAGTGCCGACTGTTGATAATCCCAACCGGTGACACCAATTCCAACTAATTTACGCACCTTAGAATTAGCCCCGTCGGCAGCAATTAATAGTTTGGCGCTAATTTTTTCCTGGCTAAGTGTTAGCTCAACATGATCAAGGTGTTGATGAATACCTTGGAGGGTATCTGGAGTATAAAAGGTTATATTGGCATGCTGTTTGGCTGCTTGCCACAAGGAAAGTTGTATCAGACGATTTTCAATAATATGACCCAGATGAGTTTTCCCAATATCTTGCGCATTAAATTCTGTATAGGATAATGCTTGTTCCCAAACGCCTAGTCTTTGGTATGGGCAACACCGCCATGCTTGAATTTGCTGCCAAGCCCCAAGCTCAGTCAATAACTGCTCTGTTGCTAAAGATATCGCCGAAACACGTAAGTCAAGACTCTGCTCTGGTAAGTATTGTGTGGGTATTTGCTGTTCAACTATTGCAACAGTTAATCCTAGTTGAGCAAGAGATATTGCACTGGCAGCACCTACCATGCCACCGCCAACAACAACACAATCAAAGTTTTTCATCACAACGTTTACTACTCAATACCATTAATTATTTATCGTCGATTATACGCATTAATTAAGCTATCAATAATGTTTTATTTATCCATCGACGAATAACTAATTCACAATACATAACATAGAAAAATAATTGACTAATAAAATGTGAGTCTCATCTAAAAGATCCATTGAATAAAATCCATCAGTTAATGCTTTATCAACTGGCCGTCTATACTCATTTATGGATAATATTGCCTTGAAACCATCATTAGTCCGTTATTAGATTAATAATTGATACGACCTTTATTGTTCTTACTAGCGTATAGGCTCAAGAAAGAGTAAAATGGGTAACTATCCAGAAGTAGGGGCATAAATAACCGCTACTTAGTAATATTTATTGTCAGTTAATGAGTGTAAGGTAAATGAGTAAAAAGCTATATATTAAAACTTGGGGCTGTCAAATGAACGAGTATGACTCGCAAAAAATGGCAGAACTTTTAGACTCAACACATGGCTTTAAACTTGCTAAAGAAGCAGAAGATGCCGATGTTATTTTACTCAATACGTGTTCTATACGTGAAAAAGCACAAGAAAAAGTTTTTCATCAGCTAGGCCGTTGGAAAACACTAAAAGTAAAAAACCCTAATTTAGTGATTGGTGTAGGTGGTTGTGTTGCTTCACAAGAAGGTAAAGCTATTCGAGAACGAGCACCTTATGTTGATATGGTGTTTGGTCCACAAACGCTGCATCGTTTACCAGAAATGATCCAACAAGTAACGGGTGGAAATAAAGCCGTTGTTGATGTTAGTTTTCCTGAAATTGAAAAGTTTGATCGCCTGCCTGAGCCTAAGTCTGATGGCCCGAGTGCTTTTGTTTCGATCATGGAAGGTTGCAGTAAATACTGCACTTTCTGTGTTGTACCTTATACCCGTGGTGAAGAAGTTAGCCGCCCTATTGATGATGTATTATATGAGATAGCGCAACTTGCCGAACAAGGCGTTCGTGAAGTTAACTTGCTAGGTCAAAATGTTAACGCTTATCGTGGTGATGCTCATGATGGTAGCATTTGTCGTTTTTCAGATTTACTGCGCCTAGTTGCTACTATTGATGGTATTGACCGAATTCGTTATACCACATCACATCCGGTAGAGTTTACTGATGATTTAATAGATGTTTATGCTGAAATCCCTGAATTAGTTAGCCATCTTCACCTGCCTGTTCAAAGTGGTTCAGACCGTATTTTAACTCAAATGAAACGTGGTCATACGGCTTTAGAATATAAATCAAAAATACGTCGGTTACGCAAGGTACGTCCAGATATTGCCATGTCCTCTGACTTTATTATTGGCTTTCCTGCAGAAACAGAACAAGATTTTGAAGCAACCATGACTTTAATTGAGGCTATTGACTTTGATTTAAGTTTTAGCTTTATTTATAGTGCTCGCCCAGGTACACCGGCAGCAGATATACCTGATGACGTTAGTGATGAAACAAAAAAACAACGCTTACATTTATTGCAAGACAAAATTACTCATCAGGCTTTGCGTCATGCCCGCCAAATGCTTAATACCGAGCAACGTATATTAGTAGAAGGTCCGTCAAAGAAAAATCCAATGGAGCTACGTGGTCGAACTGAAAATAATCGTATTGTAAACTTTGTTGCACCGCATTCAGTTATTGGTCACTTTGTTGATGTAAGAATTACCGATGTGTACGCTAATTCATTGCGCGGAGAACTGGTTCGTCAAGAAAGTGAAATGGGGTTAAGAAGTGCCCATTCACCTGCAGATATTTTAGCGAACTCACATCATCAACAAGTAAACATTGAAACTGATAATTTAGGTGTCGCTACTTTTACACCTTAGGCACATATAAGTTACGATATAATGTTAATAACATAATTAATGTAAAGTAAACGCTCAATAACACCAGATAATTAATGGAACCTTCTTTGACTAAAGAAAATACACTTGAATTTAACTTAGAGCCTGTCGACAACGACAGGCAAATTAACCTATGTGGACCGATGGATGATAATTTAAAAACTATTGAGCGCCGTTTAGGTGTTAAAATAAACTATCGCGGCAATCAATTCAGAGTCATTGGTAAGCAGATAAACTGCCAAGCCGTCGTTAAGTTATTGAAAGACTTATACATTGAAACGGCTACGGTAAAAGGTATTGATAATCTGATTACTGATGAAGTAATACATTTGGCGATCACAGAAACCCCTGTGTTAGAGCAAGCACCTAGTACGGTTGAAATTGCCCTAGATAAAGCGATTACAATTAAAACCAAGCGTGGTTTGATCAAAGCTCGTAATCAAAATCAACAAAGTTATATTCATAATATTCTTAATCACGACATCAGCTTTGGTGTTGGGGTTGCAGGAACAGGGAAAACGTATCTTGCCGTTGCTTGCGCTGTTGAAGCATTAGAGCGCCAAGAAGTGAGACGTATATTACTGACTCGACCTGCCGTTGAAGCCGGTGAAAAGTTAGGATTTTTACCTGGTGATTTATCTCAAAAAGTAGACCCTTATTTACGTCCACTTTACGATGCACTTTTTGAAATGCTTGGCTTTGAAAAAGTAGAGAAATTGATAGAACGCAATGTGATAGAAATAGCCCCTCTAGCCTACATGCGCGGACGTACACTCAACGATGCCTTTATCATTTTAGATGAAAGCCAAAATACCACAGTTGAACAAATGAAAATGTTCCTAACCCGTATTGGCTTTAATGCACGAGCTGTGATAACTGGCGATATTACCCAAGTTGATTTACCTAAAGGTCAAACATCCGGTTTACGTCATGCGATGGATGTACTAGTTGATATTGAGGGTATAAGTTTCGATTTTTTCCAATCTAAAGATGTTGTTCGCCATCCCGTGGTGGCACGAATTATTGATGCTTATGATGCTTATGATAAAAAACAATCACGTAGTGGCGATCAGCGTAAATAACAAAATAATCAAAAGTCTAACTAAAAATATCAGGTACTCACTATGGCTATAGAACTTGATTTACAACGTATTGCGAATGCGATAAATTTACCGAGCGATGAACAATTTCAAGACTGGGTTAATATCGCACTAGAGCATACTGAAAAAGAGTTTGAACTGACTATAAGGCTAGTTGACACTAATGAAATTCAACAACTTAACAGACAGTATAGAGATAAGGATGTACCTACCAATGTATTATCTTTTCCCTTTGAAGTACCCGACTGTATTGAGCTAAATTTATTAGGCGATATTGTTATATGCATTGAGGTCATAGCTAAAGAAGCACAGGATCAAAACAAAGAGTATCATAGTCACTGGGCCCATATGGTTATACATGGGTGCTTGCATTTGTTAGGTTATGATCATATAAGTGACGATGAAGCGATGGAAATGGAAAGCCTAGAGATTGAAATTTTGTCAAAACTTGGCTTTAGTAACCCTTATAATTGAAAATAAAATAGGAATTTAAAGGCTCTATGAGCGATGACAAATCTCACATTAGTAACGGTTCTACAAGTAAATCATTCTTAGATAAAGTGATTAACGCTTTTACTGGTGAACCGAAAAATAAAGAACAATTAGTTGAAGTTTTAAAATATGCTGAAGGCCGTGATTTAATAAAACCTGAAACTAAACAAATGATTGAAGGTGTTTTAGAAGTATCTGAAATTCATGTTCGCGATATTATGGTACCACGTTCTCAAATGGTCACTTTAGAAAGGGAACAATCTATTGATGAATTTATACCGAGAATCATAGAATCAGGTCATTCACGTTTTCCTGTCGTTAATGAAGATATAGATCATATTGAAGGCATTCTATTAGCGAAAGATTTACTTGCTTATGCGTTTAATCAGAAAAAAGAAGATATTTGTTTATCAAATTTAATACGCCCAGCCATCATAGTTCCTGAAAGTAAAAAAGTAGAACCGTTATTAAAGGAGTTTCGTTCAAAACGATACCATATGGCAATTGTGGTAGATGAGTATGGCGGTGTCTCTGGTTTAGTAACCATTGAAGATATTTTAGAGCTTATTGTGGGTGAAATTGAAGATGAGACCGATGACAAAATTGAAGAAGATATAAAACATTTAGCAAGTAATGTTTATCAATTGAAAGCATTAACTGATCTCGAAGATTTTGACGAGTACTTTAATTGTCAATATGACAATAGTGATGCCGATACCATAGGTGGTGTTGTCCTTCATAAATTTGGCCATATGCCTAAAAAAGGTGAAACTGTTACTATTGATGCTTTTGAATTTAAAGTGATGTCAGCAGATAACCGCCGCATTCAAGTATTACAATTATCCGTTCCCAAAGACCACCCTGTCAATGGCAAAATAACTGATTAAAATACTACAGTAAATCTATGTTAATAAAAATTGGCAAGCGCCTGTTCAATAATTTAATAAACAAAAACAATGTAGTCAGTTTTTTGGCAGGTTTTTGTTTGGTTTTTACGTATGCGCCATTTTCACTCTGGTGGATGACACTAATCATACCCGCCCTTTGGTTTAGTATAATAGATCAAAGCACGGTAAGAAATTCAACTAAACAAGGCTTTATCTTTGGTTTAGGTTGGTTTTGTAGTGGTATTAGCTGGGTTCATGTCTCCATTGATCAATATGGCGGTTTACCTTTAGTTGTTTCATTACTCCTGATGCTATTGCTCTGCATTTATTTGGCTTTATACCCTGCTGTTGCCTGTTACTTTTCTGCACGTTTCAGCTCAAATAAACATTTAAACCTATGGCTATTGCCTACATTTTGGCTAGTTAGTGAATATTTACGCGGGGTAATTTTAACAGGCTTTCCCTGGTTGTCATTAGGTTATAGCCAAATTGACAGCCCGTTATCTGCCTATGCCCCTATTATTGGAGAGGTTGGCATTACTTGCCTGATTCTAGTTATTAACATCTTGATTTTTAAGTTACTATATAAATTTAGGCAGCAGACTTGGTTAGTTAATAAACTGCAGTTTTCCTCGTTACTTATCATAGTAATGGTCACTTATAGCTTAGAAGAAATCAACTGGGTAATACCAACAAATAAAACAATAACAACAGCATTAGTACAAGCCAATATTGCTCAAGATATAAAGTGGTCAACTGAGCAAGCATGGCCTACTATGCTAAAATTTTTAGATTTAACACACTCCAACTATGATGCTGACTTGATTATCTGGCCAGAATCAGCGGTGCCCTCTTCGGAGCCGTCGGTTCAGGACTATTTACAGGCGGTTAATCGCTTAGCAAATGTAAATAATAGCGCTATTATTACAGGTATACTTAACTATAATGATAAAACGAATGAGTACTATAATGCCCTCATTGTTTTAGGTAATAAACATATCGATGGTACACAAGGTGATTATTTTTATAACCACAAAAATCGTTATTATAAAAACCATTTATTACCCATAGGTGAGTTTGTACCTTTCGGCAACTTACTTCGACCACTCGCGCCATTTTTCAATTTACCCCAATCTTCTTTTAGTAGAGGACCTTATGTACAAGCTAATTTAATTGCCAATGGGCTAAATATTTTACCGTTAATATGTTTTGAAATAGCTTTTCCTCGGCAACTTTCCGCTAATTTAACAACAAAAACTGATCTTTTGCTCACAGTAAGTAATGATGCTTGGTTTGGCAACTCTCATGGACCCCATCAGCATTTAGAAATAGCGCGCATGCGAGCATTAGAATTTGGTCGACCTTTGCTTCGATCAACCAATAATGGGATCACAGCTGTTATTGATCATCAAGGAAAAATCGTAAAAAGCATTCCTCAATTTGAAGAAGCGGTATTAAAAACAAAAATTAATTTAGTTTCTGGTGTAACGCCTTATAGCCAATTTGGAGGGGTTCTTAACTGGCTTATACCATTGACTCTATTGTTAATAAACATACTAATCAGCAAGCTAAAAAGAAATCAAAATCTATAGTAAGCTAAGCTAACTATCAACTCGTATCAAATAGATCAACAACAAAAAACCATGTGCTAATATTCTCAAACAGTATCAATAACGATAGAAATCATTATTGATTTTTGTTATTGGTAATATTATCAGCCCATGTATTACACGCTTAGCCGACCTAATTTAATGACATAATGTGATATCTTTGATGGAACCTAAATTTGTCGAAACCAAATTACGTCAACTTGCTTTAATCGCCTTAGGTTCACTAAAATTTCTAGGTGCTAAATACAAAAATTTAATAGCTTGAAAAAGTGAGTCGGGAATTAAGTTAATTACTTGGAGTTATATGAAGAGTGGTTTGATTACGTCCATTTAATTTTGATTTATATAAGGCAGAATCGGCACATTCTATCCAGGCCTCATAACTCTCAATACTTGGATTAACTTCAGCAATACCCATGCTAACAGTATAATTAATTTCAATATCATTATACTTTACTATGGCGTCCGCAATATCTAACCTTAATCTTTCAGTAAATACCTGGGCATTATTAATGTTGGTATCGCTTAGTAAAATAGCAAACTCTTCGCCTCCATACCGACCTGCAACATCAGTATTACGAACATGAGCACGAATAAGTCCAGAAATATGCTTTATGACGTTATCCCCTGCAAGATGACCATAACCATCATTGATTTTTTTAAAGTTATCAATATCAATCATCACTAAAGAACTTACATTTTTACTTCTCATCCAGCGGTTAAATTCAGACTGTAAACATTGTTCCCAATGCATACGATTAGATAGCTTGGTTAAGCTGTCTTTTTGACTTAACAAAGATAAATCAATATTTGCTTTTTCTAAATGTTGTTTGTGTATTGCATTGTCTGTGACATCATAAATAATTAAACATAAATGACTAACTTCACCGGTTGCCGATAGCAAAGGAATAAAGGTGGTATTTTGATACATAAAGTCGGCTGTCCCGGTGACAGGACGATAATTATCAAATTTAAATAGATAAGGCCGTTGTTCCCAAATAGTAAAAGCTTTATTTTTTAATAAGAATACAGACTCCGCTTTACGTTTAAACCAATTTTGGGGGATTTCTTGAAACAAATCAAAAAGTACTTTACCTTTAGTTTCTCGTGGCAGCAAACCACTGTGATTCTCCATAAAACCATTCCATATATGAATGGTGTAATTACGGTCAAGTACCACTAGGCCAACATCAATGTTATGAAGCATTTCCATCTGCCAGTGTAATTCTGTTAATTGTGTAGTTTCAAATGACATAAAGAATCCAATTAATCTAATAAATAAGAAATTTTGTTATTTAATGCTTCCATAGATTTTTCAGTAAAAAGCAATAATAAATCACATTTAACATTATAGTTTTCGATATTGTAGGTAATCTCTATCGCTAGCGTTTTTTTCCATTTATTGGCGTTAGATGCAATCAAATCTGATACTCTTCGATGCTGACCTAAGACCACCGGATGCCCTTGACTAAATTTAATATCAAGTTGCTCTGAAATTCCATTTAAACAAGCACCAATCAATACATTGGCTAAGTCCATTAATAATTCTAATTCCGAACTGGTATCAATTTGACCCTCATAATTCATTAAAGAGGCAATGTCTTGAAAGCCAGAGTCATTTAATATTAGCAATGCTTCACCGGAAATCCCTGCACTAATAAAACCCTGACAAACACCAGAAGTACTCTCTCGACTTTCAATGGCTGACAATGCCATTCGTAACTCACTAACTTCTATAAAGTTCACATTGGGAATAGGTAGAACAACAAACACATCCAGTAAACGTGCTAATAAGTCACCTGCTCGGCCCATGGCTACATTAGAGATCTCTTGATAACAATCTCGCATTGCTGAAGTTAATATATAACTATCATCAGTAAGAGTAGATTCAAAGTCTATAGCAATAGACTCTGGTATTGTCATTTTAGGTACATATGCTTTAACAGAGTGTTCATTAGAAATGGGGGAGATTACAGGAGCTATTACTTTATTAGTATTTTCAAGAGTTTCTACTACAGTTTTTTTTTTACGCGTAAAAATGCCATAGGCAAGCAATATATCAGTTAGTTTTTCTTTACTAACTGGCTTTTTAATAAAGTCTAAAGCGCCCATGCTTATTACACGCTTATGTGCCTCTGGCTGAATATCACCTGATATAACGACAACTAAACTGGGTAAATCTTGTTTGATAATTTCTTCTAAAACTTGATAACCATCCATATTAGGCATATTTAGATCAAGTAATAACACATCACCTTTACCTTCCTTTATAGCTTTTATAGCATCTACACCATCATGAGCAAAGCTAATTTCGACCTCCCAATCGTCAGGTAATGAACGAGCTACTTGCTTCCGCGCCATATTTGAATCATCGCAAATTAATAACCGAGTTGACATTTAAAATTTATCCGGAAACAGAATTACGTAATTATAACAATAATTAACTTAACAATAAATAGTTTAGATGATATTACACAGTAATAGAGGGTCTACGACCACGGCAAGATCATTATAAATTGAATTGATGTTGTAGCTGTGATCAAATCAATGCCTAACAAAGCATTGGTTTTCCAATATGAGCACTACTTTTTTTAAAAATTTTGAATCAATATCCGATCCACGAATAGAGCGTTGTAAAAAACATAATTTGCTCGATATCCTTTTACTGGCTATCAGTGCCGTATTATCTGGCGCACAAGGTTGGGAAGATATTGAAGATTTTGGTCACTTGAAACTTGATTGGCTGAGAAAATATCGCGATTTTGAGGCGGGTATTCCCAAGCACGATAT
>Ga0307492_10000289_pt1 | contig 21623 bp, 12 predicted proteins | sample SI3LmetaG_FD_202365 | JGI IMG/M metagenome (GOLD analysis project Ga0307492, IMG submission 202365) | Sea-ice brine microbial communities from Beaufort Sea near Barrow, Alaska, United States - SI3L | ecosystem: Environmental > Aquatic > Marine > Coastal | place: USA: Alaska | collected 2017-05-06 | reverse complement strand
AAAAAATCACAAAAAGGGCGATAACATGAATCAATTTTCAGGTAAGACAATGATTATTAGTGGTGGCGCAGAAGGCATTGGCTTTGCTATTGCTCGCGCTATGGGTAAACAAGGAATGAATATTGTATTAGGCGATATAGATACTCATCAACTGGGCATTGCCCAAACAAAATTAGAAAACGAAAACATTAAGGTATTGACCGTTAAAATGGACGTCACCGATCTTGCCCAATGGCAACACATAGCTGACAAAGCTATTGAGCGCTTTGGAAAAATCCACATGCTGGTGAACAACGCAGGTGTTGGTAGTAACCCAGGGGTTATTGAGCAAACAGATGATAAAGACTGGCGTTGGGTGCTTGATGTCAATTTAATGGGGGTTATTTATGGTACACAAACCATGGTGCCTTTAATGAAGCAACATGGCGAACAAAGTTGGTTAATTAACGTCGCCTCTATGGCGGGAATGATGGGTGTGCCTAAAGGTGGTGCATATACGGCAACTAAAGTAGCGGTAGTCGGTATGTCGGAAAGCTGGTATGCCGAATTAAAACCACACAACATTCAAGTATCCGTTCTATGTCCTGCTTTTGTTAAAACGCGTATTAATCTATCCAATAGAAACAAACCTGTCGAACTTAAGAGTGAAAAAGAAAAAAATGCCAATAAAATGCAGCCTTCGTCTACGGCTAAGCATATGCAGAAAGTTATTGATAACGGTTTGTCTCCCGACGTTGTTGGTGAACGTGTGGTTGAAGCGGTTAGCAATAAAGAACTCTATATATTTACGCACCCTAACTACCGTAAAGTGGTACAAAAACGCTTTAAAGCCATTGATGATGCTTTTGCTCGTGCCGAGTTAAGTCCGTTACTAACCAGTGTTCTTGACGAAGAAATTGCAATATTTACCAATTAACCAATGTACAAAAACGGGGCAAAACTGATGCCCTTAACTTCATTTTTTAGAGTCAAATAAAAAGGGAACAACATGTCTTCAAATAAACAATTTGGTGTGGTGGTTTACGGCGCTACAGGGTATACAGGACGATTAGTTTGTGAGTATTTAAATAAGCAATATGGGGTCAATGGTGAGATAAAATGGGCAATGGCTGGTCGTAGCCAAGAAAAACTCGTTCAAGTACGCGATGAAATGGGTATTTCAGATGATGTGCCCTTTGTCATCGCTGATGCGGACCAACCAGCATCAGTAAAATCGATGGTTGAAAGTACGCAAGTGGTGTTAACCACGGTTGGCCCTTATCAAAAGTATGGTTCAGATTTAGTGCGTATGTGCAGTGAAACAGGCACTGATTATGTTGATTTATGTGGTGAACCTGCTTGGATGCATGAAATGATTGACGCCCATGCTGAAACAGCAAAAGCGAGTGGCGCACGCATTGTGTTTTCTTGTGGTTTTGACTCAGTACCTTTTGACTTAGGTATTCACTTTTTACAAAATGCTGCTATGGCGCAATTCGATCGACCGCTTTCACGTGTGAAAGGTCGTGTCCGGGCAATGAAAGGTACTTTTTCTGGGGGGACTTTAGAAAGTTTTCGCTTAACGATGAAAGCTGCCGCTAAAAACCCAGGTTTAATCAAAGTACTGACTAACCCATTTGCCTTAACAGGCTCGTTTACCGGCCCCAAACAACCCTCAGGGATGGCCCCGATTTTTGACGAAGACTTAAATAGTTGGTCGGCGCCCTTTGTTATGGCGACAATAAACACCAAAAACATCCACCGAAGCAACTACTTATTAGCGCACCACTATGGTGATGATTTTGTCTATGATGAAATGATGCTTACCGGCCCAGGAGAGCAAGGTGAAGCTATGGCCAAAATGGTCGCTGCAGATAAATCAATGGCCAACGATCCGATGCAACCGGGTGAAGGTCCGTCAAAAGAATCGCGTGATACCGGTTTTTATGATGTATTATTCGCGGGCTCTAACAGTCATGGCGATACCTTAATGGCCAGTGTTAAAGGTGATAAAGACCCAGGTTACGGTTCAACTTGTAAAATGATCAGCGAAAGTGCGATTTGTTTGCTGAAAAATTTAGATGCCGCCGGTGGTGGTATTTGGACACCGGCTTCAGCAATGGGTACTTTATTAATTGACCGCTTGCAAGAAAATGCCGGTTTAACCTTTCAATTAGAAGGCTAGTAGAGAGCTAGTTAGCCTCAATGTAGCTTAAACTGCTCAGTTTTATAGTGTATTGACCACACACTATAAAACTAAGTATTCATATCAAATAAAACCTTTAACAGTATGCTTCAATAAAGCAGAGACTTTAACCACTCATTGAAAAAGCTCATTCTAGCGCATTCAACTCAAAAATTAATGCGCTTTGTGGAAACAATATCGGTAATTGCATGCCAAACTGCATTAGCACTTCACCGGTAAACTGCTGTCCGTCGACTTTTGCTAATATTGAAGGTGAATACTCATCAACAACACTGGGCCAAATAAGTGCTAGTTGATACGTTGTTGTTGCTTTAAGACCGACAAACCTAAATTTGGGTGGTGTAGTCCGTTGTGTTTCTTTAACGCTATTGTAAGCAAACAGCGCTTGAGATTTTTCTTGGTTAACTATACCAAAGTTAATGGCATCACCATCAGAGTCAAGACGCATTAATTTACCACTATGAATTAATTGCCGATGTTTTTTGTGTAACGCTACCGCTTGAGATAATTTTTTTTGCTCTGTTTCAGTTAATTCACGCGGGTCCATCTCCATACCCATATGACCAAAAAAGGCCACTGCTGCGCGCATGTCCATGCTTATATGACGGCCGGTAATATGACAATTTTTTGGTCCGACATGTGCTCCCATAACTTCTGCAGGAAAGAAAAATGAACAACCACGTTGAATAGCCAATCTATCTAAGGCGTCGTTTGAGTCAGAGGTCCACACTCTATCGGTATGCGCCAATATACCATAATCAACCCGAGCGCCTCCTGATGAACAGCTTTCAATTTCAACATGTCGGTGCTGTATTCTTAAACGGTCAATAAGTTGATACAAAGCATGAGTCTGTAAATGTATAGCCGGCTTACCTATGGCATTACCCGCATGATTAATATCTCGATTCATATCCCATTTAATGTACACAATCTGAGGGTACTCATTCAAAATATCGTTAATGGCCTTAAATAAATAATCAACAACTTCTTCACGAGTTAAGTCTAATACTAATTGATTCCTAAAGGGTAACTGCTCGTTTCCCTTTGTCGCTAATACCCAATCAGGGTGAGCACGATATAGGTCACTATCCGGGTTCACCATTTCAGGCTCAAACCACAAGCCAAACTCCATTCCCTGTTTGTTAACGTGTTCAATTAAAGGAGATAACCCTTGCGGATAAATTGCTTTATCGACCGTCCAATCTCCTAATCCAGCAAAATCGCCTCTTCGGCCTTTGAACCAGCCATCGTCTAACACAAATCGTTCGGCTCCTAACGCACTCGCTTTTTCAGCTAACTGCTTTAATACCTCAACATTATGATCAAAATAAATGCCTTCCCAAGTATTATAGTGAACAGGACGTGCTTTTTGTTTTGTTGTCGCTAATAATAACTTTGTCCGTACAAAGTGATGAAATCCCGCAGATAAATCACTAAAGCCATTGGCAGAATATGACATGTAAAGTGTAGGACTAAGATAAGATTGCTGCGCTAACAACTCAACTTCTCCCGGCAATAACAATTCACCACATTGGACATAACTGCGCCCTTCGGGTAATAATTCTGCACGCATTTTATGGTTACCACTCCACCCTAAATGAAAACCGTAACATTCCCCTGCTTGCTCATTGGTTTGCGGTGTATGCATTACCAACCCGGGGAAGTTATCATGGGAGGTTTTGCCTTTACGATTTTCACGGACAAAACTTCCTAAAAACAAATCCAATGATTGGCGTTGAAATTCATTCGACCAACGCCCGCCAAATGACATAATTTTAGTTAAGTGATCAGGAAGCGGTATGGTAGGCGCAGCACACCAATTGATAATTAAAGGGGTATGGGATAAATTAATAACTTCTGTTGAAGCTGATAAAACATCACTGCTTACATCTAATTCTAAGGTATGAATCACCTTAATTTGGCGAATAGCATCAACACTTTCAAAAACGACACGATTGTGCTTTGTTTGTGAAATAGTCTGTAATTCCCCCCCCGTAGACCAGGCAAATTCACTATTGAGTACTTCAAGTCCCGGCGCTCCAGTAAACCCTTGACCGAGTAAAGGAGAAAGAGAGATAGGCGCTTCAATCACCAAAGAGCATTTAGCTTCTTGGCGGGTCGCCAATAACCCTATCATCTGTGCTGAGGTGTATTGAGAAAGCTTTTTCCCGTAGTAACTAATGGCTGGCGTATTATGTTGACAATCGATCAGTAGACTATTGTTTTTACTATGGAGTTGAATAACATCTTGTAAGGGTTTCATCTAACAATCACCTTTAACTGGCTCGTTCAATTGAACTTATTTTCAATGTTCGCTAATTTACTTAGTGTTAATTAAAAAGTAATAGTATATATCATACAAATGGCGTTAATATAGATGCACATAAATTTTAACTACAGATAACCCCACAAAAGTAAGGTTTGCTTAAATCTAACACATAGCGGTCACATCTATAGAATAATAGCCAAAGAGTGAAAAAATATAATGTTAGGTGTTTGTTATTATCCTGAGCATTGGCCCGAATCAATGTGGGCACAAGATGCCCAAGAAATGCGTGAACTTGGCTTACGTTACGTGCGTATTGGTGAATTTGCTTGGTCAAGAATTGAATCTAGCGAGGGTGTTTATAGCTTTGAATGGTTAGACCGAGCAATTGAAACCTTAGCGGCTGCCGGTTTAGAAGTGATCATGTGCACTCCTACTGCAACACCGCCTAAATGGTTAATTGATAAATATCCTGATATTTTACCTGTTGATATTAATACTGGCTCAACCCGTGGTTTTGGCTCACGTCGACACTATGACTTTTCCAGTGCTAATTACTTTCGTGAGGCAATGCGAATTTCCGAAGTACTGGCCCAACGTTATGGCGAACATCAAGCAATATGTGGCTGGCAAACGGATAATGAAATAGCCTGCCATGACACCACGCATAGTGGTTCAAATTCGGCCAAAGCCGCCTTTCACCTTTGGTGTCAAAACCGTTATAAAACCATTGAAAAACTCAATACCGACTGGGGCACTGTTTTCTGGTCGATGGAATATCAAAGCTTCGATCAAATTGAACTCCCTCTATTAGCAGTGACAGAAACTCACCCGGCTCATCAGTTAGCTTATCGCCGCTTTAGCTCAGATCAAGTGATAACTTTTCACAACAAGATGATCGAAATTATTCGCCGTTATGCCCCCAATAGATTTGTCACTCACAACTTTATTCCTATGGTGGATACCCAAACCGATAATTATGCCCTTGCTGAAAATTTAGACTTTGTCAGTTACGACAATTATCCCCTCGGCCGTTCCGACTTATTTTTTGCCAATAAATCAGCTGAATTATTTAAACCTTATATGCGTACCGGTCATCCTGACTTTGCCAGTTACGACTTTGATCAAAGCCGCGGTATCAGTAAAAATAATTTTTGGATTATGGAACAACAACCAGGGCCAGTTAACTGGGCACACCATAACCCTCGCCCCGAAAAAGGCATGGTACGTTTATGGTCGTGGCAAGCGTTTGCTCACGGTGCAGATTGTGTCTGTTATTTTCGATGGCGCCAAGCTCCCTTTGCTCAAGAACAAATGCACGCAGGCGTTAAGCGCAATGACAATTCAAAATCAGCCGCATGGGCTGAAATTGAACAAATGCGTGATGAGTTAACAGCCGTCAACTTTTCTATCGAGGACCAAGTTCAAACAAGGGTGGCAATAATATCAGGGACAACTAACCAATGGGTCAGTGAAATAGAACGTCAAGGGGATAGTTATAATCATCAACAAACAGAGTTCGCTTATTATTCGGCGCTTCGGCAGTTAGGCTTAGTGGTCAATTTTATTGCCATTGATCATGATTTCAACCAATACGACTTAATTGTGGCTCCTTGCTTACCTATTGTTGATGACGCCTTTATTACAAAATGTAAACACACCAAGGCGCACATCGTATTTGGTCCTCGTTCTGGGGGAAAAACCGATGAACTTTCTTTAGCCCCTAACTTGCCGCCAGGTAAACTACAAAGCTTGCTGCCAATAAAAGTACTTTCTACAGAAACAATTCGCCCTGACTGCAGTGAGTCGTTGAGTTATAACGGCAGAACCTTTGAAAGCCGCTGTTGGCGAGAAGAGCTAGCAATAAGTCAGGAAATTATGGTTGATGCACACTACCATGACCAATCTCCAGCAGTAGTACGTTTCGGCAAGACCAGTTATATCGCCACCCTGACTTGTGATGCCTTCTTAATTGAATTTTTTGCTCAATTAGCCAATGAACTCAATATTGACACCATTAAATTACCTAAAGACATGCGCATTGTCTATCGAGGCAATCTCGCTTATCTCTTTAACTATGCTGGGCATGCACAAACCTTCCCAGCGAAAAACATCGGCACATACCTATTAGGGCAAGCCCACATGGCTCCTTATGACGTCGCCATTATTAAACTCAATCATTAACCACACCTTATTGATTGTTAATTAACTCGCAAAAGTGAACAAGGAGAATCCGTGAATATTCAAATAGCCGTTTTTTTATTTATCACTGTGTTAATCGCATTTTTAACCTATTTAAAATGTAGAGGACATGGTCGAGGCAAAGGTAAGGATCAACAAAATAAAGAATACTTTTTAGCCGGTGGCGGCTTGGCCTGGTATTTTGTCGCCGGCTCAATAACACTCACTAACTTGAGTACCGATCAGTTAGTGGGGTCAAATGGCACACAAATGGCCTTGTTGGCCTGGTGGGAATTTGCCGCGGTGATCGGTTTAATCATGCTCGCCAAAGTATTTCTACCCGTTTATTATAAATACAACTGCACCACAACCACAGAATTATTAGAGAAACGTTATAATAACAAACACATTCGCGCAGTTATCGGCGCTATGTTTTTTCTTAGTAGCGCCTTAATATTCTGTCCTGCCGTTATTTATTCAGGTTCGTTATTCATGCAAACCATGTTTAAAGTCGATATTCCCTTGATGTATATCGCCACTGCCTTTGCCACATTAGGGGCAATGTACGCTATCTTTGGTGGGCTCAGGGCGGTTGCCGTCTCTGATACTTATTCTGGTGTATTACTTTTAGGCATGGCATTGGTTGTTTTATTCTTAGCTTTAAATGCTATAGATTATGATTTTTCAGGCATTCCAGAGGAAAGACTCACCCTTATCGGTGATAATGACTCGCCAATTCCATGGCATACCTTACTTACCGGGATGATTTTTATTCAAATGTTCTATTGGGGAACAAACCAAGTTATTACTCAGCGCGCAATGGCGGCTCCCAGTCTTAAAGAAGCTCAAAAAGGCGTATTTGCGGCGGTCATCATTCGAATTATCATCGTTCCTGCTATTATTGTGATCCCAGGTATCGTCTCTTTTAAACTTTACGGCGATATAGGTGATACCGCTTACGGACAAATTGTCGGTGATTTACTGCCAGGTTGGCTCTCTGGCGTTTTTGCCGCAGCAATGGCTGCGGCAGTGCTCTCAACCTATAATAGTAATTTAAATTCAGCAACCGCACTTTATGTCTGTGATATCCATGAACCTTATATTAATAAAGATATTAACGTTCCTAAATTAAGTGCATGGATCACCGTCGCACTCACTATTATTTCGTTGGCGTTAGTCCCTGTCTATCAACAAGCGGAAAGTATTATAAACTTACTTCAACAGTTGTGGGGGTTATTTAGTATGCCTATTCTTTCAATCTTTATTGTTGGTTTACTGTTTAAAGGAGTACATGCTAACGCAGGTATAGCCGCGGTATTTTTTGGTGTATTACTTTATGGTTCACTCTCCTTTGAGTTCTCACCTTTTCATGCACCCTTTGGTTTACATTATATTCATTTAATGTTTATCACCTTAATTTCTTGTGTTTCTTTTGCACTACTGGTGAACCGCTTTATATTTAAAAATAAAGCAAGTTTAGCGTTTTCCAACCAAGACACAGTAGCGACATAACTATTATTGTAACCATATAAAAAAAGCCATTCCTCTGAATGGCTTTTTTCTTTTTACACGCCGAACTCACTAGCGTTTGGGAGTGAATTTAAATCACTTTAATATTCACTGATTGAACAGTTACCCCTGGGGTTTTCTCATACAATTTTATCATTCGATTAACTTGCACCAATGATGCGAGCATGGCCAAAATAGGCGGATAATAACCACGCTCAATAAATAACAATTTTTGCTCTGTCGTTAACTGCTTAAGTCGTTGTTCATTAATGCTATAAAGCCCTTTAATGGTTGTAGTTTCGCCATTATCACCATTGACGTTCAGCGCTAACTCCTGCAACAATTGATGTTCGAGTAGGGCGGCAATAAAATGTTCTGTACTGACATACTCTTCAAAAATCGCTGATAATTCTTGGTTAATTTGCCTTAAACGTTCACCGCTTGAGCTTTCAATACTCAACAAAGGCGCTGCCCCACTTTGATTAACCAGTTCGCTGTTAACATTAATGCAGGTGATTAATTGTTGTTCATTTTCAGGGTCTGGGCCGAGTCCGAATGGCAGCATAGATAAACTTTTAGGTAGGTAAGCAATGTTGTGTGATGCTTGGCCCTTAAAAAAAACATTATCTTGTTGTAGGCCAAGCAATGCAATAGCCGAAAAACTGCCATTGTGACTGTTTTTTGTTAAAAATATCGGATAGCTTGACGATGCAGAAACAAATTCGGCGGCACTAATGAGGGCTTGGTTTTGTTGACTGATATCTTGCCAATCTAGCTCAGTACCCAGAGTAATTGTTTGCTGTAATACCTGTTTAAGTGGTGTAAATGTGGTCATATAACCCCGTTATCTTGATTAAATTTTTTGAAAACCATGTGTCTGAAGCTTTGTCAGCAGGGCCCTGTGCTCAGGTAAACGTTGACTGAGCTGCACCCTTGCTTGTTCGTTCAATTGAAACAGCTTTTCTGCGATTTGTGGCTGAGAAAGTAAATGGTCGCGTTGAGATAAGTCCGTTTTAAAATGCATGCCGTAGAGCACATAAAGATAACTTGCCGCCGGAAATGTTTCCACTGCACTTGAAAAGTCATATTCATGGGGCGGTTGATATTGCCATAATTTGAGCTGTTGTAGTAAAGACTCAGGGGTTGAAGAAGCCGCTCTCATGGCCTGCCAAAAGGGTTCATCGCGCTTACTAAGGAGATAATGCAGCTTTAAAAATTCAATGATTTTTTGCCAACGAATGGTCATATCTTGATTAAAGCGGTTAGCCACTATTGGCAATAAACTTTTACATCCGGGTAATTGCTGGGCAACATAATCAGCAGAAATTTCAATCAACATTAAGGCTGAAGCTTCTAAGGGCTCTAAAAAACCGGCAGAAAGTCCAATAGCCACACAGTTTTTATGCCAAAATTTTTCACGGTGCCCTGCAGTAAAGGTGATTTCTTTAGCGTTGAGTTGCGCACTATCAACGCCAATATAATCAGCTAACGTTTGTTTCGCTTGCGCTGTGGTGGTGTATTCGCTGGCGTAAACATAACCCACACCTCTGCGATTACTCAAACCAATATCCCATATCCATCCACAAGACTGTGCGATAGATTGCGTGTGGGAGGCAACCGGGGTCTCATTATTGGCATAAGGTAGCTGAACCGCTAAAGCGCTATCAGCCAATAAACAAGCTGATTTTTTAATAAAAGGCACTCCCAATGCTTGCCCTAGCAATAGACTTGAAAAGCCGGTGCAGTCAATAAAAAAATCACCCGAGATACTTGCCGTGCGGTTAAGCTCAATCAGCGCTATATTGCCCAGTGCATCTACTTTGACTTGCTCAACCGTATCAATCACGTGCGTTACACCTAAGGTGTTGATGGTATGTTCTTTAATTAATTGAGCAAACTTTCCAGCATCGAGGTGGTAGCCATAATTCGCCTGTCCTTGGTATTGTTTATCGGTAATGCTTTTAGGTGCCAAATTGAGATCACACAGCTTGGGTTGAAAACAGACACTGCTGGCAAAGTCTTGTTTAGTCTGTTGCATCCCCTGTATCCAAAAGGGGCTTAAATCAAATTTATTATGCCCTTGTGGCGCTGAAAATGGGTGATAGTACTTATCGTCTGCTTTGCCGTCGTACCAACCAATAAACTGATTACCTTGCTTAAAGCTTGCGTTACATTGGCGAAAAAAAGTGTTTTCATCAATACCTATTTTACGCAACGTATTACGCATGGTCGGCCAAGTGCCTTCACCCACACCTACCGTAGGAATATCGCTTGATTCTATTAAGGTTATCTTTATTGCCGAAGTTTGGCTTTGAAACTGTTTGGCTAATATCGCGGCAGTTAACCAGCCGGCCGCTCCTCCACCGACAATAACAATACGTTGAATCGGGTCACTCATATTATCTCCTAAATAATTATTCACCGTTTTATATTAACAAAATAATAGCGATAAAAAAGGGGGTCATAGACCCCCCAATAAAATGTGTGTCAAACAGCCTTATCTAAAAGCTGGCGCGAACACCCACTGACCAACGTGCCCCGGTATCTTCTAAACGGACAAATTGATTATCGTAACGGCCATGACGACGTGTTACTTCGTTAGTAATATTAACACCCTCAGCAAAAACCGTTACTGTCTCGTTAATATCATAACTACCACTGATGTCCCACTGAGCGTATGACTCAGTATTAAGTGGCTCTGTGCCTCCAAATGGGCTCACTAAATTTTGTAAAAAGTCATCACGTTTATTATAAGCAACGCGCGCTTGGAAGGGCCCATTTTCATAAAATGCAATGATATTTTGTGAGTCACCTAAACCTTCTAAAGCAAAGGATTCTGCAGCGCTATCGTCAATTTTTGCATCACTGTCAACAATAGTAGCATTAGCTTGTAAGCCAAAACCTGACTCCCAGGTGTGTGTCCATGCGAGTTCTACACCGTTAACTTGTACTATGTCACCATTGCGAGGACGACGGACATCAAACTCATAAGCCCCACTTTCTAAATTAAAGGTTTCGGTTGCAACCGTACTAAGGATGAAACTATCCACTTCTTTACTAAAGGCCGCCACCACAAAACTACTGGTGTCAGCATAATACCATTCGTAAGACATATCCCAGTTTGTAGACAAATAAGGTTTTAAATCTGCATTACCACCAGTCGCTTGGTTGTTATTAGGACGTGAGTTAGTTATCGATACCGCTGGGTTTAATGCATCCATTGTTGGTCGTGTTAACGTTTCAGAATAGGCTAAACGAAACAGCATTTCATCGGTTAGCTCTAGCTTTAAGTTCATGCTCGGTAAAATATTGGTGTATTCGTTAGCTGACGTTACTGGCGTACCATTATCACCTGCGGCATACACTTCATTTAAATCAGAAGGGTCATTTTCGATCGGCTCTAAGTCAATAAGCTCACGGGTAATACCGCTTAAATCGGCCTCTGTTTTTGAATAGCGAACGCCCATATTCACGGTCCAAGGCATATCTCCTAGTTCACCTTCAAAAGTAAAGTCTACATAGGCACTAACGACATCTTCTTCAACAATATAAGCATCAGACTGGCTTGTTGGGTTGTTATAAGCTTCACCAGTAATAGGGTCTAATGATGCGCGATATGCGCCGTATGCTGCTGGGTCGTAAGTTAACCAGGTATTAGGTACGCCAGCAAAAAAATCATTTGCTGTATATTGTGTTAATAAATCGGCTGAAACATCAGTACCATAACCACAATAAACGCCACAATCACTGGCAAAAAGACGCGAAGCTTCTTTGGTGCGATTTTGAGAATAAAGCCCCCAACGCATTTGGGTGAAAGTGTCTTGGTCTGTTTGCCATTTAAAATCTACACGGTACTCACTAAGCTCATCATCACGATCCCAACCATTACGTTCGTTATAATGGGCTTTACCGGCTTCTGCATTTAATAACGCCGCATCGCCACCAGCAACAGTTAGTGTTGGCGCATCTCCACCTGCGCGGTTATCCCATGTATAGGCATTATTATAACCAATAACATTAAAGAACTCTTCACCACCACTATTCTCTTCGGCATTGGAACGTGACAGATCAACCGTCATGGTTAATGCATCATTAATGCTATATTCCGCATTAAGACCAAACGCATTCATGCTAACTTCACGGCCAAATGAGCGACGAATAAAGTCGGTTGCACCGGCATTTGAATTATCAATATAAACAACGGTATTATTCTCATCGATTTCAGCATCAATAAAGTTGCCTTCAGAGAACCAATGACCAGCATTGGTCGCTTGAGAGTCAACTTCAAATTTTGATACTAAACCATCAAATGTTAAGGTTAAATCATCATTGGGTGCATATTGAATTACAGCGGTACCACTTGTTCTGGTGCGCTCTTGCTCATCAACACCTATATCAAAGTTTTGTGGTACATTGACATTACTAAATTCTTTGCCATTTTGTGCGGTAAAGTTAACACCGGGGCGATAATAACGCGTCTCCATCATGTTAGTTTGTGACTCACGCTGCTGATGCGAAGCAGAAACAAGCACACCTAAACGATTGTCCATAAAGGTATTCGTTATCAAACCAGACGCTTGTGGCGATGTTTCACCGCTCAAATCATCGTATACCCCTTTAATAGACCCCGCCGCTTTAAAACCGTCAAAGTCGAAAGGCCGGGCTGTTTTTACGTTAATCGTTGCGCCGATAGCGCCTTCTTGCATAGATGCTGTCGGACTTTTATAGACATCAGCACCGGTAATCAATTCAGCGGCTAAGGTATCAAAACTAAATTCACGACCTGCATTTTCTGTGGCCATTTGACGACCGTTAACAGTCACCATATTAAATTGTGGGCCAAAACCACGAACAGATACATACTGACCTTCACCACCACTGCGATCGATTGACACACCGGTTATACGTTGAAGTGACTCTGCCACGTTTTGGTCTGGAAATTTACCGAGATCTTCAGCGGTAATACCATCTGATACATTAATGGCTTCCCTTTTGTTTAACATTGATTGTTTCAAACTGCTACGAATGCCAGAAACAACAATCACCTCAATTTCTTTTTCTTTCTCTATAGCAGCACTCTCTGCTGCTATAGCATTAACACTTGCTAATGCGCCCGCTACTGCTATAGCAGTAGCGGTGTACTTACCAAACGTTTGTAATAAATTACTCGACATTTTATTCCCCTGTTTTTATTATAGTTTTTTCATTCTAGTGTGTTTATTTTGTTTTTTTAATCGCTTGTCTACGCCTTGTGTGCATATAGTTAAAATAAGTTATAACTTATAACTTAACCTATTTATCATATAAATAACTTAAATATGTAAAATTTTCAACTATTTTAGTAATAAATTTGATGTTTTATTACCCAAAACTAGAGAAAAAACACTATTTAAAACCTATCTCGCGGTTAGTCAATAAAGGAAACTAGGGGGAGATGCCATACTTTTAGCACCTAGTTTTAGTACGTAGTTTTAGTACGTAGTTTTAGCACGCTTTATCATAGTCTACTCTTTAAATGTTCACTATGGGTGTGAAGCTTGATAACGGCTAAATTGGCGAGGGGATGCAAAACGTATTGACAACCGATGAAGGCATTCCCCCCTGTTTAAGTATCACTAATAGAGATGAATATCCTTTAACTTTGCACTTTATGAACCGCATCTAACCATTTTTCATACAGAGTATTACGTTGTTTATTATCTATTTGTGCAGTGAAGCGTTGATCACAATGCCACATATCCGCTAGTTCATCTGTTGAGCTATAAATACCTGCTTGCAGGCCCGCTAAATAAGCAACACCTAATGCGGTTGTTTCAATAATTTCAGGACGGTCGACCGTTGCTCCTAAAATATTAGCAAGAAAAGTCAGCAGCCAATTATTAGTCACCATGCCGCCATCAACACGGATCAATGATGGTCTTAGGCCATCACTCTCCATAGCTTTTTGTAAATCTTTGGTTTGATAACACACCGACTGTAATGCCGCAGTGACAATTTCATTAATACCTGAATCTCGGGTTAATCCTAATATAGCCCCTCTGGCATTAGAATCCCAATAAGGGGCTCCCAATCCGGTAAAAGCAGGAACGAGAAATACGCCATGATCAAGTGGCATATTTTCAGCAATAGCTTCTGTTTCACTGGCACTATTAATCAACTTTAAGCCATCTCGGATCCATTGAATAGTAGCACCTGCCATAAAAATACTGCCTTCAATAGCATAGGTAGGTTTACCCTTTAACCGATAAGCGACGGTAGTGAGTAATTTATTTTTTGACTTTAACGCCTTATCGCCGGTATTTAACATTAAAAAACAGCCGGTACCATAAGTGCTTTTTGCCATACCTTGATCAAAACAAGCTTGGCCAAATAATGCGGCTTGTTGATCGCCTGCCATCCCTAAAATAGCAATTTCACCGTTAAATAGTGACTCCTGTGTTTGGCCAAAATCAGCCGAAGAGTCCATCACTTCAGGTAACATCGACATAGGAATGTTAAATAAATCAAGTAATTGCTGATCCCATTCTTGGGTATGAATATTAAAGATCATAGTGCGAGAGGCATTGGTTGCATCGGTGCGATGCTCCTTACCTCCCGTGAGGCGCCATAATAAAAAGCTGTCAACGGTACCAAAAGCTAATTGGCCCTTTGCCGCTTTTTCTTTTGCCCCTGCTACATTTTCAAGTATCCAACGAATTTTAGTGGCGGAAAAATAGGGATCTAATAATAAACCTGTTTTATCGTTAATAAGCTCTTCGATATAAAGAGACTTAATAGATTCACAATACTCTGAGGTTCTTCTATCTTGCCAAACGATGGCTTGATAAATAGGCTCGCCTGTTTCTCTATCCCACACTAAGGTGGTTTCACGTTGGTTAGCCACCCCTATGGCAGATATTTCTGATGCTGCCACCTTATTATTCGCTAATACCTTTTGACACGTACTAAGCACGGTTTGCCATAAATCATTAGGGTTATGTTCAACCCAACCATCATGGGGAAAATGTTGTTCAAATTCTTGCTGTTCGATGGCATGTACTTTACCTTTTTTAGTAAAAAGCATAGCTCGAGAACTTGTTGTGCCTTGATCAATGGCTAAAATATAGGTTGACATTTTTATTATTTATCTTATTTATTCAAATAATTATTTAAACGATAATGCACAGAATTTTTACTATTGGCAATATTTTTTTCACTTTCGAACATCATCTCAATAATAATATCTTTTGTCAGCTGATCACTTGTGGGATAATTTAATCTGGTAGTTAATATTTAAGGGAAGGTTATACCCATGGCACTGAACCAACGCCAAACAGAACTTGTTGAATTAGTGCATGAAAAAGGCTTTGTTACTATAGATGAATTAGTTCAAAATTTTAAAGTGACCCCGCAAACAATTCGCCGAGATCTGAACTTACTTGCTAAGGCTGACATTATTACTCGTCATCATGGCGGTGCCGGTAGCACCTCAACGACAGAAAATACGCCATATCAGTCTCGTAAAATTTTAAACCTATACGCCAAAGAACAAATCGCCAATGAATTAGTCAAAATGATCCCTAATGGTGCGTCATTATTTATAAATATTGGCACAACAACAGAAACCATTGCTCGGGCATTACTTAATCACCAAGGCTTAAATATTGTCACCAATAATATTCATGTCGCCACTATTCTTTCAGCTAAAGAAGATTTCAGCGTTATCATTGCCGCAGGAGAAGTGAGACACAGAGACGGTGGTATTATTGGTGAAGCCACTTGTGATTTTATGAATCAATTCCAAATGGACTTTGGCATTATCGGTATAAGTGGCATAAGTAACGATGGCTCTTTACTCGATTTTGATTTTAGAGAAGTACGTGTAGCTCAAGCCATCATTAATAATTCAACCCATGTATTGCTAGCCGCTGATCACTCAAAATTTGGTAGGCACGCCATGATAAAACAAGGCAATATCACCCAAATTAACCATTTATTTACAGATCAACACCCTCCAACCGAGATACAAGAGATACTTGCCCATAACACTATCTCAACTCATATCATTTCTGCATAAAATCATACGCTTTTTTGACCTTTATTTAATGCAATGTATTGATCAAAACCTACTAAATAACAATTAAGTAGGCCCTTTTATAGTGTTCAATAAACGATCTAACCTGTAACTAAAGAACATTTTTAACTTGAAACGAAAGCATACGAACATTATAATGAAAAATCGAACATCTTATTTATCATATAAAATATTATCAACAGGAAAGCAAATGAATGGAACAGACGAGTTATTTGACCTTGTTGTTGTTGGTGGAGGAATCAATGGTACCGGCACCGCAGCAGATGCAGCAGGTAGAGGGCTAAAAGTATTTCTATGTGAACAAAACGATCTGGCCTCCGCAACATCTTCAAATAGCAGTAAGTTAATACATGGTGGCTTACGCTATTTAGAGCATTATGAGTTTAAATTAGTTCGACAAGCGTTAACTGAACGTGAAGTATTATTAAAAAATGCCCCTCATATTATCACACCGCTCACTTTTCGTTTACCCCATCAGCGTCACCTTAGACCATCTTGGCTGATCAGAGCTGGATTATTCCTCTACGACAATTTGGCCAAGCGTGTCACGCTTCCCGCATCAAAAGGGCTTAAATTTTCTAAAGATAGTCCACTTGTTAGCAACATTACCAAAGGATTTGAATATTCAGATGGCTGGGTTGATGATGCCAGATTAGTGGTTTTAAATGCAGTAGCGGCACAAGATAATGGCGCAACGATTAAAACTCAAACTAAATGTATTAAAGCAATACGTAAAAATGATATCTGGTTAATTACCCTAAAAAACAACTTAACGGGGGAAACCTATACCGTAAAGTCTAAAAGTGTCGTCAACGCATCAGGGCCATGGGTTGCACAATTATTTTCACAAGCACTCGCCCTGAAATCCCCGCAAAACATCCGCTTAATTAAAGGTAGCCATATTGTCGTTCCACGTATTCATAACGAACCTCAAGCTTATATGTTGCAAAATGCTGACCAGCGTATTATTTTTGTTATTCCTTTTGAGGAAGATTTTTCTTTAATCGGCACCACCGATGTGGAATATACGGGTGAGCCTTCAGAGGTAAAAATATCGGAAGATGAAATTCAATATTTACTCACCATTACGAATCAGTATTTTAAAAACAAAATTTGTCGGGATGACATTGTCACCACTTATTCAGGGGTAAGACCTTTATTAGATGATGAGTCGGTTGATGCACAAGCAGTGACTCGCGATTATACTTTGGAGATAGAAGACATTAACGACAAAGCCCCAATTTTATCTATCTTTGGTGGAAAAATCACAACCTACAGAAAGTTATCTGAAGCCGCTGTAGATAAACTTATTCCCTATTTTAAAAATATCGGTCCTCAATGGACAGCAAAAAGCCCAATACCTGGTGGTAACTTTGAAAATATTAACATATTCACTGATGAAGTTGAAAAAGCCTACCCATGGCTACCAAAAAAAATACGAACAAGATTTATTAGGAGTTATGGAACACGCCTATTTGCATTATTAAACAATTCATCTAACATCTCAGCACTTGGCCGCTCTTTTGGTGCTGATTTATTTGAGCAAGAAATTAATTTTTTAATTGAGCACGAATGGGCAACCAACGTAGAAGACATTATTTGGCGACGAACAAAGCGTGGTTTATATTTAACGACGCCAGAGGTCAAAGAAATAGCACACTATATTAATACCCACCCAATAACTGTTGCCCGAAAAACACCTAAATTAGTCAAAGCAGTTGAAGTCGCTTAAAAAATATATTTAGCTTAAAATCAACAACATACTTGAACAGTGTTGTTGATCTTATCCTTTATTTTGCTTTTAACGCTACCGCTGTTTATTTGAGCGAAGATGCTCATAGCCTAAATGTAAACTTGCACCGATAAAACCGACACATTTATTTCCATGTCCCTAGGGCTTTATATTCTATTGGCGAGTAATAATTTATACTCGCTAGTAATTTTGATGACATTAAAGTATTCACTGGAGAAGTTGCAAGCATCGCCATGGCTACCAAAATATACCAGTAATAATAGGCGACCAAGATGGAAGATATTATTTGGCGACGAACCAAGTGTGGTTTATATTTAACGACGCCAGAGGTCAGGCGAGGTCAATCGTCAGTGCTGAAATAATTGGCTACAGCACGTAAATCTTCAAGGTCAAGAATACCTGCGGCCATGCGCAATTTAAGTAAAACCATCAGGTAATTATAACGTGCTTCCGCCAGATCGCGCTTAGCAGCCACCAATTGTTGTTGTGAGTTCAGCACATCGAGATTGATACGCATCCCACCTTTGACGCTTTCTTTTGTCGCTTGTACCAGCAATGTCGCGGAATTGACTGATTTTTGCAATGCTTTCATTTGGGTAACACTGCTGCGCGAGGCATTGAATTGCTTGCGTAGCTCGATCATTACTTTACTGGTAGTTGCCTGTAAATCGAATCTGACCTTGTCACGGTTCGCCTCCGATTGGCGGGCAACGGCGCTCACCCGACCGCCCGAGAACAAAGGCACCACCAGTTGCAGGCCAATACTGCTTTGTGTGGAATCTTGCTGATAGGTATTAAGGGTTTCTGCATTGCTGCGACTATAGGTAACATTGAGCTCGACCCGCGGCGCGTGTCCGGCCAAACTTTTGTTGATTTCCTCCTCGGCCGAAACCAGCGCAAACTGGCCAGCGGCTATTTTTGCATTATGATTACTAGCGATCGCTTGCCAGTCTTCGAACACACTCAAAGCCTGGGGCTCCACCGTAAAGTCATCAACTAGGCCGTCGAGGTGTGCCGAATTTTCGCCAGTCATCGCATTCAGCGTATTTAGGGCAGTGGTCAGCTGGTCTTGCGCTGCAAATAGCTCGGCTTGAGCCACATCGAGCTTAGCCCCGGTTTCCAAGACATCAGTCTTACTACCCTCGCCATATTTATACATCATATCATTGGCACGCTTTTGTTCAGCAAAAGCATCCCGCTGCGCAACCAACAGAGCCAACTTGTCTTGCGCATAGCTAGCCTCGGTATACGCCAGCACTAGGCGTATGATCAGATCCTGTCGACGGCCGTCGAACTGAGCATCACTCAAATTTGTTTCGGCAATGCCTTGTCGATAACTGGCAAAGGTTTCAAGATTAAATACCGTTTGCCGTAGGGTGATGCGGTTAGAAATACTGGTATAGTCGGGATGGGTTTTGACCGGCAAGCCGGTAATACCTGGCTTGGTTTGCTCTGCCTTGTTTTTACTGTTGCCATAACTATATTCCACCGTTGGTAGCAAGCCAGCGCGCCCGATGACCTTGTATTCCTGACCGGCCTGGTTCTCAGCAAGAGCCGACAGATAAACAGGGTCATGGAGTAACGCTGCGTCATAAGCTGTCAGCAGGCCCATTGCTGAAACAGGCCCAGCAGCCAACACCAGTGTTAGAGTAAACCCTGCACGGTTAACCACCATGGAGAAAAAATTGATAAAAGTCATTCTTCTGCCATCGCTGATTGAGCTCGATCAAACACCGGCTTAAGTAGATAGTTCATCATAGTGCGTTCACCCGTTATGATAAACAGCTCTACCGGCATACCGGGACGAATTTCCAAATGAGCGAGCATCTTCACTCCTTCCAGCGCCACTGCCGCTCTCACTTTGTAATAGGCTTCTCCGGTACGTTCATCTACTGTCCGGTCAGCCGAAACTCGGGTCACTATGCCAGGAATATTCGGTGTAGTGGCGGCGTTAAAAGCAGAAAAAATTAATTCCACTGCTAATCCCTGATGCACTTTATCGACAAGTTGCACTGGTAACTTGCCCTCCACGACTAGGGTGTCATCCTTAGGCACCAGTTCCATCAAACTTCCCCCAGGTGCAACCACCGCGCCTTCAGTAAATACCTTCAAGTCCACTACTGTACCCGCAACGGGTGCCCTGACAAATATTTTTTTCAAATCAAAATCGAGGGCCGTTAGTTTATTATGTAACGCTTCGGCATCGCGTTTAACGTCGGCCAATTGGGAACGCACTTCCTTTTGATAATCTTGTTGGCGCTGCAACTTGCGTAAGCCAAATTCAATAATCTGGCGTTCGACGCGAATGATGTTACCGATATCTTCGGAAATACCGCCATTGACCTGAGCGAAGCTTCCCTCCAGCTCAAGTAGACGATTGTTTGCTACATAGCCTTCTTTGGCCAAGATGCGCATTCCGCCAAGTTGCTCCTTGAGAAACTGTTGTTGTTTTTTCTTGCTGAGCATAGCGTCTTTTAGACTGCTCAACTGGGCTTTGAGCCCCGCGATATTTTCGTCGGCGGCAGCCAACTCATTGCGCAGGGAAGACTGCCGGGAGCTAAACAATTGCTGTTGCAGTGCAATACTGCTTACCGCACGCGGGTCAGCGCTTGCCAACAGTAATTCAGGAGCAAAGCTAATGCTTTTTGCGCTATCGCTCTCGGCCTGAAGTCTGGCTTGACTAGCTTGCGCCGTATACCATTGCACCCGGCTAATTTCGGCAGCCGAACTAGCCCCGACACTATTCATCCGGAGTAATACCTGACCGGTTTCAACTAGATCGCCATTCTTCACCAGAATTTCATCGACCGTACCACCAGTCTGATGTTGAATAACCTTGCGACTAGAGGCGACTGCAACGTTGCCACTCAACGGTACACCTTTGTCGAGTGGTGCCAAGGATGCCCATAAAAAGAAACCGACCACGCCCAGCAAGATAATACCCCAGCCGAGTTTAGTGTAGGCGTCGCTGTTTAATTCCAGAAAATCGTCATCATGGCCCTCCATAGCATTGACGGCCTCCTTCTTGTTAAAAAAATTATTGATCATTTATCCTGCTCCACACCTTTGGCATTGTTCTGAGGCTCGGCCTGACCTTGTGCCGCCATCGTCAACACCCTTGTCGTATTCGCTTTTTTGGCCTCGGCAATGGCCTTTAAGACTTTATCTCGGGGGCCGAAAGACTGTGCAACGCCTTCGCGCAACAACAGCAGCTTGGTGGTCGCACGCAGCACAGAGGTGCGATGGGTGACCAGCACAATGGTCTTGCCAGACTGACGTAAATCATTAATGGCCAATAACAACGCTTCCTCGCCCAGCTCGTCAAGATTTGAATTAGGCTCGTCTAGCACCAGCAGCGACGGATCACCATACATTGCCCGGGCCAGCCCAAGCCGTTGCTTCTGGCCGCCTGACAAACCTGCCCCAGCAACGCCCAGCTCGGTGTCATAGCCTTGTTCAAAGCGCAAAATCATCTCGTGAACCCCGGCACGTTTAGCCGCAGTGGTAATTTTTTCTGCATCCACCTCGCCAAACCTGGCGATGTTTTCGGCTACGGTGCCAGCAAATAATTCGATGTCTTGCGGCAAATAGCCAATGTGTGGCCCCAGTTGATCCTTGTTCCATTGATAAATATCGGCACCGTCAAGGCGCACCT
>Ga0307492_10000288_pt1 | contig 21642 bp, 19 predicted proteins | sample SI3LmetaG_FD_202365 | JGI IMG/M metagenome (GOLD analysis project Ga0307492, IMG submission 202365) | Sea-ice brine microbial communities from Beaufort Sea near Barrow, Alaska, United States - SI3L | ecosystem: Environmental > Aquatic > Marine > Coastal | place: USA: Alaska | collected 2017-05-06 | reverse complement strand
GCAAGCGTATTAATAGTGCTGCTGATGGCGCCGCTGCTCAGCAGATTATTGACCGCTTGACCACGCAGGTTGAGGGTAATCGTCAATCTATTTCGAATGCTTACGACGGTGTTTCTTTGACGCAAGTGGCTGAAGGTGGTTTAGCAGGCATTAACCAAGATGTGAATCGTATACGTGAATTGTCTGTGCAATCGGGTAACGGTTTGTTAAGCGACTCTGATCGCCGGGCGATTCAATCTGAAGTCACTCAACTCCAAGAAAATATTTCACAATCTATCGAGCAAACCGAATTTGCTGGTAAATCTTTGTTATCGAATAATGGCAATATTGATTTTCAGGTGGGTGCTAACGCCGGACAGAAAATTGCGGTGGCGACACAAGATGTAGCAGCCGGCTTGAGTGATATTCTGAATGTAGATTTAAGTTCAGCACAAGGTGCAGATGATGCGTTAGCTATAGCTGATACTGCTAACGAATTTGTCGGCAGCGCCAGATCTGATTTAGGTGCAACCCAAAATCAATTTGAAAGTGTTGCGCGAAATTTAACTCAAACTGATATCAATGTTTCTGCTGCCAGAAGCCGTATTCAAGATACTGATTTTGCTCAGGCGGCATCAGAAAATGTTGCTGCGGGTATTTTGAGTCAATCTAGTCTTGCAGTGCAAGGCATGGCAAACCAACAACAGGGTCAAGTGCTGTCTCTGCTAAATGGTTAAACATTAGATGATGCATCATTAAAATGAGCAGCTATGCTGCTCATTTTTTATGTGTGAAATTTTAATTTTGGTTTTTTGTATGAAAATTACCCGACTTTAAAAATGCCTTAAATAATATTGCTATCCCACCTCGAATGGTTAAAATCACACTAATTACAGTTAATTATAAAAACAACATGAGGCTGGAAGTGGAATGAGCAATATTTTGATTATTAGTTCTGACATAACACGAGCAAATAATCTAAGTACCATTCTGACTTTTCTTGGTGAGCCTTGTACTAGTGTTTTATTTTCTTCCGCAATAGAAATGCTTAAAGTCAAAAATGATATCAAGGCTATTCTGATTGATGCAGCAACACCCGAACTAGCCTGCGATATCAGTGAGAAATTTCCACATCAACCTTTCGTCTTGGTCGGCGATTATGTCACTTTTGAGCCACAGAAAAATATAGTTGGGGCCATGAGTGAGCCTATTACTTATCCAGCATTGACTCAAATGTTACATCGCTGCCAAGAGTACAAGCGCAGTCAGCCCAATACCAAGACCAGTGTCCACAACAAAACCCGTTTATTTAGAAGTTTGATCGGAAAAAGTAATCAAATTCAAGGTGTCAGACACTTAATTGAACAAGTAGCGCCGACTGAAGCAAATGTGCTTATCTTAGGAGAGTCGGGTACCGGTAAAGAAGTCATCGCTCGAAATGTACATTTCTTGTCAAACCGAACTGACAGTATTTTTATTCCAGTTAACTGCGGTGCTATCCCCGGTGAGTTGCTCGAAAGTGAGCTTTTTGGTCATGAAAAAGGTGCCTTTACTGGCGCTATTGGTACACGAAAAGGGCGTTTTGAGCTAGCCGAAGGCGGTACGTTATTTCTTGATGAAATTGGTGATATGCCATTACAAATGCAAGTCAAATTACTACGTGTATTACAAGAGCGAACTTACGAAAGGGTAGGTGGCACTAAACCTATTAAATGCGACGTAAGAGTGATTGCTGCCACTCACCGTAATTTGGAAATTATGATTGAGGAAGGACAATTTAGAGAGGACTTGTACTACCGTCTAAACGTATTTCCTATTGATAGTCCTGCTCTACGAGAACGAAAAGAAGACATCCCATTATTATTGCAAGAGCTTGTGTCGAGACTTGAGTTGGATAACTCACAAATAAAGTTCACTGCAAACGCTATGACCTCTCTGATGGAGCACAAATGGGCGGGCAATGTTCGCGAGTTATCAAACTTAGTTGAGCGGTTGATGATTTTATATCCGAATCAATTGATTGATATCAGTGATTTACCCAGTAAATATAAACATCTAGATTTAGAGGTCTACGAACCTGAGTACCCTGAGGAGTTGTTAGAGCGTGATGCTATTAACGCAATGTTTGGTGGTGGTGATAGTGAAGACAATGAAGACAATGAAGAGGATGATATTAACATTGATCACACCTTGTCGACTGAGTTACCTGTTGAAGGTCTCAATCTAAAAGAGTACATATCAGATTTAGAAGTCAGTTTGATTACCCAAGCCCTTGCGCAACAAGACTGGGTAGTCGCCAGAGCGGCAGAAGTGCTTGGTATGCGTCGCACTACATTGGTAGAAAAAATGCGTAAGTACAATATTAGTAAAGGTTAGCCTTAGCATCTCAGTATTTCTAGCTTCAACCCCACAGTGTCATTTCATTGACATTATATATTCTCGATAATTCCCTCTAACCATCTGATTGTATTGAATATTCTTGTTGGCACGGCATGTGCTTTAGTCTATCCGTAATTATTCTGTCTAAGTATTGACGTGAGGAATGTATGGGTACCAATAACATCTTGATTGAAACACCCCGTGATGCTTTGTCTGCTCTGGGCGAAGTGGTCAGGCATGAGGCGTTGCAGAACGCGTCACATGTATCCAATACTAAGGAATTAGACGCGCTACGTTTGCAAGCTAATCGGTTGGAGCATTTGCTACAAGTCATGCCAGCTGGTGTTGTGGTGATAGATGGTAAAGGGGTTGTTAGGCAATCAAATAACCTAGCTAAAGCTTTGTTAGGTGAGCCTTTAGAAGGCCAATTGTGGAGAACCATAATAGCTCGCTCATTTAAACCCCAAGCAGATGACGGGCATGAGGTGTCACTATATGACGGGCGTAAAGTCAAACTTTCCATCACCCCATTAGAAAAAGAGCCTGGACAGCTTATTGTGCTAACTGATTTGACTGAAACTCGTCAATTACAGCAACGTATCGGGCATTTACAGAAATTATCTTCTTTAGGAAAAATGGTCGCTTCTCTGGCGCACCAAATTCGTACTCCTTTATCGGCCGCTATGTTGTATGCCGCAAACCTGTCTAACAACACCTTAAATAAAACGTCTCGAGAAAAGTTCAGTAACAAACTTGTTTCCAGGTTACGAGACTTAGAAAGCCAAGTAAACGATATGTTGTTGTTTGCAAAAAGCGGTAACGAGCAAGTTATAAGCGAAATATCGCTACAAAGTTTAATGCAAGAAGTACAACAAGGTGCCGATGCTATGTTGCAAAGTCAGCAGGCTGAGTTAGTACTTTCTTTACCCGAACCAGACGTGGTTATCTTAGGTAATAAAACTGCCTTAGTAGGGGCATTACAAAACCTTATTCATAATGCGTTGACGGTAAAACCGAAAAATGCACTGATTATTGTCGCTGCAAGTCGCCAAAGTGATAACCCTGATTGGGTAGATTTATCTGTCACAGACAATGGTCCAGGTATTAAAAATGAAAATTTAAATCGAATTTTTGAACCCTTTTTCACCACTAAAAGTAACGGTACAGGTTTAGGTCTTGCAGTGGTTAGAAGTGTTGCTCAGTCTCATCAGGGCAAGGTTCAAGTGACTAATTTAGTCAAAGGGGGGGCCTGTTTTACTCTGTGCTTACCTACTTATGATATCAGTCAGTCACCACAACAAGCTATTGCGCCAACAGAAAGTGTGCATCCTCAACAATATTATGCCGATGCGGCTGGGAGTTAAAGTATGAGTCAAGCTAAAGTACTTATAGTAGAGGACGACGCGGGTCTAAGAGAGGCATTAGTCGACACGTTATTGCTTGGAGGTTATCAAGTCATTGAGGCCGACAGTGGTGAGCAAGCCATGGTTAAGTTGTCTGAACAATCTGTCGATTTAGTGGTGAGTGATATTCAAATGGGCGGGATGAGTGGTCTAACACTGCTCAAAAATATAAAAAATAAATATCCCAATTTAGCCATATTGTTGATGACTGCCTATGCCACTATTGATGATGCTGTTCAGGCGATGCGTGATGGAGCAACTGATTATTTATCAAAGCCTTTTGCCCCTGAAGTGTTACTTAATTTGGTTGGCCGCTATGCACCAGCACAAAAAGTAGAATCAAGAACCCCTGTAGCTGATGACCCAAGCAGTTTACAACTACTCGATTTAGCCAAAAAAGTAGCTAGGTCAGAGGCAACCGTAATGGTCTTAGGGCCTAGCGGATCAGGCAAGGAAGTCTTAGCGCGTTTTATTCACGACCAATCCAGCCGTAGCCAACAAACATTTGTGGCAATTAACTGTGCGGCCATCCCAGAAAACATGCTGGAAGCGACACTTTTTGGTTACGAAAAAGGTGCTTTTACGGGGGCAATACAAGCTTGTCCTGGAAAATTTGAACAGGCTCAAGGCGGCACAATTTTACTTGATGAAATCAGTGAGATGGACTTAAATCTTCAAGTTAAGTTATTACGTGTACTGCAGGAGAAAGAGGTCGAAAGATTGGGCGGCCGTAAGACTATTGCATTAGATGTCAGGATAATAGCAACTAGCAATCGTAACTTAAAACAAACCGTGGATGCGGGTGAATTTAGAGAAGACCTATATTATCGTCTAAATGTGTTTCCACTAACCTGGTTGCCGCTTGATAAAAGGGCGGGGGATATTGTTCCTTTAGCCGAACATTTAATTGAACGCCATTGCCAAAAGCAGGGCTGTGTAATATCTAAATTGACGGCGGCAGGTCGCAGCAAGTTGTTGCAGCATAATTGGCCAGGGAATGTACGAGAGCTTGAAAATGTGATCCAACGAGCATTGATCTTATCTGATGGAAACCAAATTGATGCTCAAGACTTGATGATAGAGCAAGATATATCGGCATTGACTCAATCCTCTCGCCTCGATTTTGAAAATATTGAGGACGAAAATAGTAAGTTAGGATCTGAACTGCGCCAACAAGAACATCAAATCATTCTCGATACTTTGCAAAGTTGCAAAGGTCGTCGTAAAGATGTGGCTGAAAGGTTAGGAATAAGTCCAAGAACCTTGCGTTACAAGCTCGCCAAAATGCGCGAAGTAGGTATTGAACTACCTGCTTAGCAATCAGTTTATAGCGTCGCATAAGCGAACCTCCTAGCCACCTTGTCAGGTGGCTTTTTTTTGTCGGTTTAATAGCACTTCAAAATAGTGACGTCTAATTGATAAGTCTGTTGTATATATCTGGCTAAATATATGTTCTGTCAAGAATATGACACTTTCAAACTCTGTTTTTTATAGTTAACATGCTGAATTTATTGGTTATTATTTTTATTTTGAATGCTCGTTACTTGGCACTTACCTTGCTTTAGAGATAGTTATAGTTAGGTAATTCAAAAGACATCTTATGTCTTTACGCCTTTTGCAAGCGGAGCATCTTATGGACATTAAAGCACAGTCACTTTATCAAGAAATGCAAGGCATGGCCGAGCAGTCAAAACTGGGATTGGGTGACTTAAATAGCATCCAAGGTAATCCTTCTTCACAAAACTTTGCTGAGTTACTAAGTAACGCCATAGGGACTGTAAATGAAATGCAGTTAGAGTCTAGAAATGCTCAGAAAGCTTTTGAGATGGGTGATAAAAGTTTAAGTTTAGCAGATGTCATGGTTGCAAAAGAAAAGTCGGGCATTGCGTTTGAGGCCACTATCCAAGTGCGTAACAAAGTGCTTGAAGCCTATAAACAGATTATGAGTATGCCAGTTTAGGAGCTAACTAGTGGCTGAAGCAGCAAGTACAGAATTAGCAATGAGTGACATGGGTACAGATATGTATCCTGAAAACTCAGGTGCAGAACAAAAATCTGGTTTTATGGACTCAATCGGTAGTACCGATATGATGCGTCAAATCACTTTGATTATTGCATTAGTGATATGCGTAGCGATAGCAGTGTTTATTTTGATCTGGGCCCAAGAGCCTGATTACCGTCCATTAGCTAGAATGGAAACACAAGAACTAATCGAAACTCTTGATTACCTCGATCAGGCGCAAATTGATTACCGCTTAGAAGGGAATACTGTCTACGTAAGCAGTGAGCAATATCAAAGAATAAAATTAGGCATGACCCGTCAAGGCATTACTCAAGGTGATACAGCGGGTGTAGATATCATCATGCAAGACATGGGGTTTGGTGTCAGTCAGCGAGTTGAAAAAGTGCGTTTGAAACACGCTAGGGAACAGCAAATTGCCAACACAATTCAAGAAATGACTGCCGTTGCAAGGGCCAAAGTACTCTTAGCCTTACCTAAAGAAAATGTATTTGCCCGTCGAGAAAAGAAAGCCAGCGCCACAGTGGTGGTGACCACTCGCCGTGGTTCGATGATTTCAAGCGGAGAAGTTAATTCTATCATCGATATTGTCGCTTCAGCGGTGCAAGGATTAGAGCCAGATAGGGTGACCGTCACTAACAGCAATGGTCGCCTGCTGAATTCTGGGTCGCAAGGAGCCGAGTCGGCTCGCTCGCGCAAAGAATACGAATTAGAGAAAAAGCGTGAAAGTGCCTATTTAGAAAAAATTGACTCCATCCTTATTCCAGTTCTGGGCTTAGGTAACTACACAGCTCAAGCTGATGTGACTATGGATTTCACCTCGGTAGAACAAACCCAGCGCAGCTATAACCCTGATTTACCTGCTATACGCAGTGAGATGACTGTAGAAGATAATAGTATCGGTGGAGTCATAGCCGGTATTCCAGGTGCGTTAACCAATCAACCTCCACTAGATTCAAACATTCCAGAGCGTGCCAATGGTGGCTCGACCCAGCAAACTCCGGGACGTAATCATAAAGAAGAAACCCGTAACTACGAATTAGACACTACAGTCAGCCATACTAAACAACAAGTGGGTATGATCCGCCGTTTAAGTGTGTCAGTTGCGTTGGATTATGTGACCAGCACTGCAGCAGATGGGACAGAATCCATAGCACCTAGAGCACAGGCTGAATTATTGGATATCCGCCGTTTGTTGCAAGGCGGAATTGGATTTGATGTGACCCGCGGAGATTCTTTAGAAGTGGTCAGTATTCCATTTAATCGTGAAGGCGAAGTACCGCTTGCAGATATTCCGTTCTGGGAAGATCCTAAGTTTTTACCTTTAATTAAGCTCGGTGGTGGTATTTTTATTATTGCTTTGCTTATCTTAGTCGTTGTGCGTCCTATGGTTCGCAAGCTGATTAATCCTGACGATATGAAAGCTGATGAGTTTGATGCTGATGAAGGGCTAGACTTAGGTGATGAGACTATTAGCTTATTAGCTGAAGAGTTTGACGAATCGCAGGTTGGATTTGCAGCAGACGGCACCTTTATGTTGCCAGATTTACATAAAGATGAAGATGTACTGAAAGCCGTTAGGGCGCTGGTAGCAAATGAACCAGAGTTGTCCTCGCAAGTTGTGAAAAACTGGATGATGCAGGATGATTAGGTTTAGACTTAACACTTTGCAGTTTGAGGATTAGATTGTGGCTGAAGAACAGATTGAAGATACGGGTTATGACGTTAGTAAGTTAGAAGGCGTCGATAAAGCCGCTATTTTGCTACTAAGTTTGACTGAAGATGATGCGGCGCAAATTCTTAAGCACTTAGAGCCTAAGCAAGTACAAAAGCTGGGTACCGCAATGGCACAAATTGATGATATGACCCAAGGTAAAATTACCGCGGTGCATAAACATTTCATCGAAGAAATTCAAAATTACAGCACCATTGGTTTCCAAAGTACTGATTTTGTGAAGCGTGCACTGACCTCTGCTTTGGGTGAAGATAAAGCCGCTAACTTGATTGATCAAATTTTGATGGGAACAGGCGCCAAAGGTCTCGATTCACTAAAATGGATGGATTCAAAACAAGTCGCCAGTATTATTCGCAACGAACATCCGCAAATTCAAACAATTGTTATGTCATATTTGGATGCAGAACAGTCAGCGGAAATCCTCAGTCAATTTCCTGAAAAAGTGCGTTTAGATTTAATGATGCGTGTCGCAAATTTAGAAGAAGTACAACCTGCTGCATTACAAGAATTAAACGAAATTATGGAAAAACAGTTTGCCGGTCAAGCCGGTACTCAGGCTGCCAAAATGGGCGGCTTGAAGTCCGCTGCAAATATCATGAACTATCTAGATACCAATATCGAAGGTCAGTTGATGGATGCTATCCGTGAACAAGACGAAGAGATGAGCCAGCAAATCCAAGACTTGATGTTTGTGTTTGATAACTTAATAGATGTGGATGACCGAGCGATCCAAGCTATCTTACGCGAAGTGCAACAAGACGCGTTGCTTAAAGCCATCAAAGGTGCGGACAGCGAACTTAAAGAAAAAATCACCAAAAACATGTCTAAACGTGCCGCTGAAATGCTGCTTGATGACCTTGAAGCAATGGGGCCTGTACGCATTAGTGAAGTGGAAACTGCACAAAAAGAAATACTCTCTGTGGCCAGACGTTTGGCTGACGCCGGTGAAATTATGTTAGGTGGTGGTGGTGGTGATGAATTTTTGTAACATAGCCGTTAGTTTCAAGGCAATTAAAGTATGACCACAGACGATCATGATGAACAAAATGAGCAAGATGAAGAGTTCCAAGCATGGGATTTACCCTATGTAGAAGATATCAATCAAGAGGCGGTTAACAACAAAACCAATGCGTTTAATCGTAGATCTGATTGGAAGTACGAGCCCCCTGAACCTGAAATAGAAATATTACCTCCTACAGCTGAAGAAATTGAAGCTATTAGGGAAGCAGCCTATGCAGAAGGATTTTCTCAAGGTCAACAAGAAGGCCATGCCCAAGGGGCAGAAGTTGGCTTAATTAAAGGGCATGAAGAAGGTTTCACTAAAGGCTTAGAAGAAGGTACCACCCAAGGGGTAGCCACTGGCGAAGAGCAAGTGCAGCAGCATCTTGATAGCTGGATATCGTTGCTGGACAGTATTCAAAACCCCTTAGCTAATGTCGAAAAAGAATTAGAGCAAGAGCTAGTGTTATTGGCAGTTAGCCTTGCAAAAGGTGTGATTCGTAGCGAAGTCAAAACGAATACTGATCTTATTTTTCAAGCCTTGAGTGAAGGTTTAAAAGCCTTACCGATTCAAGAAAAACATTATCAAATACATTTGCACCCCGATGATATTGAATTAGTTAATAATCATTTTAGTTCAGAAGAAATAGCTAAGCATCATTGGGATTTTATTGAATCACCAGAATTGTCTGCTGGTGGATGTGAGATTGTTACGCAATCAAATGCTGTCGATATCACGGTAGAGCGCCGTGTCAAAGATATCATCGACAAATTCCTTTTAGAACAAGGTTTAAGTCATATTAGCGAAGGTGACGAATAAGTTATGTCTACTGCTATGTTAGACCGGATCAAACTTCTCAAAGATCAAGTACCACACGCGCCTATTGTTGCCTGTGGCAAACTAGTGCGAGGTATTGGGTTGACGCTTGAAGCTGTGGGTTGTCAAATGCCGGTAGGTAGTCAGTGCCTGATCCAAACGATGGAAGGTGAAATCGAAGCTGAAGTGGTGGGATTTGCCGAAAACATTACCTACTTGATGCCCACCGAAGCAGTCAAGGGAATAGTGCCAGGCTCACGTGTGCAACCTCTGAATCGTGAACAAGGTTTAGCTGTCGGTATGGAGTTATTAGGCCGAGTCGTAGATGGCAATGGTCAACCTTTGGATGGCTTAGGCCCTATCAAAGCAGAAAAGCGGGTGCCTTTATCCAAGCCTCCAATGAACCCGTTATTGCGCAAGCCTGTTAAGCAACCCTTAGATGTTGGGGTAAGAGCAATCAATTCTATTGTGACTGTGGGTTTAGGTCAGCGTATGGGCTTATTTGCGGGTAGTGGTGTGGGTAAAAGTGTGTTGATGGGGATGATGACACGCGGTACCGCAGCAGATGTAGTGGTGGTCGGATTAGTAGGGGAGCGGGGCCGAGAAGTAAAAGAGTTTATACAAGATATATTGGGTGAAGAAGAGCGCGCAAAATCGGTGGTGGTGGCCGCGCCAGCCGATACGTCACCGCTAATGCGCTTAAAAGGTTGTGAAACCGCTGTGACTATTGCTGAATATTTTCGAGACAAAGGTTTAAATGTATTACTGCTGATTGACTCCCTTACACGATACGCCATGGCGCAACGTGAAATTGCCCTAGCCGTAGGTGAGCCTCCTGCAACCAAAGGCTATCCGCCTTCGGTATTCGCCAGATTACCAGCACTGGTGGAGCGTGCCGGTAATGGTAGTGAAAATCAAGGTTCGATTACTGCATTTTATACTGTGTTGACTGAGGGTGATGATTTACAAGATCCCATAGCCGATGCTGCAAGAGCGATATTGGATGGGCATATTGTATTATCTCGAAGTTTAGCTGATTCGGGGCATTATCCCGCTATTGATATCGAAGCATCAATCAGCCGAGTCATGCCTATGGTGGTTTCTGAAGAACATGTCCAAGGGGCCAGACGTATTCGTCAGGTGTATTCTAATTACCAGCGTAACCGTGACTTAATCAGTATTGGTGCATATAGCAAAGGTACCGATCCTAGGATTGATCTAGCCATTAATGCAGAGCCTGCAATCAATGCTTTTTTACAGCAGGGTATGCAACAAATTATAGATTTTGATCACAGTACTGCTGATATGGCCACCTTAAGTGGTGGTTTGGGCAAGGGGTAACAATTAACTAATGGCACAATCTCAATTACAAATGGTCGCCGAATGGGAGCGACAAAAAGAACAAAAACTGGTGAAGGATTTTCAGTTAGCCCAACAATTTTACCAAGACAATAAGCAAAAACTATCTGGATTAGAAAACTATCGTTTAGATTATTTGCGAGAGGCTCAACTGCGCGCCAAGCAAGGGGTTGGCAGTGTCATATTTGGTCAACATCAGCAATTTATTGGTAAGTTAGATAAAGCCTGTGAAATGCAACAGCATGCTTTAAATCAAGCGGTGCGAGTTGCAGACCAGCGACGTATGCAATGGTTGGCTCAACAGCGCAAACGTAAAGCGGTAGAAATGTTGCTGGACAAACAACATAAAGCTCAACTAAAGCGAGAGGATAAACAAGAACAAATCATGCTAGATGAACTGTCATTGCAAAAATTTATGCGTAGGTAATGGCTTATAGTATATAAGTTGGAATGGTCTTTGCTGAGTCATAGCTAGAAACACAAGATAACGGTTAATTCAAAATTGGACTTGTGACAGGTAAGCTAATCTGAATCGCTACGAGAAACATAAAAGCCTTATAAGTCAGTAGATTAGCCGCAATGTCTCAGTTCGAGGGATAAAAAAGTATGATGCAATATGTTGCCACAGCTAAATCAGAAATTGCCGCTTTTGCCAGCGGCGCCCAGTCCAATTCATTTAAAGGCTCTGAATCTAATGAGCAATTCGGAGAATTATTACAAAATCAAAAGTCGAGTCATACATTAGCTGCTGCACCTGAGGCACCGCCACCTCACTCGCCGAGAAAAAGAGTGTTGGAACAATCTATTGATGAGACAAAAAAGGTGCCTACCTCTTCTACTCAAGAAGACATAAAAAATAAACGTTTAGAGTCTCATACTGCTTTAAATGTTGACAGTAACAATGAGAGTAAGAGTGTTGCTAATCACAGTAAAGATAAACTAAAGGATAGCGACACAGAAGCAGAGTTGCAGTTAATTTCATCCTCAAAATCGAACGTATCAGAATCAGATATCGAAACAGCCGATGTTGCTGCTCAAGAATGGGTGTCGTTAGTCGATAATTTGCAGAAGCTGGCAGATATTGCACGTTCCACAAAACAGCCTCCAGCTGACGTTGAGATTGAATCTTTAGGTGCATCTGTTGCTGGTTTAATATTATCAGATAAACTTGATAGTGGTTTACTGGAACAAGTTGCCGAGTTGCAAACTATCGATGACGTTGATGCCATTCCAGACAAGTCTAATTCTAGACAAACTGACTCTTTAGATAAAAATACGCCAGTTCCTGTCACCAAAGATTCAGACCCATTATCCTTATTGATTCAAAAGACATTAGAAAAATTGACAGCTGAGTCTGAAACTGATCAAGTTCTGTCACCTGATATCCAACAAAAAGCAGCTCAGTCATTATTAGAGCAAGCAGTCGTTTTACAAGGTTTGATGTTAGCCAATCAGCCAGTTGAAAAAGGTGTGCCAGCAGACTTGAATGCAGATGATAATAAAGACCTGCTCAAAACATTGTTGCTTGACGATGACACCGTCAGTACACAACAAACAATCAAATTGACTCAACCTGTAGTATCTGATGTAACAGATAAATTTGTGCAAGATCCTCAAATAGCTTCTGAAAATTTACTCAATCTGGGTAAAGTTGAGAATGTGACCAGTAATAACGACATAAAAAACATTGTAAACTTGACCGATCGTAAGCTGGATAAAGTATTAGAGAATATTGCCCAAAGAGTGTTTGAAAGTAAAAAAACTGACGAACCTATAAGCCCTGAACAGATTGCTAAGCAGGTAGTTATTCCCAAGGTTGCTGACATAATTAGTTCAATTGAACCTTCATCAAAGGACTTTATATCCGCATTGAAGTCAGGCATAGAGGAGTATAAGAATCAACTATCTCAGGGCAGAGAGCCGGGTATTGATTTGAAAGCATTGATATCAGATGCGTTAGCAAAATCGACGGAGTCAGGAGTCGTAGCTAAGGCTCCAGTTAACTTAGAACAGATCGTCAGTAGCGTTTCTCAAGTGTTAGATTTTGCCCAAACAATGAACCGTGCAATTGAACATCATCATGACCAAGTTTACAGCGCGACTTTAAGGGATGCGGCACAAGTTCAGGGTGAACAAAGTAAACAAATTCAATTAAATCAGTTTGAGTCCAAGTTCGAGAAGGCAATTAATATTGCTAAACCGGAAGGTCATCAACAGTTAGCGGAAAAAGTCCGGTGGATGGTGAACACTAAAAATTTAGTGGCTGAAATTCGACTTGACCCTGCTGAACTGGGTTCGGTGCATGTGAAAGTCGCAGTATCCGGTGAATCTGCAACAGTGAATTTTGTGGTTCAATCACAACAAGCACGAGACGCAGTTGATACTGCCACACCAAGATTAAGAGAAATGTTGGCTGAAAAAGGTATTGAGCTAGGCCAATCCTCAGTGCGCGAAGAAAGTGATGGTCAGCAAGGTCAGGGTGATGCTGAATCAGCCAATCAAGGTGGCAGTGCTAATGATGAGGCTGAAGATGTATCTGAGCAGGTTTTAGGCCAACATAATATTGTTAACGGTGCCCTCGGTGGAATTGATTATTTTGTGTGATTTATAGATGAATTTGCGAGAATATAGCGTAAAGCGCTTTGCCAATTTAGCTTTGGCGCTGATAATAGGTTTACAGACCCTAAAGTGTGACAATTTGAGAGGAATACATGGCTGAAGAAGAATTGAAAATGGAAGAAGGCGGAAACAAAAGCAAACTGATTATTATTATCGTTGCTGTTGTTGTGCTTATTACTGGTGGTGGTGCGGCCTACTTCTTTTTAATGGGTGACGATACCTCTATGCCAGCCGATGCAGGTGAACCGAAAGTTCAAGGAGAAGAAGGGGTTGCCTCCGCACTGGTTAAAACAGGCACCGCTTTGTATGTCGCCATGCCCAGACCCTTTGTATTTAATGTACCTGGGACAAACCGAGACAGGTTAGTCGAAATTAAAGTGCAGCTAATGATGCGTGGTTCCGATAACGAAGAACAAGCGAAAATGCATATTCCTTTAATTGAAGGCACCTTACTAAAAACATTTAGTACCGCCAATGCCGATGACTTAGCCACAGAGGCGGGTAAAATAGCCATTCGAGATAGCGCACTAAAAGAAGTGCAAAAAACTATGTTAGATGTCAGCGGCAACCAAACGGTGGAAGAAGTACTTTTCACTGGTTTTGTAATGCAATAACAACTGATTTGTTAATGAGAGAGTTAGATTGAGCGATTTATTATCCCAAGACGAGATTGATGCACTATTACATGGTGTAGATGACGTTGAGGAAGAAGAAGTTGACAGTGGTGTGTCTGATGGCTCAGCAATGGAATACGACTTTTCTTCCCAAGACAGGATCGTTCGTGGGCGTATGCCAACACTGGAAATTGTTAATGAACGTTTTGCCAGGCATATGCGTGTTAGTCTATTTAATATGATGCGCCGTTCGGCAGAAGTGTCTATTAACGGTATCCAGATGATTAAATTTGGTGAGTATATTCACACATTATTTGTCCCTACCAGTTTGAATATGGTGCGTTTTCGTCCACTCAAAGGCACTGGGTTGATTACTATGGAAGCCCGCCTGGTGTTTATCTTAGTAGATAACTTTTTTGGTGGTGACGGTCGTTACCACGCAAAAATTGAAGGGCGAGAATTTACCCCAACTGAACGCCGAATTATTCAGATGTTATTGAAGCTTATCTTTGAAGATTACAAAGAGGCATGGGCACCCGTTATGGATGTGTCATTTGAATATCTAGACTCTGAAGTGAATCCGGCCATGGCCAACATCGTGAGTCCTACAGAAGTGGTGGTGATCAGTTCTTTTCACATAGAATTAGACGGCGGCGGCGGTGACTTCCATGTATCTCTACCTTATTCAATGCTGGAGCCAATTCGTGAGCTATTAGATGCAGGCGTACAAAGTGATAAAGAAGACACTGATTTGCGCTGGAGCAAGGCTTTACGTGATGAAATGATGGATGTGAAAGTAGCTCTGTCAACGCATATGATGGACTTGGAATTAACCCTTGCAGATATCATGGAGCTAGAACCGGGTTATATAATTCCTATAGATATGCCGGAACACATCACGGTATTAATTGAAAATTTACCGACTTTCAGAGCCAAATTAGGACGTTCGCGTGACAATGTGGCACTTAAAATAATTGAAAAAATTCCGCGCCCAACTTCTGTGAAGTCTGAGCTGCAACTATTAACCAAAGGTGGTCGACGAATTGATAGCGACGCCGAATTGCAAACCCTCGAAGATGATTGGTAAGCCCTGTTGTCCAGAGTCAGGAGTATATAATGAGTGAAGAAGACGGTTTAGATGATTGGGCTGCGGCTATGGCCGAGCAAGCTGATGAAGAAGAGAAAACGGGTAGTGGGTCTGAAGACATGCTTGGCATGGATGCAGAAGTCGCCGAACTTGAAGAGTTTGATGAAGACCGAGAAATAACACCCAATGAAAAACGCAAACTTGACACCATTTTAGATATACCTGTGACCATTGCTATGGAGGTGGGTCGCAGCAATATTAGTATTCGAAATTTACTTCAGTTAAACCAAGGTTCAGTCGTCGAACTTGACCGAGTTGCTGGAGAGCCATTAGATGTTTTAGTAAATGGCACGTTGATTGCTCATGGAGAAGTAGTAGTAGTCAACGACAAATTTGGTATTCGATTAACTGATGTTATTAGTCAACTGGAAAGAATCAAAAAGCTTAGATAGACAAAAAGCTTATAAAACATGGGCTTGGATAGCTCTTGGCTCATGTTTATGTATCTCTTTTGAGGCCAATTCAACGCCTCAAACTCTAACAAACCCCACTTCAATAGTGTCAATTTTCCTTTCTTTGTTATTGGTTATTGGTATTGTTTTTATGCTTGCGTTCCTCATGCGACGGTTTAACGTCACTCAATCAGGTACCTCAAACATTAAAGTTGTCGCCTCAATGATGGCTGGATCCAAAGAAAGAGTTTTGGTTATTGAGGTGGCAGGTGAGCAACATTTGTTGGGTATCACCGCTCATAATATTAACCACTTAGCGACTCTCTCTTCACCTATCGATAATTCGACAGCATCGACAGGTAACGAAAAATTCAAAGATAAACTTGCAATGCTCATGGCCGGTAAAATAAATCCAGCTATGGCTCAAAATAAGAAAAAAAATACTGACGGGAAACAATCATGAAAAAGACATGTATGAGTGTTTGTTTGTTGTTGTTATTAAGTATTGTTAGTGGACACGTTTTGGCTGAGCCGGGGATCCCTGCATTGACGTTGACTGACAACCCAGATGGAAGCAAAGATTATACTATGACCTTGCAGGTTGTCGCTATCATGACGTCTTTAAGCCTGCTTCCTGCTTTTGTGATGATGATGACATCCTTTACACGGATCATCATTGTCTTATCTATTTTGCGTCAAGCAATAGGTCTACAGCAATCACCCTCTAACCAGATTTTAATTGGTGTGAGTTTGTTTCTGTCGATGTTTATTATGGCCCCTGTGTTTGAAAAGATTAACGAAACGGCATTACAGCCATACATAAATGAAGAACTCACCTCAATACAAGCCTATGAAATAGGAAAAGAACCATTGCGGGCTTTTATGTTGGCTCAAACTCGGGTTAAAGATTTAGAAACGTTTGTACAAATTGGCGGTATGGATGGACAATTTCAAGACCCCGTTGACGTGCCTATGAACGTTTTGATCCCCGCCTTTGTGACAAGCGAACTCAAGACTGCGTTTCAAATTGGTTTTATGTTGTTTATTCCTTTTCTGATTTTAGATTTAGTGGTTGCATCAATACTGATGGCGATGGGTATGATGATGTTGTCACCTATGATCGTGTCATTGCCCTTTAAGTTGATGTTATTTGTGTTGGTGGATGGCTGGAATTTAATTTTTGGTACATTAGCCAATAGTTTTGGGATGGGTTAGCGAATGTTACATAGTCAAAAAATGAATAATAAGGTGTGCCCATGAGCCCAGAAGTCTTTGTTGAAATACTCAAAGAAGCATTAGCGATGGTTATTCTGTTAGTTTCAGCGATTATCCTGCCTAGCTTGTTTGTGGGATTAATTGTTGCTGTGTTTCAAGCCGCAACCTCTATTAATGAACAAACCATGAGTTTTCTACCGCGTCTAATTGTCACTTTATTGGCACTCAGTTGGGGTGGTCATTGGTTAGTACAAAAACTAATGGACTTCACTTTCAATATGGTTGAGCGAATTCCTGAGGTCTTGGGTTAGCGGTGATAATGATTAAGGCTGAAGGCTAAAACCTTGGATATAGCAACGACTACAATTATGCAATATTTAGCTGACTTACTGTTACCATTTATGCGTATCTCTGGGTTATTTGCTGCTATGGTAGGCTTGAGTGCTAAAACTGTGCCGCCTACCACAAGGGCGCTACTGACACTTTTTTTAACCCTAATTATCATGCCGGTTATACCGCCAGTTCCTATTCCTGCAACAGACCTTTTTTCTGTTGGTACCTTCATGTTAGTGACCCAGCAATTGATCATTGGTATTTCATTGGGTTTTATATCAAATATGGTTCTCAATACCTTTGTGTTAGCGGGGCAAATTGTTGCCTTGCAAACTGGTTTGGGTTTTGCCTCGATAGTCGATCCGGTGAATGGTATTAGTGTTCCCGCAGTAGGGCAGTTTTATCTTATCTTAGCGACCCTGTTGTTTTGGTCCTTAGATGGGCATTTGTCGATGATCCGTATGATTGTGATGAGCTTCGAAGCGTTTCCTATTGGTGAAGCATGGTTTGCTCCGGAACAGTTTAGAGATATTGCTCACTGGGCTGGATGGATGTTTATTTCAGCCGTCACCATATCTCTGGCGCCTATTGTGTCATTGCTTATTGTTAACTTAGCCTTTGGTGTGATGACAAAAGCAGCCCCGCAATTAAATATTTTCAGTATCGGTTTTGCTATCGCCCAAATCATGGGATTAGTCATAATTTGGTTAACCATAGACAACTTAACTCATCACTTTGAAGTGATGTGGGATCGAGCGCAGCTCATGATGTGCCAGCTCGTATTAGTGTGTCCTTAATTGAAGGAGGTAAATCATGTCTGATTCAAACGAAAAAACTGAAGAACCCACCTCCAAGAAAATTGAGGACTCCCGTAAAAAGGGGCAAATTGCCCGATCTAAAGAATTGTCTACTGCATTGGTTTTAATTGCTAGTGGCGTTAGTTTTTTACTTATTGGTTCGCAAATTGCCAGTGCACTATTTGAAGTGACACAGCGTACTTTTACCCTTTCTCGAGATGAAACCTATGATTTTACTCATATGTTTCAAGCCTGGGGGTATGCAGTCGAGACCATTAGCATGCCAGTTTTATTATATATGCTGATTGTGACTGTTGCTGGTATCTACGGCAATATTGCTTTGGGAGGGTATAATTTTACTTGGGATGGGGCGGCGCCAAAAGCCCAAAAAATAAGCCCTATAGCAGGCTTTAAACGTATGTTTGGTATGAACAGTGTGGTGGAACTACTTAAAGCTATAGCTAAATTTGTGGTGGTTGCGACGATGGCTTACGTTGCGCTCATCATGTTCAAGGATGAAGCATTACATTTAGACTTAGAACTATATCCACAAAACCTTTTTCATGCGCTGGATTTAATTGCATGGGGCTTTTTGATTATGTGCTGTGCTTTGATCCCCATTGCTGTTTTCGATGTGCCTTATCAAAGCTACAAACACAATAAAGAAATGAAAATGTCTATGCAGGAAGTCAAAGACGAACGTAAAAATGCCGATGGTGATCCTCAAGTAAAAAATAGGATCCGTAAGTTACAATATCAAGCTGCTGCAAACCGGATGATGCAAGAAGTGCCAAATGCGGACGTGGTTGTCACTAACCCCACTCACTTTTCTGTGGCGTTAAAGTATGATCAGTTTGGCAACCGTGCACCGACTTTAGTGGCGAAAGGTGTGGATGAAATGGCCATGCATATTCGTACCATTGCCAATGCACATGACGTGCCTATTGTGGCCTCTCCTATGCTAGCTAGGGCTATTTATTATTCTACAGAAGCTGAACACGAAATCCCAGAAAAACTGTTTATGGCTGTGGCTCAAGTATTGGCTTATGTTTATCAATTAAAAGCCTACAAACAAGGTTCAGGTAAACGCCCAAAACCATTAAAAAATAACTTACCTATCCCCCCAGAGCTAAGACGTTAAGCATTGAACTAGTTTAATTGTTGAAAAGAATTCAATTTTATTAAGAGACTTGGCTCACTAGTTGCTTTTACCCCTTTAATGTTAACAATATCAACAAAGCGTCAATATTTCGTTTATGCAATTAGCCTCTTATTTCGGTCGGTTTGATAAAAACCAATTCAAGTCAGTATCATCTGGTTTAGGCGCACCAATAGTCTTATTAGCAATAATGGGTATGGTTATCCTACCTATGCCTGCATTTTTATTGGATATCCTATTCAGCTTTAATATTGCCCTGTCTTTAGTCATTATCTTAGTTTCAGTATTTACTAAGAAGCCCGTGGATTTTGGGATTTTCCCATTAGTTTTACTTATCGCGACAGTATTACGACTTGCTCTAAATGTAGCGTCTACAAGGGTAGTTTTACTTGAAGGGCATGAAGGCGGCGATGCCGCAGGTAAGGTGATACAAGCTTTTGGTGAAGTAGTAATTGGCGGAAACTATGCAGTAGGTATTGTAGTGTTTGCCATCTTACTTATTATAAACTTTAAAGTGGTTACCGCGGGCGCTGGACGTATTTCAGAAGTTAGTGCACGTTTTACCTTGGATGCTATGCCGGGCAAACAAATGGCTATAGACGCAGACTTAAATGCGGGTTTTATAGATTCTGATGAAGCCCGTAAACGTCGATTTGAAATCACCAGTGAAGCGGACTTCTATGGCTCAATGGACGGTGCTTCCAAATTTGTAAAAGGTGATGCAATTGCCGGGTTATTCATTATGTTGATTAACTTAGTGGGTGGTTTGTTTATCGGTATGATCCAGCATGATTTGGCTTTTAGCGATGCGGTTGAAATTTATACTTTGCTGACCATTGGTGATGGCTTAGTTGCGCAAATTCCTTCGTTATTACTATCAGTAGCTACCGCCATTATTGTGACCAGAGAAAATGATTCACAAGAAATGGGAAAAGAGTTAACCAGACAATTAGGTGACCAGCGGGCACTTTATATTACCTCTGGTATCTTGTTTGTAATGGGGATTGTACCCGGTATGCCTCATGTTGCCTTCCTAGGTTTCAGTGCTGTGGTGGGTGGTTATGCTTATTACAGCAATTGGCGCGCTCAGAAAATTGCTAATGAACCAGAATCAGTAAAGTCTTTACCTGAACAAAATCAACAACCATTAGAAATAAAAGAATTGGGTTGGGATGATGTTCAGCATGTTGACACTATAGGCTTAGAGGTAGGGTATAGGTTGATACCGTTGGTCGATAAAGCTCAGGGGGGTGAACTGCTTACGCGTATTAAAGGCGTGCGGAAAAAATTATCACAAGAACTGGGTTTCTTGATCCCCCCGGTACATATTCGCGATAACTTAGATTTAAGTCCGAATAATTATACTATTGCTATGTTAGGTGTCACCGTTGGTGAAGCTGAACTGAGTCATGATGATGAGTTAGCGATAAATCCTGGTCAAGTATTTGGCAAGTTAGAAGGCAAAGCGACGAAAGATCCAGCCTTTGGACTGGATGCAGTATGGATTAGAGCAAATCAAAGAGAACACGCACAAACCCTTGGTTATACAGTGGTAGATGCCGCTACTGTAGTAGCCACACATTTAAGTCAATTATTAACTAACAATGCATACCAATTGTTAGGTCATGAAGAAGTGCAACAATTATTAGATTTATTAGCCAAAAACAACCCTAAATTAGTTGAAGGCTTAGTGCCTGATATCTTGCCTTTGAGCACGGTCGTCAAAGTTTTACAAACTATGCTTTATGAAGGTGTACCTATTAGAGATATGCGCAGCATAGTGCAGACGTTATGTGAGTTTGGTCCCAAAAGCCAAGATCCTGACGTGTTGGTGTCTGCGGTGCGCATTGCTCTTAAACGTTTAATTGTTCAAGAAATAAACGGTGGTTTGGCTGAAATCCCTGTGATTACCTTAGCTCCAGAGTTGGAACAGATGTTGCACCAGTCATTACAAGCAGGTGGAGCAGATGGCGCAGGAATTGAACCGGGATTAGCAGAACGTTTGCAAGGCTCATTAAATGAAGCTGCTCAACAACAAGAATTAGCTGGTGAGCCTGCAGTTTTATTGACTTCAGGTATGTTAAGACCTGTATTGTCAAAGTTCTTAAAACACTCGGTGAGTGGGTTACACGTGTTGTCATATCAGGAAATACCTGATGACAAACAAATCAAAATTGTCAGTGCCGTGGGTCAATAATCTGACGGGATGCTCGGACGTAGTGTTGGTATTTAAGGGGTATATATGAAAATCAGACGTTTTTATGGCAAAGATATGCGAGAAGCACTCAAACAAGTGAAAGATGAGTTGGGTGGTGAGGCAGTTATTATGTCAAATAAAAAACATGCTGACGGTATCGAGATAGTCGCCGCCTATGACAAAGAACCTGATTCGCAGTTATTGCCTACAAAAGATCAGCCCAAAGTCCAAGCTAACCTATCTAGAAAAACCCCCACGTTGAGTGAAATTATTGGTGATAATGGGCCTGATAGTTTAAAAGCCTTATTAGAAAAACAGTCCCAAACTGCCTCACCCTCTATAGCTAATGTTGTTAAACCGGTATCTGTAACACAGCCGCAAGCTCATTCAGGCATTGCTATTCCTGCATCTTCCCATGCACCTTATTCTTCTCAGCAAAATAACCAACAAAATAACCAGCAAAATACCCAGCAAAATA
>Ga0307492_10000287_pt1 | contig 21683 bp, 21 predicted proteins | sample SI3LmetaG_FD_202365 | JGI IMG/M metagenome (GOLD analysis project Ga0307492, IMG submission 202365) | Sea-ice brine microbial communities from Beaufort Sea near Barrow, Alaska, United States - SI3L | ecosystem: Environmental > Aquatic > Marine > Coastal | place: USA: Alaska | collected 2017-05-06 | reverse complement strand
GGCCCCCGCCCCGCAGAAGAACGCGGCGTCGGCGGCGGAGAGGTTCTTCTTCGAAAGCGCACGCATGTGCCGCTCGACCGCCATCTCGCTCTGGTGCAGCGGCAGGCCCGCGATGGGGCCGGTGAGCCGCGCCTCCGCGGGGACGTCGGCGAACAGCGCGTCGATATCGGCCGCGCCGATCGTGGCGAGCATTGCCGAACGGTCATCGGGAGTCAGGGGCAGGTAGCGCATGAAGGAATAATTTCCTCAATCCGTTCGCATCGAGCGAAGTCGAGATGCAGCGCGCAGTGTCTCGACTTCGCTCGACACGAACGGCGTTGTCACAAAGAATCGCAGAAGCTCTTGTAGGCGGCCGCGTCCATCAGCCCGTCGAGCTCGGACTTGTTCGCGATGGTCAGCTTGAAGAACCAGCCCTGGTCCTCGGGCGAGCTGTTCACCAGCGCCGGATCGTCCTCCAGCGCGCCATTAGCCTCGGTCACCTCGCCGGTAATAGGCGCATAGACGTCGCTCGCCGCCTTGACGCTCTCGACCACCGCGGCGTCCTTGCCCCTGGCGACCTCGCTGCCGACCCGCGGCAGTTCCACAAAGACGATGTCGCCCAGCTGGCCCTGCGCATAATCGGTGATGCCGACCGTGGCGGTGTCGCCCTCGACGTCGATCCATTCGTGCTCGTCGGTGAAATAACGGGGCATCATCTGTCTCCGCGAAAATAGTTATGGGGTACGAAAGGCATCGGCGCGACCGCCGCCGACAGGCGCTTGCCGCGCACATCGACGACAAGCGGGGTACCTTCGGCGGAATGCGCCGAATCCACGATGGCCATGGCGATGGGGTGACCGAGCGTCGGCGAGAAGCCGCCGCTGGTGACCCGGCCGACCTTGGCATCGCCGGCATAGACCTCGGCGCCCTCGCGCGCGGGCAGGCGGCCTTCGAGCGTGAGGCCGACGCTCTTGCGCGCGGTGCCCTCGGCCAGCTCGCGCTGGATGCGGTCGGCGCCGGCGAAGCCCCCCTCGCCGCGGCGGCGCTTGTTGATGCCGAAGGTCAGCCCGGCCTCGATCGGCGAAATCTCGCGCGAAAGGTCGTGACCATAGAGCGGCAGCCCAGCCTCGAGCCGCAGCGAATCGCGCGCGCCGAGGCCGATGGGCTGCACTTCGGGCTGCGCGCAGAGCGCTTCGGCCAGCGTCTCGACACGCGCGGCCGGGACAGAAATCTCATAGCCGTCCTCGCCCGTGTAGCCCGAGCGGCTGACGCGCAGCGGCACGCCGTTCCAGCTGAACGGTCCGGCCTGCATGAAAACCATTTCCTCCACGCGGGGCCAGCCATCGTTCACCGGGTCAAGCCCGAGCCGCGCGAGCGCCCGGGCCGCCTCCGGCCCCTGCAGCGCGAGCAGCGCGTCGTCCTCGAGGTGGGTCAGCGTGATCTCGTCGGGCAGATGCTCGCGCAGATGGGCGATATCGTCCCACTTGGTCGCGCCGTTCACCACGAGGTAGAAGCGATGCGCCGCGTTGGTCACCATCAGGTCGTCGAGCACGCCGCCGCTCTCGTCGAGCAGCAGCGAATAGCGTTGGCGGCCCGGCTTGAGCGTCGACAGGTCGATCGGCAGCACCGCTTCGAGCGCTGCTTCGGCGGCCTCTCCGGACACCTCGAGCTGGCCCATGTGGCTGACGTCGAACAGTCCGGCGTGCGCGCGCGTCCAGAGATGCTCGGCGACGATGCCCTCATACTGGACCGGCATCCAGTAGCCGGCGAACTCCACCATGCGGGCGCCCTTGCCGCGATGCCAGCCATCGAGCGGCAGGGTCGCGGTTTCGGCTTCGAACTCGCTGTCGTTGTCGTCGCTCAACACAATTTCCCGGCAGATGGGCGCACTCCGGGATGGAGCCGCGAACCCATGCCCCCTCTGTCGGGAAACCTGAGAGCTTGGCGCGGGAAATCCCCGCGCTTACCCCTTCGGTGGCCGCCCTTCGCTTGAGCGCGGGCCAGCGCTTTCCAGAGTGTCCACCGGGCGAGCGGTCCCGTGTGCCTGAGAGTTTCCGGGGCGGTTGCTCCTTCGGCGCCGCCGGGATTGCGCCCGGCGATCTCTCCCGCTCGTCCGCCCGCGGAATCGCTCCCGCGGAAGACGGGTCCGCCCTGCGGCAGCGACCGGGCGCGGTCAATGGCCTTCGCGCGCTCCTGCCGACAATATGCGCCCTGACCGGCGAGCGACGCCGCCCCGCATCGAAATCCGCCCGCGGCCCGGGATCCTGGCCGCGCGATCGCGCCAGCGCTCGCTCAACGCCACTCCGGAACCGCCAGCCATCGCCGCGTGTTTGGAGTGATGCGCATGACGCGCCGGGGGTCCTTCCAGACATGATGCCGCGCCGCCGGACCAGGAAAGCCGCCACGAACGGGCTACAGCTGCGACGCGTGCTGGTCGTCGAGGACGATCCGATCCTCGGTATGGCGACCGAGGATACGCTGCGCGAGGGCGGGGTCGAGCATGTCGATATCTGCCCGACGACCGATGGAGCGCTCGAGGTGCTGAAGGCCGAACTGCCCGACGCCATCGTTCTCGACGTTCATCTGTCCGATCGCAACGATGGCTGGGCGATCGCCGAGCTGGTCGAATCGCTCGGGGAGAACAGTCCACGCATCGTGTTCTCGACCGGCGCGCCGCAGGACATTCCCCCCCATATCGCCGAACTCGGCAGCGTATTGACCAAGCCCTATGCGCCCGAGGCCCTGTTGGCGGCCCTGCGTGAGCCGGGGCGGCGCGGCCTGCTGTCGCGGTTGCGGGACGCGATCGGCTGAGATCGCGCTGGCGCAAGGCGCCATGTGCTGCCCTCCCCGCCATTCACGACGAGAGCCCGGCGGGAGCAGAAAAAAGGCCTCCGTTCCTGCGAACGGAGGCCTTTCGGGATCGTATCACCAGCCGCTTGGACGGGAGGGGGGGTCTCGGCGGTGACAGTGGGACAATGGCCGGACCGGGATGTGGTTCCCGATAGCAGCGAAAAAAATCGAGAAGATTCCGCCTGCGTTTCGCACACGCGTACCCGCCCTTCGTTTCGTCGCGCCAGGCAAATGGGCCGGCGCCGTTGGAAATCGGAGCCGGAGACGGCGCCTGGCGATGCAAGTGCCGCGCGCGCTCGAATCGCCAGTGTCGAATCGCCAATAGAAGCCTTGTCAAATCGCTTCGGGTCGGCTTGGGCGGGGCACGGAACTATCCCCGCAAGCCCGCGTTGAGGCTCGCATTATCGGAGGGGCCTTCATGTCGCTGGGTGAACAGATTGCGAAAAACCTGCCCTACCTGCGCCGCTATGCGCGCGCGCTGACGGGATCGCAGGCCACCGGGGACGCGTTCGTGCGCGCCACGCTCGAAGCCGCGCTGGCCGACGCCGATCTCAAATCCTCGCTCGAAGGGGGCCGGGTGCCTCTCTACAAGGCCTTCAACAAGGTGTGGTCGAGCGCCTATCTCGAGGTTCCCGAGAGCGAGGGCGGCAGCCGCTCCCACGAGGACGCCGCGACCGGGCGCCTGCGCGCCATCACCCCGCTCAACCGCCAGGCGCTGTTGCTGACCACGCTCGAAGATTTCTCGATGGAGGAGGCGGGCGAGATCATGGGCCTGGGCGCCGGCGAGGTCGAGGCGCTGGTGCAGGAAGCAGTCGAGGAAATCGACCGCGAGACCGCCACCAGCGTGCTCATCATCGAGGATGAACCGCTCATCTCGATGCAGCTGGAGGATCTCGTCACCGCGCTCGGGCACGAAATCTGCGGCACCGCCGCCACGCGTTCGCAGGCGCAGCAGGTGGTCGCCGAGCGCACCCCCGGCCTGGTCCTGGCCGATATCCAGCTCGCCGACGGCTCTTCGGGCCTCGACGCGGTCGACGACATCCTGGCGATCGGTTCGGTGCCGGTGATCTTCATCACCGCCTATCCCGAGCGGCTGCTGACCGGCGATCGCCCCGAACCGACCTATCTGGTCACCAAACCGTTCCAGGAACAGACCGTGCGCGCGGCCATCAGCCAGGCGCTGTTCTTCGGCTCCAGCCGCCCGGTCGGCTGACCCTTCCGGGGGGGCGGAGGCTCGCCCGCCTCCGCCTCTCTTTCGCGCTCAGTGTCCCGTGACTCCGCGGGGCCTGGCGCGCATCGCGAAATCGACCGGTTGACGCACCGGCACCATCAGAGTGCAGCGCACGCCTTCGGGCGCGAATACGAGATCGACGGGGTTGCGCAATTCATGGGCCACGATCTTCTCGATCAGGTCCGTCCCGAACCCGCGCGGGCGCTCGGCCGGCACCGGCGGCCCGCCGCGTTCGATCCATTCGATCCGCGCCAGGTTTTCTCCCGCCAGCGACCAGCGGATCGATACCTGACCTCCGGGCACGCTCAACGCCCCGTATTTGGAGGCGTTGGTGGCCAGCTCGTGAAGCGCCAGCCCGAGCGACAGCGCATCGTTGGGGGCCAGCTCGACCGGCGGGCCCTCCGCCTGCAATACGCCGTCTTCGCTACGGGTATAGGGCGCCAGCTCGGCGGCGACCACAGCGGCGATCGGGGTGGTGCCCCAATCCGACTGGGTGAGCAGGTCGTGGGTCGCCGACAGCGCGCGGATGCGGCCGTCGAGCCCGTCGGCGAACTCGTCGAGAGTCTTGGCGCGGCGCCGCGTGAGCGTGACGATCGACAGCACATTCGCGAGCGTGTTCTTGACCCGGTGGTTGAGCTCGCGGGTCAGCGAGTTGCGGATCGAGTTCTGCTCCGCGAACCAGGCCAATGCGCGCTGGTCCTCGATCAGCTGTTTGGTCAGCAGGCGCGAGACCAGCATCAGCAGGCTGGCAACCGCCAGCCCGAACATCAGCACGACCATCGAGATCGGCGAGAGCGAAGCTGTTTGCAGCGAGGTCACTTCGAGGACCATCGGCCGGTGCGCCAGCAGCAGATGCTGCCGCACGGTCTTGCCCTCGGCCTCGCCGGTGCCGGCGATGGTGCCCAGCAATGTCGCCGGCCCCGGCTCGCCATCGAACAGCGACAGCCGCATCCCGCGCAGGTCGGCGAGTTCTTCCGCGGCTCCCATGAATTCGGCGGCATTATAGGGGCTGTAGATGAACCCGCGCAGGCGCTGCCCGCTGCCGCGCTCCTCGAAGACGGGCATGTAGATGAGGAAGCCTGCCTGCCCGGTCTCGCTGTCCTGGACCAGGACCACCTTTCCGCTGGCGGTCGGGCTGACGCTGCGCTCGGCATCCCGCATCGCCGCGCGGCGTACCGGATTCGAGAGCATGTCGTAGCCCAGCGCGCTACGATTGCGCCGGGTTTCGGGTTCCAGGTAGGTGACCGGCACCGTCACCTGCCGCGGCAGTTCCGCAAGCGAGGGCCGCAAGGCGATCGTCTGCCCGCTCGATGCCGAAAGGCGGGTCAGGAAGGCTGGGGCGTCCTCGCTCGGCACCACCGCCGCCCAGCCGATCCCGTCGGCGCCGCGATAGTCGGTGTCGTGACGCAATTGGGAAACGAAACGCCTGAATTGCGCCTCGTTCACCTCCGGCTGAATCGCGAACAGCGCCGCGCCCGCGCGCAGATAAGAGGCGTTGACCGTGGCCCGGCGCTCCAGGGCGGACGCCGCCGACAGCGCGACGCGGGCCATTCGCGCATTCTCGCGCTCCGCCTCGCCGCGCTCGATCGCCACCACGCTGACGATCGTGATCGCCAGGACCAGCAGGAAGATGACCAGCGGTGCGACGCGCCGATGTCCAACCAGCAGACGATGCGTCAGGGACCGGCCGGGTGCGCCTTCGGTTGTCAGAACTGATCCCCGTATACTAAGCGAACGCCCCTGCCACCGTCAGCGGATGCAGACGAATCCGAGCCGGTCCCTTGCGGGAACAGAATTGCCGCATCTTCGTTCCCGGTTTCTTGATGGGATCAAAAATCGTGGGTCGCGCTTGCCCGGCGCGGACGAGGGGGCTAGCCAGCCAGCATGACGCAAACGAATAGGGAAGGCCGGTCCACCCAGCCGAAGCCCGGTCACAAACGCGGCGCGGAATCCAAGCCCGGCGCGAAGGCAAACGGCGAGCTGCCCGGTTGGACCAATGGTCTGCGCCAGCTGTACGACCAGGTCGTGGACGAGGACTTGCCCGACAGCTTCCGCGATCTGCTTTCCCGACTCGACGACCAGCGCTGATGACGCAAGGCGAACGGACGGCCTCCGAGAGGGCCGATTTCAAGCGCGATCTCGCGGCGGTGGTGCCCCACCTGCGCGCCTTCGCGCGCGGGCTGTGCGGGCGCGCCGACATGGCCGACGATCTGGTCCAGGAAGCGCTGCTCAAGGCCTGGGCGGCGCAGGACCGGTTCGAGCCGGGCACCAGCATGCGCGCATGGACCTTCGTGATTCTGCGCAACGCCTATCTCACCGACATGCGCCGCAACCGCTTTCGCGGCGAATACGACGAGAACGTCGCCGAGCGCATCCTGACCGCCCCCGCGGGACAGGAAGAGCCGATCCACCTCGCCGACCTGCACCGGGCGCTGCTCACTCTCCCGCCCGAACGGCGCGAGGCGCTCCTCCTGGTGGGCGCGGGCGGCTTTTCCTACGAGGAAGCGGCGAGCATCTGCGGCTGCGCGGTCGGAACCATCAAGAGCCGGGTCGGACGGGCACGCGCCGCGCTCAACACCATGCTTGCCGATGGATCGGTGCCCAAGCGCTCGATCGACGACGAGACCGCGCACCGAGCCATTCTCGAGGAACTCGAAGAGGTCGCGGCAGGCAATGGCGTCGCGGCCCGCGGTTAGCTAGACGGGGGCATGGACCAGGCGCCCCTTCCCCAGAGCGACCCGAGCGCGGCACGACCGCGGGTCCGTCGCCTCAGCTTCGCGCAGGAGGAGCTTCGGCTGATTTCGGCCTTGGTGGTGCTGATCGGCATCGGCCTGTTCCTGGCGCTGCCGTTCGTGCTTTCGATCGGTTCCGTGGTGTTCCTGCCGATCGCGGCCGCGCTGGTGCTTACCGTGATCCTTTCCCCGCTCGCGGATTCGCTGGCGCGGCTGGGCCTTCCCAACACCCTGGCCTCGGTCATCGCGCTGCTGATCCTGCTGGGGGGCGTGGTGCTGGCGCTGGCCTTGATCTTCCAGCCGGCGCTGACGCTGGTCGAGCAGATCCCGACCCTGATCGACACGGTCGGCAAGCGCTTCACCGAGTTGCGCGAGCAGTTTCAGTGGATCGCGCGGATCAACGAGCGCATTGCCGCCCTGGGGGATTCGGCGGGCACGCGCGAAGTGGTGTTGGCCGAACCGAGCCTGCTGACCACGATCGCTTTCGCCACCCCGAGCGTGCTCGTCGAGTTCGTCCTGACCCTGCTGATGACCTTCTTCATGATCGAGGCCCGCGTACGGCTGCGGCAAAGGCTGCTGTTCGGCCGCGCCTCTTTCGGCACCAGCATCAAGGCCGCGCGCGCGCTGCGCGAGGTTCAGGACCGGGTCGCGAACTACATTCTGACGGTGGCGATGATCAATGCCGGTGTCGGCCTCGTCGCGGCGCTCGGCGCCTGGGCGCTCGGCCTGCCCGCGCCGATCATGTGGGGCGGCCTGGCGATGATCATGAACTTCGTGCCCTATATCGGCCCGCTGCTGATGGTCGGGCTGACCGCGCTGTTCGGGATCGGCACCAGCGACACGCTGCCGATGGGGCTGCTGCCGGCCGCCGCCTATCTGGCGCTCCACACCATCGAAGCCAATGTCGTGACCCCGGCCATACTTGGGGCCCGCTTCACCATGAACCCGGTGATGATCCTGATCGCGCTCAGCTATTTCACCTGGATCTGGGGGGTTCTCGGGGCGCTGTTGTCGGTGCCCATCCTGCTGATCCTGACCGCGCTGTTCGACCATCTCGGCCGGCCCAATCTGGTCGGATTCCTATTCGGGGAACCGCTGTTCGCGAGCGAGGCGGAGGAGACCGGCGGCGAAGCGCCGCCACCCGCGGCGTGAAGCACGGCCCGCCGCGCCCACCGCGGGACGGGCCGCAAGAAAGCCGAGCGAAGGTTCAGCCCGGATAGACCCAGGCGGTTCCGCGCGCGAGGTTCTCGGAGGCGAAGGACCAGTTCAGCTTGTCCTTCGTCACCGCCTCGAGATATTTCGGCCGCGCGTTCCGGTGATCGAGGTAATAGGCGTGCTCCCACACGTCGATCGTCAGCAGCGGGTTGAAGCCCTGGTCGGCGAGCGTGTCGCCGTCGTGGGTTTCCTCGATCGAGAGCTTGCCGCCCTTCTCCGCCAGCCACACCCAGCCGCTGGCGAAATGCCCCGCGCCGCGCTCCTGCAACTGCTTCTTGAGCTCGTCGGTCGAACCGAAGGCATCCGCGATCATGGCCGAAAGCTCTTCGGAGGGCGAGGTTTCCGCGCCCGCGAGCGAATGCCAATAGAAGCCGTGGTTCCAGCTTTGGGCCGCGTTGTTGAACAGGCCCTGGTTGCTGCCGCGCGCTGCCTTGATGACGTCCTCGAGCGGCTTGCCATCGAGCTCCGTGCCGGCGATCGCGGCATTGGTCTTGTCGATGTAGGTCTTGTGGTGCTTGCCGTGATGGAAGCTCAGCGTCTCGGCGGAAACCGCCGGTTCGAGCGCCGTGTCCTCGTAGGGCAGGTCGATGAGCTTGAACGCCATGATGGTCTCCCGATTTGGCCGAAACTGCCCGTCCCCTACAGCAATGCGCGGGCCAGGCTAGGGTTGCAATTCCTCCGCGTTTTCCTCGACGCCGCGATCGACCGCGGTGGTGACCGCGACGTCCATTGTCACATTGGCGAGCGTGCGCATCAGATCGGGCATCATTTCGACCGCCACGAGCAGCGCCAGTGGCTCGATCGGCACGCCCATCGCCAGCGCGATGGGGCCGACCGAGATCACGAAGCTGATCGTGCCGGGCAGGCTGACCGAGCCGATCGCGATCACCAAAGCCACCGCCACCCCGGCCGCGAGCGCCGCCGGGCCGAGCTCGACGCCGGCGAGATGCGCGACATAGACCGCCACCGCCAGGTTCATCGCCGGGCTGGTGGCGCGGAAGATCGCCACCGCCAGGGGCAGCACGAACTCGGCGGTCTGCTCGCGCAGTCCGAGCCGCTGCGCGCTGTCGAGCATGGCGGGCAGGCTGGCGAGCGAGCTTTGCGTCGAGAGCGCCACGGTCTGCGCGGGGATCATCGCGCGGGCGAAGCGCAGCGGCGCGATCCCGCCCGCCAGCCAAGCCAGCAGATAGCCGGCGAGGAACACCAGTGTGCCCGCCGCGACCACGATCAGAATGTAGTGGCCGAGCGTCGCGAAGGCTGCCCCGCCACTGGCCGCGCCGACACCGAGCGCCAGCGCGAACACGCCCACCGGCGCCGCCCACAGCACCCAGCCGATGATCAGCAGCATGGCATTGGCAAGCGCGCGGAAGAACCCGACCAGCGTTTCGCGCTGACCGGCGGGCAGCCGCGACGCCGCCAGCGCGAAGGCGGCGAGGAACAGCGTGAGCGGGAGCATCGCCGTCTCCGCCGCCGCGGCGACGATATTGGGCGCGACCAGCGATTCGATGAAGGCGCCCAGCCCCGGCACCTCCTGCCCCTGGCCGCCCGCCGACAGCACGCCGGCGGCCGCCTCGGGCGCCGGGAACAGCGACAGCAGGAAGGGGGTGAGGAGCACGCTGCTCACCCCCGAGAACAGCAGGACCGCGAACACCCAGCCCAGCATCCGCCGCGCCGCGGCGCCCGCGCGCGCCGCCTGCGCCATCTGGGAAATGCCCACCACCAGCAGGCCGGCGACCAATGGCACGATGGTCACCTGGAGCGCGCGCAGCCATAGCGCGCCCACCGGCGCCGACACCGTCAGCACCGGGTCGAGCAGGGGGCTGCGCGCCAGCAGGAGGCCCGCGATCAATCCGCCGATCAACCCCGCCAGCGTCCACCAGGTCGGGATCCGCACGGTGACCAGTTGCCGCTCGCCGCGCGTTCCGACCGGATCCTTGGGCTTTGTGTCCATCCGGGCGACATAACGGCTTTGGCCGGCCGCGCCAGAGCACAATGTCGTGACAGGACGCGCGCGCCGCGCCATGAGCGCTGGCGACTGCAAAGGGCTATCACGAGCATATGAGCCGCAAATATTTCGGCACCGACGGCATCCGCGGCCGGACCAACGCCGACAAGCTGACCGCCGAACTTGCCATGCGGGTGGGCCAGGCGGCGGGCGCGCATTTCCTGCGCGGCGACCATCGCCACCGCGTGGTGATCGGCAAGGACACGCGCCTTTCCGGCTATATGATGGAAAGCGCGCTGGTGGCGGGCTTCACCAGCGTGGGCATGGACGTGGTGATGACCGGGCCGCTGCCCACCCCCGCCATCGCCATGCTCGCGCGCGAGCTGCGCGCCGATCTGGGCGTGATGATCAGCGCCAGCCACAATCCCTACGAGGACAATGGCATCAAGCTGTTCGGCCCCGATGGCTACAAGCTGTCGGATGCCGACGAAATGGTGATCGAGACGCTGATGGAGCAGGGCGTTCCGCTGGTCGATGCGACCGAGGTCGGGCGCGCGCGGCGGATCGACGATGCTCCCGGCCGTTACATCCACGCCGCCAAGCAGTCGATCCCCGCCGATGTGCGCTTCGACGCCCTCAAGGTGGTGCTCGATTGCGCCAATGGCGCCGCCTATCAGGTCGCCCCCGCGGCGATCTGGGAGCTGGGGGCCAAGCTGGTCACCATCGGCAACGCGCCCAATGGCACCAACATCAACGCCGGCGTCGGCTCGACTTCGCTCGACGCGGTCAAGGCCAAGGTGGTCGAGACCGGCGCACACGTCGGGCTCGCGCTCGACGGCGATGCCGACCGGCTGATCGTGGTCGACGAGCGCGGCGATACCGTCGACGGCGACCAGCTGATGGCGCTGATCGCCACCGAGTTGCAGGCCGCGGGCCAACTCCGCGGCGGCGGCGTGGTGGCGACCGTGATGTCGAACCTCGGGCTCGAGCGCTATCTCGCCGGAATCGGTCTTGCGCTCGAGCGCACCAAGGTCGGCGATCGCTATGTGCTCGAGCGCATGCGCGAGGGCGGCTTCAATCTCGGCGGCGAGCAGTCGGGCCACATGATCCTCGCCGATCACGCGACCACCGGCGACGGGTTGGTCGCCGCGCTGCAAATTCTCGCGGCGCTGGTGCGTTCGGGCAAGCAGGCGAGCGAGCTGCTGCATCTGTTCGACACCGTTCCGCAGCTGCTCAGGAATGTGCGCTACGGCGGCGGCGCGCCGCTCGAGGCCGCCGGGGTCAAGGCCGCCATCGCCAGCGCCGAGGTCGAACTCAACGGTTCGGGCCGCCTGGTCATCCGCCCCTCCGGCACCGAGCCCGTGATCCGCGTCATGGCGGAGGGCGACGACGCCGCGCAGGTCGAGCGCGTGGTCGAGAGCATCTGCGAAGCGGTCCGGGCGGCGGCCTGATGCTCGAAATGCGGCCCGATTGCGGCGGCTAGCTGATGGACCGCCCGACGCGGAGCAAGGCGCTCCAGGTGAGGTATCCCGCCAGCACCGAGCGGAAATTCGTTTCGTGACCTCCGTTCGTATCGAGCGCAGTCGAGATACGAGGGCGCGGCGCAGGCGTGTCTCGACTTCGCTCGACACGAACGGGTAGGGTTTGGAGTGCGCGAAACACCCCCTCCCCGCATCCTTTCGATCGCCGGCTCGGACAGCTCGGGCGGGGCGGGCATCCAGGCCGACGTCAAGACCATCGCCATGCTCGGCGGCTATGCGATGACCGCGATCACCGCGGTCACCGCGCAGAACACGCGGGGGGTGCAGGGCGTGGAAACCTTCGCCCCAGATTTCGTTCTGGCACAGGTCGAAAGCTGCCTCGGCGATATCGGCGCCGATGCGGTGAAGATCGGGATGCTGGGTTCCGCGCCGATTGCGCTGGCGCTGGCCCAGCGCCTCGGCAGCTTTGCCGGCGCGATCGTCTTCGATCCGGTCATGGTCGCGACCAGCGGGGCGGAGCTTGCCGATGCCGCCACGATCTACGGTTTCGCCGCGCTGATGGACATCGCCAGTCTGGTCACCCCCAATCTGCCCGAGCTCGGCGTACTGACCGGCATGCCGCTCGGCAGCGTGGACGAAATCGGCGAAGCGGCGGCGGCGCTGGCCCAGCGACATGACACTTCGGTGCTGGCCAAGGGCGGGCACGGCGGCGGCGCACGCGTGGTGGACATTCTCGTCGCGCCGGGCGGCGAGGCGATGGTGTTCGACGACGCGCGTCTGCCCGGCGGGCACACCCACGGCACCGGCTGCACGCTGTCGAGCGCGATCGCCACGCTGCTCGGCCACGGCCAGCCGCTGCCCCACGCGGTCAGGCTGGCGCGGCGGTTCGTCCGCGCGGCGATCGAGAAGGCCCCCGGCTTCGGCGGCGGCAATGGACCGCTGGGCCACCAGGCGGTGCGGTCGCTCTCCTAGCGGTCGAGTTCGTAAAACGCGGCGATGTGGCCCCAAGCCTCCTCGGCGGTTTCGCACCAGGTGATGAGCTCGATGTCGGCGGGGCCGATCACGCCCTCCTCGACCAGCGCGTTCCAATCGACCACGCGCGTCCAGAACTCCTTGCCGAACAGCAGGATCGGGATCGGTTTCAGCTTGCCGGTCTGCACCAGCGTCAGCAGCTCGAAGAACTCGTCGAAGGTGCCGAAGCCGCCGGGGAACACCGCCACCGCCTTGGCGCGCAGCAGGAAGTGCATCTTCCTGAGCGCGAAATAGTGGAACTGGAAACTCAGGTAGGGGGTCACATAGGGATTGGGCGCCTGCTCGTGCGGCAGCACGATGTTGAGCCCGATCGATTCCGCGCCGGCATCGCTCGCGCCCTTGTTCGCCGCCTCCATGATCGACGGCCCGCCGCCCGAGCAGATCACGAACTGGCGCTGGCCACGCTCGATGATGCCCTTCTCGCTGACCATCCGCGCCAGCTTGTAGGCCTCGTCGTAGTACTTCGCCTTGGCCGCCAGCCGCTCCACTATGGTGCGCTCGGGCTCGGGCAGCTCCTTCGCGCCCGCGAGCGCGGTCTTGACCGCCTCGGGCGGCGGAATGCGCGCCGAGCCGTACATAACCAGCGTCGAACCGACACCGGCTTCCTCGAGCAGCATCTCGGGCTTCAGCAGCTCGAGCTGAAATCGCACCGGCCGCAGCTCGGGCCGGAGCAGGAACTCGGTGTCGCTGAAGGCCAGCTTATAGGCGGGATGCCGCGTCTGGGGAGTGGATGGGGCCTTGGTCTCGGCGAACTCCGCCTCTTCTTCGGCGGGGTAGAACTTGCGGTCGGTGAGACCGCCCTCTTCGTTTTCAATCATGATTTGGGGCGCGATAGGGGCGCGGCAAGCGAACGACAAGTCGGAAACCAAGCTGCCTTCCGTGCGCTATGACTCGCCGAAGGGAGTCTGCGACAATGGCGGCACGCGCATATTGGCAGGGGCAGATCCGGCTCGCGCTGGTTTCGATTCCGGTCGAGGTCTATCCGGCGACCAAGAGCGGGGCGGCGATCAGCTTCCGCCAGATCCACGAGCCGAGCGGCAAGCGCATCGCTTACGAGAAGGTCGTGCCCGGCATCGGTCCGGTCGATCATGACGAGATCGCCAAGGGCTTCGAGATCAGCCGCGGCAACTATGTGCTGCTGGAGGACGACGAGATCGAGGCGGTCAAGATCGAGAGCAGGCGCACGCTCGAGCTGGTCCAGTTCGTCGGCGCCGACGAGATCGACCCGCTCTATTTCGAGAAGCCCTATTACGTCGCCCCGCAGGACGATCTCGCGGAAGAAGCGTTCATCGTGCTGCGCGAAGCGCTGCGGAAATCGAGGAAGATCGGCCTGGGCCAGATGTCGGTGCGCGGCTCGGAAAAGCTGGTCGCGATCAAGCCCTGCGGCAAGGGCTTGCTGCTCGAGACGCTGCGCTATGCCGACGAGGTCAGGAAGGGGCAGGCGTTCTTCTCCGAGATCGGCGGCGCCAAGCCCGAGCCCGAGCTGCTCGATCTCGCCACCACGCTGATCGACAAGCGCAGCGCGCCCTTCGACGCCAGCGAGTTCAAGAACCGCTATATCGATGCGCTGCGCGCGCTGATCGACAAGAAGGCCAAGTCCAAGAGCGGCAAGAAAATCCTCGAGGACGTGGGCGACCCGGCGCAGGGCGGCAGGGGCTCCAACGTCATCGACCTGATGGCCGCGCTCAAGAAATCGGTCGGCGAAGGCGCGCCGGCCAAGTCCTCGGCCAAGAAGGCGGCTTCGCCGGCCAAGCGAAAACGCGCCTGATGGAGCTGAACGATCCGATCATAGTCCAGTGGATCGACGCCCAGCTGCTCTCGCGCCTCGGCGTGGCGGCAGTGCTGGGCCTTCTGCTCGGGCTCGACCGCGAGCTTCGCGGGCTGGCCGCGGGGATGCGGACGCATGGTCTGATCTGCTTTTCCGCGGCGCTGATGACGGTCTCGATGATCGCGCTTTACAACGAGCTGGGCGGGGATTCCGGCGCCAGCCGCATGGACCCGTTGCGCGTGTTCGAGGCCACCGGCGCCTTCATCGGCATCATCGGCGCGGGGCTGATCGTGTTCAGCAAGGGTTCGGTCAAGAACCTCACCACCGCCGCGCATCTGTGGCTCGCCGCGGTGATCGGCATCGCATCCGGCGCAGGGCAATGGCCACTGGTCCTGATCGGGTCGATCATCTCGCTCGTGATGCTCACGCTGCTCCGCTACGTCGAGCGCAAATACTTCCCCGATGACGACGTGACACGATGAGCCGCCCCGATCCGCTTGCCGCCTACAACGCCAAGCGCGACTTCAAGAAAACCGCCGAACCGGCCGGCAAGCGCGCGAGCAGCGAAGGCGGCAACCGCTTCATCGTCCAGAAGCACGACGCGACGCGGCTGCATTGGGACTTCCGCATCGAGGCCGACGGCGTGCTCAAAAGCTGGGCGGTGACCAAGGGGCCGAGCCCGGACCCGGAGATCAAGCGGCTGGCGGTGCGGACCGAGGACCACCCGCTGACCTACGCCGAGTTCGAAGGAACCATTCCCAAGGGCGAATACGGCGGCGGCACGGTGATGCTGTGGGACCACGGAACCTGGGCACCGGTCGAGGGCAAGAGCTGGAAGGACATCGACGCCGAATTGAACGGGGGCCATCTCCATCTGACGCTCGATGGCGAGCGGATGAAAGGCGAATGGATTCTCGTCCGGCTCAAGCCCCGGCCGGGCGAGAAGCGCGAGAACTGGCTGCTGCGCAAGATCGCGGACGAGTTTTCCGAAGCCGGCGACGCGCTGGTGGAACGCGGGCTCACCAGTGTTCTCACCGGACGCTCGATGGCGGAGATCGCGTCCGACCAGGCCGGGGCCTTCTCGCTCGCGGGCAAGAGCGACGGTGCTTTCCTCGCGCAGATGGAGAAAGCCTCGGCGCATAACGCCCGCAGGGGCCGAACCAGGAAACGCAATGCGCCGCTGCCCGGGTTTCGCGCACCCCAGCTCGCCACGCTGGTCGACAGCGTGCCGGCGGGCAATCGCTGGATGCACGAGATCAAGTTCGACGGCTATCGCGCGCTGATCGCGGCGAAGGGCAAGCAGGTGCGCGTCTATACGCGCGGCGGCAAGGACTGGAGCGACAAGTTCGCCCCGCTGGTGGGCGCGGTGGCCGCGCTCGACCTGCCAAGCTGCCTGATCGACGGCGAAATCGTCGCCGGCGACGCGAAGGGCAATCCCGACTTCTCGACGCTCCAGAACGTGCTCAAGCGGGGGCACGGGTCGCAGAGGAAGAGCGACAACCTTCACCTCCACGCCTTCGACCTGCTCGAGCTCGCCGGGGAGGACCTGACCGCGCTGCCAAACATCGAGCGCAAGGAACGGCTGGAGGCGCTGCTGGGCGACGCCCCGCCGCCGCTCCATGTCGCCGACCACATCATCGGCGCGGGCGAGGCGCTCTATCGCGCGATGTGCGCGGCGGGCCAGGAAGGCATCATCTCCAAGACCATCGACGGGGCCTATTCCGGCAGGCGTGCCAAGAGCTGGGTCAAGGTCAAATGCACCCGCCGGCAGGAGTTCGTGATCGTCGGCTGGAAGAAGTCGAGTGCCAAGGGGCGCCCCTTCTCAAGCCTGCTGCTCGCCCAGCATGAAGGAAAGAAGCTGATCTACAAGGGCAATGTCGGGACCGGCTTCGATACCGACACGCTGGCCGGGCTGGCGGCGAAGATGAAGCGCCTCGAAACCGCCGCGCCGCCGGTCGAGATCGACCGCGCCGGCGCGCGCGGCGTCACCTGGCTCGAGCCCGAGCTGGTGGCCGAGATCGCCTTCGCCGAGTTCACCGCCGATGGCAATGTGCGCCACGGCAGCTTCCTGGGGCTCCGCGCCGACAAACCCGCCGCCGAAGTCAAGCCCGAACGACCCGAACAGGCGCCGAACGAGGAGCAAGTGGTCGCGATCAGCAGCCGCGAGCGGGTGATCTTTCCCGAAAGCGGGCAGACCAAGGGGCAGCTGGCGGATTATTACGAGGCGATCGCCGCGCTGATGCTGCCTTTCGGCGCGCGGCGTCCGATCAGCCTGGTGCGCTGCCCGCAGGGGCGGGGCAAGAAGTGTTTCTTCCAGAAGCACGACAGCGGCAGCTTCGGGGCGAATGTCCACCACGTCCCGATCCGCGAGAAGGATGGGGGCAACGAGGACTATCTCTACGTCGAGGACGCAGCCGGCCTGCTGCAATGCGTGCAGATGGGGACGATCGAGTTTCATGGCTGGGGCTCGCGCAGCACGGATGTGGAAGCGCCTGACCGGATGATCTTCGACCTCGACCCCGACGAGGGGCTCGACTTCGGCGACGTCAAATCCGCCGCCGAGCACATCCGCGACCGGCTGTCGGACCTCGGGCTGGTCAGCTTCGCCATGCTGTCGGGCGGCAAGGGCGTGCACGTCGTCGTCCCTCTCGATCCCGGACACTCCTGGGCGGTGCACAAGGATTTCGCCAGGCGCTTCGCCGAGGCCCTGAGCCTGGCCGAGCCGGAGCGATTCCTCGCCACCATGAGCAAGGCCAGGCGCAAGGGGAAGATCTTCATCGACTGGCTGCGCAACCAGCGCGGCAGCACCGCCGTCCTCCCCTATTCGGCGCGCGCCCGCGAAGGCGCGCCGGTGGCGGCGCCGATCGCCTGGGGCGAGCTCAGGGAGATGGCGAACGCCCACCCCTTCTCGATCGGCGACGCCAAGCGGCTGCACGACCGCGCGCGCTCCAAATCGCTCGCGGGATGGGGGTTCGCGCAACAGAAGCTTCCCGAGATCTGAAGCGCTTGGACAGCCGGCTCGATGGGCTTATGACCCGGGTCCATGATCGACCAGGCCGCCGAGACCGTCCGCTTTCCCGACACTGGCCGTTTCCTGATGGGCCGTCTGCGCGACGCGATGACGGAGGACGAGAAAATCCAGTTCGAAAGCATGATCGAGCGTACCGAATGGATCGAGCGTCCGACGCGACTGATCGCCAGCGGTTCGGTGTGCCGGCACTCGACCATGCTGATCGAGGGGTTCATGCTCCGGACCCTGGACGGCGACGGCAAGCGCCACGCGGTCAGCTTCCATGTGCCCGGCGATTTCGTCGATTTGCACTGCTACGCGCTCAAACGGCTCGACCACAACATCGACACCGTGGGGCGGGTCAAGGTCGGCTATGTCCCCCACGCCGCGCTCGACGGGGTGATGCGCGACCAGCCCCATCTGGCGCGGCTGTTCTGGTTCTCGACGCTGCTCGACGCCGCCATGCACCGCGAATGGATCATGGCGCTCGAGCGGCTGACCACCCCGCGGCGGATCGCGCATATTTTCGCCGAGGTATGGCGAAGGCTGGGGATGGTCGGCCTGCAGGAAGCGACCGGCTTCGCGACCCCGCTGACCCAGAGCGATCTGTCGGAAATGTGCGGTGCAAGCGCGATCCACACCAACCGCGCCATCCGCGATCTGCGCGCCAGCGGCATCGCCGATTTCGATCGCGGGCGCGTGACCGTTCCGGATCGGGCGGCGCTCGAGCACTACGCGGGTTTCACTCCCGACTATCTCTACGGCCCCTGGGCGCTGGCCTACGACCGGCAGCCCGGAGACCCGATCTGAACGGTGTGCAAATCATTCAGAAAAAAGAAGAAGAGCTAACTTCCAGCAATAGACCGACCGGGGACCCCTGCCTAAGCCCTCGGCAATGGACGCGGCGCAGGTATTTTCGACATTTCCGCTCACCGGAGATTTTCTCGCCGGGCGGCTGCGCGATCAATTCGCCGTGGAGGAACTCCATATTCTCGAGGGCATGATGGCCGGGCCGCGCTGCCTGGCGGATGGCGAACGGCTGATCGCGCGCGGCCAGACCGCGGTCCAGGCAACCATCCTGATCGACGGCTTCATGATCGACCGCATCATCAGGGACGGGAAGCGCTTCATCGTCGGTTTGCATGTCCCGGGCGATTTCGTCGATCTGCACGGCTTCGCGCTGAAGCACCTCGATCACGACATCGTGGCGGCCGGGCCGGTGCGAATCGCGCAGGTCGGCCGCGACCGGTTGCGCGAGGTGACGCAGGCGCGGCCGGCGATGGCGCGTGCGCTGTGGTTCGCCACTCTGCTCGACGCCGCGATCAACCGCCAGTGGATCCGCAATCTGGAGGCGCTCGATGCCCCGCAGCGCATCGCGCACCTCTATGCCGAGCTTCACCACCGGCTCACGCTGATCGGGCGCAACGCCACGCGCACCCTCCGTACCCCCTTCACCCAGACCGATTTGGCCGATATGTGCGGGGTGAGCGCGATCCATGCCAACCGCGCGGTCGCGCGCCTGCGCGAACTGGGCCTGGGCGAAATCCGCCGCGGCGACCTCTACATTGCCGACTGGGCCGCGCTCGAGCGCTATGCGGGCTTCGATCCGGCCTATCTCTATGGGGCCGCTGCGCCGTCCCGATAAGGAACAGCCCCTAGAGCGCGCTTCAACCCCCACCCACAGGCTGGCACTAGTCTATCGCGATGCGAGCGTGCCGATCCGGAATGCGACAGGCGGGACATCTGGTTTTGGGTGTGCTTGCGGCGCTGGCGGCCGGGCCGGTCGCCGCTTCGAGCGCTACCGCGAGCCTGGCGGTGAGCGCGCGGGTGGAGCAGTCCTGCAATCTCGACGTCCGGCCCCTGCGCTTCGAGGCGCTTCGCAGCGGCGACGCCCGAGCCGAGGCCGACAGCACGCTGGCGGTGGCCTGCACACCCGAGACCGCCTTTGTGGTCAGCATGGACGATGGGCAGCACCGGGCCGGGGGCGAGCGGCGCATGGCCAGCGCGGACGGCGGCTTCCTTGCCTATGAGCTTTACAGCGATGCCGCGCGCACCCGCCGCTGGGGCGCGAGCCTGACGGAATCGGTCGGCGGGCGGATCGTCGACGGGGGCGCGGTGACCTTGCCGGTCTATGGCCGCATCGACGCCGGGACGGCCGGCGCGGGCGCCTATTCGGACATGGTGACCGTCACCGTCAGCTTCTGAAAGGCCGCTGGATGCCCCGCGAGGATTCGAACCTCGATTGACGGAGTCAGAGTCCGTAGTCTTACCTTTAGACGACGGGGCATCGGCGCGGATGCGCGCGCCTGCCGCGGCCAGCTGAGGGCGTGGGGCGGCTCGGCGAGGCGGCGACTTAGGCGTGCCGTCGCGCTCGGTCAAGGGCGCCGCTGGCGCTTCCCGGCCAGACGCGTCGCGCCGCCCCTTGCCCACCAAGGCCATCCGCTTTAGCATCGCCGCCAAGTCCCCGCGTCTTCAGCTTCGGCGCGGGAGGAGAAGAAAGACATGGCCATGGCGGAAGCATCTCCGCCGGACTTCGATCCCGTCCCCACGAGGGGACGGGGCGGGACATCCGGCAAAGTCGCCGATTTCCGCTACAAGCCGCCGGCACCGCCTGTCGAAGACCGACGCCCGGCCGAGCGCGGCGAGCCGGCGCCGATCCCCTTCCCGGCATCCCCCGAGACCGGCTCGCAAGCGCCCAAGCGACGGCAGGCGTTCGCCGCGCTCGACCTCGGCACCAACAACTGCCGTCTGCTCATCGCGCGTCCATCCGGCGAGCACTTCACCGTTATCGACGCCTTCAGCCGCGTGGTGCGGCTGGGCGAGGGGCTGGCCGCGACGGGCCGGCTGTCGGAGGCGGCGATGGACCGCGCGCTCGGCGCGCTCCACATCTGCGCCGACAAGCTCAAGCGCCGCAACGTCCACCTCGCCCGCTCGGTGGCTACCGAGGCCTGCCGCCGCGCCGACAACGGCGCCGACTTCATCGCCCGCGTGCGCGAGGAAACCGGCATCGCGCTCGATATCATCTCGGCGCAGGAGGAGGCGCGCCTCGCGGTGCTGGGCTGCCATATCCTGCTCGAGGACGGCGAGGGACCGGCGGTGGTGTTCGACATCGGCGGCGGTTCGACCGAGCTGGTGCTGATCGAGCCCGGCGGGCCGGTGCCGCGCATCCTCGACTGGCTCAGCGTGCCCTGGGGCGTCGTCTCGCTGACCGACGGCGCGCCCCCGCCCGACGGCACCCACGAGGGTCGCGTGCATCGCTATGCCAGGATGCGCCAGCTCGTCGCGGACGCCTTCGCGCCCTTCGCGGACCGGGTCGCGCCGGTGGCCCGGGCGGAACCGCGCGTGCGGTTGCTCGGGACCAGCGGCACGGTGACGACGCTCGCCAGCGTCCACCTCGAACTGCCGCATTACGACCGGCAGGCGGTCGATGGGCTGATCATGCCTTCGGTCTCGATGCGCGAGGTCTGCGCGAGACTCTCGACCATGAGCGCGCAGGAGCGCAGCGACTTGCCCTGTATCGGCGACGATCGCGCCAGCCTGGTCGTGGCGGGCTGCGCGATCCTCGAGGCGATCCTCGACATCTGGCCGGCCGAGACGCTGGGCGTGGCCGACCGCGGCATCCGCGAGGGGATCCTGCGCAGCCTGATCGCCGCCGACGCCCGCGCCGAGGAAAGCCGCGCCGACCTGATGCGGCGCCGGGGCCTCTGATGCCGCGCGGTGTCAAGGACACCGGCAAGCGCGTAAAGACCGCGCGCGGGCGCACCGCGTCCTCGGTGCGATGGCTCGAACGCCAGCTCAACGATCCTTATGTCAAGCAGGCCAAGGCCGAGGGCTATCGCAGCCGCGCCGCCTACAAGCTGCTCGAGCTCGACGAGAAATACGCCCTGCTCAAGGGCGTCGCCCGCGTGGTCGATCTGGGCATCGCGCCCGGCGGCTGGAGCCAGGTGGTGCGCAAGAAGGCGCCTCGCGCGGCGATCGTGGGGATCGATCTCCTGCCGGTCGAACCGATCGAGGGCGTGACGATCTTCGGGATGGATTTCATGGCCGAAGAGGCGCCGGGCGTGCTCGAAGCGGCGCTGGGCGGCAAGGCCGACCTCGTCATGAGCGACATGGCCGCCAACACCGTCGGCCACAAGCAGACCGACCATTTGCGCACGATGGGGCTGGTCGAGGCCGGCGCCTGGTTCGCGATCGACAATCTCGCGCCCGGCGGAGCTTACCTGGCCAAGGTGCTCGCCGGCGGCACCGACACCGAGCTGCTGGCGCTGCTCAAGCGCCATTTCCGCAGCATCAAGCACGCCAAGCCGCCGGCCAGCCGCAAGGGCTCGTCCGAATGGTACGTCGTCGCGCAGGGCTTCAAGGGGCGCGGGGACGAGGTCGGTTAGGCACCCGTCATTCGACCGTTCGTGTCGAGCGAAGTCGAGACACGTGCGCTTGGTG
>Ga0307492_10000286_pt1 | contig 21858 bp, 17 predicted proteins | sample SI3LmetaG_FD_202365 | JGI IMG/M metagenome (GOLD analysis project Ga0307492, IMG submission 202365) | Sea-ice brine microbial communities from Beaufort Sea near Barrow, Alaska, United States - SI3L | ecosystem: Environmental > Aquatic > Marine > Coastal | place: USA: Alaska | collected 2017-05-06 | reverse complement strand
TAACCAGACCATTAGCAGATTGGCTAAATCCACTAATGCTTAAGGCGTCTCCATCGGGGTCAGTATCATTCGCAAGAAGGTTGGGTGTCACCACCGCGGTGTTTTCGATAGTCGTTACAATGTCGTCTTGTGCATTAGGAGCACTATTAACGCCAGAGGTAGCAAGCATAGTTTCATCAACCCTAACAATACTGGTCACTGGCGTTACAGAGTAGGCCGCGAAGTTATTGTTTCTAAATCGGGTAATGGCCTGATTTAGATCTAACGTTGTGGGGAAGAGTGTTGGCGTGCCATTGACAATAACACTGACGGTGCCTGACTGATTTGACCCATTTAGTCGTCCATCCGCCATGTCCTTGATAAACCCTTCGACAACGGCAAAGTCAGGGATAGGCTTTCCCATTAAAATAGCGGCACTATTGAGCGCTGTTGCCATGCCGCCCAGATACATTGCGTACTTGATAGAGTCGACACTAGATGCAGTGGATGGTGCCAATGGATTGGCCGATGCAACAGTGAAAGGGTCAAAACCTAGTGCTGAGGCCGCTATATTACGGTTGTTATTGAGCACACTTAAAAAGTTAGCGCCATTGGCCTCGGTGCGACTTTTTCCGATCAGAGCGCCAGTCATCATGGTAACTGAGGCGGTATTGAAGCCTGGGAATAAGGCGCCTAGAATTGAATCAGTGGGTCCGAATGTAATGACTCTTTTTTTAGGTGGATCAGGCTCAGGGTCAGACTCATCAAGGTAAGAGCCACCCGATGACTTAATAAGCAATGCAGTTGTATGATTGGCAGTTGGAATAGAAACAGACCATCTGCCATTGGTATCCGTCGTGGTAGATGCTATTGGCGTGCCTGACTCGTTACCATCGTTTGCATCAAAGGCGTAAATTTCGATTAGTGCACTGGATATTGGGCCCTTACTTGAAACACCACTAATGACTGAGGTATTCGTCGACTCGACTGCTATTCCTGTTGTGTTTTCGGTATTTGTTCCTGTTTGCTGATCACAGGCAGTAATGAATATGAGGCTTGCGATAGCAAAGGAAAGAGTTTTAAAACTAAGCATAAGTTTCTCCTTATTTATTGCTGTTGAAGTGATTACTGTTGAAAAGTAGCGGTGCCAATTATGTTTGTTGGCGTGTTATTAATGTTGGCTTCTAGCGCGTAGCCCATGCCAGCCGCAGTGCCATTATTAGTAAAGAATCCAGTGCTGCTTCCTTGTCCTGAAAATGATCCATGAGAGGTATCGCTACCGGTTACTGAGAGGTTATTGGCAAAGTGTCCATTGGGTTGAATGGCGCCGGTACCGCTAGCGTTCCAGATTTGATTGTTAATGCCGATATCGACGCTAGTTGCGGTGGACATATTGGAAAAGTTAGCGGTGATAGAAGCGGCCCCCAATACTCCGGTGTTGCCCAGGTTGTCGGTAGGGCTGGTATTGCCGATGAGCCTGTAGTTAGCGACACCAGACGATGGCAGGCTAATATTCCCACCATCGGGGCCAGCCACCCAGTGCAAACTGCTATTTGACAGGTCAACAGGGATATTCGTGTTGCTACCAGAACCACTAAAGCCAGCGCTACCACCTGCCCATCGACCCCATGAAATACCCGATACAGGATCAAAACCGACGTCGAGATTACTAGCATTGCCAATATTGTATTGCCCTGGAGTACCGTTCAGGTCTTTATTTCCAAATTGGGTCAACTCCTGATTAACTGCCGTACTAGCCCCTGCTAGGTTATTTGAAACAGTCGACAATGCAGCTGAACCACCCACTGCCATAGCAACCACTCGACTGCTGCCGAGTGTTGTATCGTCGAGGCTGATTACTGAGCCAGATTCAGTAGTGACTGATTGGTTAAAGCTTGCAGCATTATCAATGTCGTCTTGAGACAATCCAGTATCAATAATGTTGGCATCTTGCTGGATGCTAGAATTGTTTTTAATATCGCCAGACTTAGGTGTAATTCTCTGGCGTGTAGCAACTGTCTCTGGCCTGATGTCGCCATCACCTTCGGCATTGTCCTCATCGTCAATATTGGGTTGGCGACTTTTGAAAAATAGGAACTCGGGTGCATTCAGCAATGCTACTGGGGCACTGCCCGCATCTTTGACATAGCCATATTGCAAAGCGTCCAAATCCAGTGTACCGAGGTCATTCCTGAGTAAAACGCCACCATCGATCACACCGACATACAGGCCATCTTTTATATTGGCAGATCGACTACTGGCAGTGCCGAAATTACGACTACAGTCCTGGTTACATAACCTTGCCGTGTAGTCTGTACCCCGTATGCCTATGGTTGCAGTGACGGTTCTTACTTGATAAACCGATCTTAATCGTTTGCCAATCGCGCCAGTAATTGCTCTAAACCCGCCCTTAAGAAGAGAAAAAATTCCGGAGTCCTCTTCTTTTTTTGCCCCTAACTTGAATGCTTCTATCTTGAAATGGCTGTTTCTTCGAATAGAAATAAACCCCTTGTCAATCATTCGAATTTGCACTAGTCCATTGACGCTGGTTACAATTAAATCACCTGGGTTAACGACACCGTTTTTGCGTAAGAATCGACGATTACCATCTTCATCGGTAACGTGGACCGTGCCTGCTACGAAAATAGCACGACCAGCCTCTGCGAATAGTTGAGTGGGTAATAAGCATATGGCTAAACAGATGAGAAATCTCATGGTAGAAAATCACTCCTTGCGATGAATAGTACTTCTGTTTTGTCATAGGTAAATATGTCGATATTAGATTTGTTTTCAACAACATTCACTAGCGCTTTGAGCGTCCAGGTTTTATTAAAACGCCAGCTGGTGCCTACACTGAAATCATTGAAATCGTCATCTCGATCACCCGTAATACCAAAAAACTGACCATCGAAAGTTGAGCTACTGCTGCCGATAGAAGTAAATAGATTGGTTCGATGAGAGAGAGCAACGGCGACGGTAACTCGCAGGCCGTTGTAACTTCGACTATAAGGTGACGTGCTTAGGTCAGCGTCATCTTGTCCCCCAATCAGGGTGGTAATGAGCGAAGGCCTTAAGTCAGAACTGAAAACATGAGCCCAACTCAGTCCAAGCACGGTCTGGGTGATATCCTTAACATCGAAAGTTTCAACATAATCGATTTCACCGAGCCGAATAAAAACCCCCAACTGGTTCGAGGCTGAAAAGTTGAAGTTGTATTGGCTATTTAAATTGAGTCCTTTGCTATTTGAAGAGCCATTTACTTCGGCCGAATAGGCCTGCAATGAAAGACCTAAACTATCACCGTTCTCAAGCGACTGTTTAATGCCGGTAGAAATATCGTAGCTAAGTGAGCTCGCAAAAGAGGCATCGCTATAATTGCGATTATTGATATTCGACCGTATGTAGTAGGTGCGAAAATAGCTCACGGGAATGTCATAAGACACACCACCAATGGTTGATACGAGAGACGAGCTAATCTCACGACTTTGTTCGGTCAACGAGAATCCAAGAAATGAGTTTACATTAGTTGCATTGTTAGCGTTGCTATCACTGCCCAAGCCTAGCTGAACGTAACCACTCCAACCTTCTTTCTTGCTGAGGGTTCGATTCTGAATAGCAGCCAGGTATTGCGTAATAACAAGCTGTACGTTTTCAGGAGGCGACTGATTTTGCAGTGTTATGAATTCGGCCCGTGACCGATCGAACTGAGACATATCAAAATATGCCCTTGCTAGTTCAATTCGAGCACCTGCAAAGTTTGGGTCGACCGCCAGAACTCGCTCAAAAGCAAAAACTGACTTGGCTGGTTCTCCACTATCCAGTAGCGATAAACCGAGCAAATAGTCAAATTCAACTTCACCCGCATATTTGAGTTCGAAGGGCGATAGCAGGTCGAAAGTTTCGAGGGGCTTTCCTTCTGATAGAAGCGTTTGAGCTTCCTTTAATAGTTGTGGGTTGGCTGCCTGAGCGCCGACACAAAGAAAGGCAAGACTGATAATTCCTGATCTAATCAGTGTCGAAATAAGTCTGATACTGCGGGTAGAGGCAGTGGCATCCATCATTTAAAAACCCTAATTTCCATATTGTTTTTCGCAACGCTAGCAGGATTGAAATAAAAAAGCGTGACTTACGTCTCACTTATGACCTATAAGGTAAAGAGCCCATATCCTTCTGTTTTAGTCAGGCCCGTTTGAATTATTCGATTGAGCAGTTTAAGGCGCTGCGAAGTATTAGCTCTGCAATTAACTTAGAATAGGCATGGCCACTAAAGGTTGGGGTTATACGATTATGTGTTTGAATTATGATTAACCAAGATTGATACTGAGAGCCCACGCAACAAGTGATAGCCTTGTTAGCTATGTTGACTATGAAATAGAATTATGAAGAAAACATCTAAAGCAGTCTTAGTGACGGCCTTTGTATTACCTGGGCTAGGTCATTATTTATTAAAGCGGTATATTTCCGCCGTTATCCTAATTGGCGCCTCTTTGACTTTGTCATACATACTCATTTCGACGGTGATTGAACGAGCATTAGTGATCTCGGATAAAATAATAAAGGGTGAAATACAGCCAGATTTGATAGGCATCACCCAATTGGCATCCGACTCATCAACAGGGGATGGTGCGAATCTCATGGGCTACGTGACAACGGCATTAGTCGCTGTTTGGGTGGTTGCTTTGCTCGATATTTTTAGAGTGTCATGGTTAGTTCGTTAGTCATTGCAACCTAATTCATAAATCTAGTGTGTATTTTTAGTTTTAATGTTTCAGCAAAATTTATAGCCATAGCCTACTTTTAGTAGTGGTGGTATTTGGACTTACAGGTCAAACCGTTTATTGGAATTATAGAAAAATTGAGGGATCATTAAATGAAAGCAATGAGTTTTGAAGGGTCAGGGTTTGAATATTTTAAAATATGGATTGTTAATATATTGCTAACAGTGATTACGGTTGGTCTTTATTACCCCTGGGCCAAGGTTCGCAATAGGCGTTACTTTTATGCCAATACCCGTTTCGAAGACCGCAGTTTTGAATACCATGCGACAGGCAAACAACTGTTTATAGGTTATTTGATCGCGATGGCTCTATTCATCGCATTTGTAGTAGCACAACAAATATCACCAATCGCCAGTGGTGTTGGCTTCGTCCTTTTTATTTTCGCTTTGCCTTGGATTATCTGGCGTAGCTTAAAGTTTAACCTCCGCATGACGAGCTTTAGCAATGTGCGGTTTAGTTTTGTGGGTGGGCTTGGCAATGCTTACATCAATTTTATGGTGTTACCGGTTCTATTCTTTTTGATTCTATATGGTATCCCCATTGCTGCTGCCATCGTTATGCCATCGATTGCAAGTGACGGAATGTCGACCATAGTGGGCATGTTAATTGGTTTTTGTTTGGTTTTCATACCCGTATTCGCATTGTTACTGTTTGCTTATATAAAAATGAGGAATAGTCACTATAGTGTTAATAATAGCCGCTATGGACAAGGTCAATTTAGTACTTGGGTTGAAACCGAAGCATTTGCCAAAATTATATTAAAGACGATCGGTATTGCGATTTCTTCGAGTATAGTTTTTATGCTTATCCTAGCCTCGATCATCAGTGCAACCATAGGCTTGAGTAGCGCCTTTGCGGTACTGCAGGGCATGAGTAATCCAGAGCAAATGAGCAGTGGACTCGGTAGTGCGCTTTTGGTCATGATTTTTCCTGTCTATATCGGATTAATCGGGATTGGCCTATTTGTTCGCGCCTATTTCTATACGAGGCAACGAACTTACCTGATAGAAAATTTGTCATTGGATCGACACATTACATTCGTCTCGACGCTCACCGTGCGATCTTACGTTTGGGTGCTGCTGAGTAACTTTCTTCTGATTATCGTTACCATCGGACTGGCAACACCCTGGGCCTCAGTCAGGCTCGCGCGTGTCGTTATCGAAAATACTCAGCTCCATTCTGAAGCTGGATTTGACAAATATTTCACCGAAAAGCAGGAACAGCAGTCATCGTTAGGTGAGCAAATTGGCGATGCTTTTGATGTTGATATGGGCATAGGCATTTAATTGTCTCCCCCCAAAATCACTTTTCCGCGATTGCGGCGTTAGCTCCGTGCTCGAACCCTCATGTACTAACCCTACACTCCGGTTCTCATCGCGGTGCTTCCTTGCACTCATCGAAAAATCACTATTTTTAGAGGCACCCAATTGCTAATTCAGGGAGATTGGCGCGCTGAGGGTCGTGCCGCCAAAATTAAGGCAATTCTGCGAGCGGCTGACGACAAAGTCACTATTGAGTCAGACGCCGGACTACTTTTCTCTGGTGTCATCAGCGACTTAAAAGCGAGTGCTCGTATTGGAAACGTCGAACGAAAATTGACTCTGTTAGATGACTCTATATTTGCCACCAGTGACAATGACGGTATCGACCTCCTATTCAAACAGAGCCAACCCTTTCTTCATTTCGTGCATCGATTAGAATCTCGAATAGGTTGGGTTGCGATAGCCTTGGTGCTCACTATTGCTTTTTCGTTTGGTTCTATCAAGTGGGGCATACCCTGGATAAGTGTTGCGGTAGCACATGCCTTACCGCATAAAACCAATGAGCTAATTGCAGTGCAAGCGTTTGATTTTTTAGACGAGTATGTATTCGAAGAGAGCGAGCTTAATGAGGAAAAAAGAACAAGTATCAACGCTCACTTTAACGACACATTACTGCCGATTGCAAAGCATCAACGTGGACTAAAATTCACACTACACTTTAGGCGTTGGCAGCAGGATGGTCAGGATATACCGAATGCACTGGCGCTGCCTTCGGGCGATATTATCCTTACTGATAAATTCGTCGAGCTCAGTCAAAACCAAAATGAAATTGATGCGGTGCTTTTACATGAAATTGGCCATGTCGTTCATCGCCATAGTTTGCAGCGGGTAATTCAAGGTAGCTTGATAACGACGGTTGTGATGATGATCACCGGTGATATCAGTAGTATTGCCGATATCGGTTTAGGCCTTGGCTCGTTATTGGTAAGCAGCGAGTATGCCCGGGACCATGAATCGGAGGCTGACTTGTATGCGTTTGAAACCATGCTTCAGGCAGGAATTGACCCGATAGCCTTCTCAAATATTATGACTGCGATGACTCGTTACTTCGAAAAATATGACGATTCAATAGAGGGTTCTAAACCTGCTTATGTCGAACCAGACATGACTAAAAAAAGCAGCAACAAAGACGACAGTTTGCTTGACTATATTTCATCACACCCAGTCACTTCCTTGCGTATAGAGCGGGCTAATCGTTACAGTAAATGTTTCCGCCAGAATCTTAAAGTTTGTCAATAATACCAGACTGCTGTCTGAGGTGGCAGGCGTACCAGGCCAAGGCTGAGGTTAGGAATACAAATATAGCGCTTACCATAGCCAATGTTTCCATACTGGTGGCCCGATCGATATACCAACCTAAAATTACGGGTGATAGGGCCGTGCTAAATACCATGACCGACGTTGCAAGTGACTTAATCGATCCAAGGTGTTTGCTGCCATACATTTCAGACCAAAATGGTGCTGATACAGTTGATTGGAAGCCGACAGTAATGCCGGTTAATAGCAGAAATATACCTCCCCAGATAATGTCTGATGTCACTGCCAGAATAACCAGTCCGACCCCCATAGGTAGTGACAGTAATGGTACCATCCAAATTGCACCATAACGGTCGACTAGAAAACCACTAACAATTTTTGTGCCGACTGAAACCAGTGCATACATAAAAAATAACGATGCCCAAACAGTTAAGGACCAGCCTTTAGATTCGACCAGGTGTACTTGGTGAAAGATAAAACCAGTAAACATGAGAGGTTGTGACAGGAGCCCAGGAATCAGCAAGTAAAAGAACTTGTCACGTATGACTTCAGACCGAGTCCATTGTTTTTTTAGATGATTGCGCTGAGACTGATTATCGAGTTCGGATAATTCATCCAGGTATTTATTGTGTCTTTTTTGGTGCGCTTGTAACAGGTATAAAATAGCCGGCACCATAAACGCAATCAGAAAAGCAGCCGTCACTAGCCAGCTATTGCGCCATCCCACCCATAGCAATAAAGCCACTAGAATACTGGGCATGATCGCCTCAGAAATAGCATAACCCAAGCCAGCTAAGGCGGTAGACTTGCCGCGATTGTGTTCGAGATATCTCACCATTGTGGTTGTGCTAGTAAGGTACATCAACCCTTGTCCAAACTGCCTTAACAAAAACAAACCTAATACTAAACTAACGATACCGGTGCTAATCGACAAAATGCTGCAACCCACCGCCAGTCCGACCACGAGCGCAATAGACAGTTTTCTGAGGTCGATCTTGTCGATCAAACTGCCACTCCAGATCATCGCTATCGCACTGCATAAAGTAGCCAGTGAGTAGACGGCAGCGAATTCACCATCGCTTAAATTGGTGGCATACCGTATCTCACCACTAAATAATGAAATGAAGTAGGTTTGCCCTGGCGCCGAGAAAAATGTCATTAAAAAACCGAATAGTAGCAATCGCCACTCGCCTCGAATCAATTGAATCAATTCAGTTTCTCTTTAACTAAGCCAGGTTTGTAAAAATAGGGTGATATAAACATAAGTGCCAAGGCTAATGGCTGCGGCCAAAAAAACCAAATAATTCGTCTTCTGAAAAATATCGATCGGGTTGTTCGTAATAGGAGTAAACAGTTACGATTCGTTCTTTGTTGCCTTCAATGGGGGTGACACGATGCGCCGTATTTTTACCACGAAAAACAGTAAGAGTTCCTGCGCATGCTTGAATACTTTGGCGCTGTGAATCGCCGTTATTAAGTAACCGCGCAACACCCTCATAATTGGGGTTTGATTCTGATCGAAGATCACTGCGGTACTCGAACAAGCCGCCAGCCTTTGGGTTTTGCAGCAGCAAAGTGGTCGTGAACTCAGACCGATCAAAGTGCCAATTAAGTGCTTCACCGTCGCGGTAAGCCATCACATTCACGCGAGCAAGCGGATCGGGCATGGTAAATAATCGAGGCTTTTTCATAGTGTTTGCGATAAATCGAATGAGTGGTTCATACTCGTAAACCTTGACCACGATACTGTCGAGTATTTGATCGGCACAAACGGTGTGATTAATCGTTTCCACTTTACGCAGCGCTGGATGGTCTGGGTCGAGTTCGGGAATATCTTTGAGAAAATAAATATTGTGCTCGCGACGATGGGTAAATGATGCGTTTTGCATCACCGGGTTTATTTCGTCGACTGCTTTTTGGCAGGCATTAGGCAGTAATAAACCATCTAGGTTAAACATGCCTTTGTTGACAAGATCATCCTGGCATCGTTTTACCAGCGCCATATAGAGTTCGCTACCCGGCTCATCAATCGGGTAGGTATCCAGGTCTAGATAATCACGCATTGGTTTTCCTTCGGTTATTGCCTAGCCCTGCGGTGGCGTTGTGGCGTGTTGTCATTGTTCTATCGGCTCATCACCGAGCAAAAATCTCGGCCCAACACCTTGTTTGGCGACGATATCGTTAGGGTTGTACAAAGCGCAGTTTTTTAGTGACAGGCAACCACAGCCAATACAGCCCGATAATTGCTCTCGCATCTTCTGCAGGCTGACAATACGCTGATCAAGCTGATCTCGCCAATGTCGGGATAGTTTTTCCCAGTCTCTTTTTGTCGGGGCCCGTTTGTCAGGTAACGTGTCGAGAGCTGCGCCTATTTCTTTCAAACTTAACCCAAGTGTCTGGGCGACTTTGACCAGTGATATTCTACGCAACATTGATCGATGGTAACGTCGTTGGTTTCCTGGTCCTCGAGAGGATTGAATCAATTTTTCAGACTCATAAAAACGTAGAGTCGAGGTTGCTACTCCGCATCGTTTGGCAGTTTCACCGATGGATAGTAGGTTGTCTTTGGCTGGCATTAGATAGTTTTAAAATTTATCATTGACTTAAAGTTTACTTTAAGTTTTATATTAACGGAACCATTAATTATTAAAATGAGCGTTCGAATGAAACCTTCTTCAATGAGTCAATCCATCAGTGAAAAGCACTGGGTGTTCGCAACGTCTGTCGATGAACTAGAGCAATCTGTGTCGCTTCAATTTCGGGCCGAAGGAAAGCAGATAGCATTGTTTAAAACAGCACAGGGTTATCGAGCCTGTGATAATCGCTGTCCACACGAAGGTTATCCTCTGTCTCAAGGCAGTGTTGCGGGCGAATGTATTTTGACTTGCAACTGGCACAACTGGAAGTTCGATCTGAATAGTGGCGATAACTTGTTCGGCGGGGATCAGCTGCGCACTTACCCGCTCGAAGTTCGTGATCAGGAAATTTGGGTTGATATCACAGAGCGTCCCTATGCCGAGCAACGAGAGATAATAGAAAATAGCTTGCATGAAGCCTTCGACGATCATGAATATGACCGAATGGCGCGCGAAATAGCCAGGCTCATTCAGCTCGGTGACGATCCACTGGATGCACTGCGACTCGCGATTACCTGGTCATGGCGTCGGCTCGAGTTTGGCTGGACACATGCCTATGCCGGTATGGCTGATTGGCTGGTTCTATTTGATGACAATAGATTGGAGGTAGGCAAAAAAGAGTCAGAGCTGCAACTCGTTTGCTTGCTTGAATCTGTGGGCCATATTGCCTATGACGTATTACGCGAAATGGAGTACCCCTATACTGAAGAGTCATGCAACTTTGACGAAGAAAGTTTCATAAAGGCTATCGAATCAGAAGATGAAAGCAACGCAGTGGCAATGATTTGGGGTGGGTTGCAATCAGGGCTTCAATTCGAAGACTTTGAGCAAGCACTAAGCCAGGCCGCACTGGCGCACTACAATGACTTCGGACACTCACTCATTTACGTGACCAAGGCAGGTGCATTGATCAGGCGACTCGGCATGACGATTGCTGGACCTGTTTTAATCTCACTGGTTCGGAGTTTAATCTTTGCAGCACGAGAAGATAAAATACCCGAATTTCAAGCTTATGCACCAACATTAGAAGCCTGGAATCGGGAGGACTGTAGTGACATGCCCGATGATCCAGACTCAGGCTTTAGTCTGCAACATTGGCGAAAGTTTGGCATTGCTAAAGCGTTGCAGGCAACATTGAAGTGCCGACACGTGGCAGCTGATGATTTGTACGAAAAATGGCTGACAGTGAATGCACTAAACCTGCTTAGTTTCGATATCGCCCAACAAGACAAAGTGAATGTTTCGATATCGGGTAATGTCGGCTGGCTCAGTTTTACTCATGCGATTACCTTTTTAATGCAGTACGAAAACAATGTCGAAAATTTCCTCAGCTCTGGCCTCAAGGCTTGCTGCAGATGGCCTGTTTTAGTGGTCGTCATGTTGCTTTTACAAAAACAGAATATGAACTCGATAAATGGATCGGCGATAGCCGTGGTAGTAAATGCAGTGCCAACGAAAAGTGGATCGAAACAGAATTCGACTCGATATTTGAAACAGTCATGGATCATGGGCAGGATGAATATATCGTCTCGGTGCATTGGTTAAAGTTGGCATTAGCCGTGAAGGAAGAGGTGGCAGAATTACCTGAACCGAAGGCTAGAATTCTAATGGCAGGGCTTATTCGATTTCTGAAATCACCATTGAAACTCAAGCAGACCAGACGGTCTGCCTATCAAGCCAGATTGTTTGTTGCCAAGCAATGAGTTCAATTTTCTTCGGCAATAAATCGATATAGTAGATATTTGAGTCTGAAAATAATGAAATAGATACAATAAACCCCCGATATTCTCGGCGCTGAGGCTTGCGAGAAAAGTTCGTTTGATGTCTTATATAGTGAGTATTTATCAAGATAGATTGCGATGACAAATAACGATGCCTAATAACATCCCGAACACGATGGAAGCCGTTTTATTAACCGGTCACGGTGGCCTCGAAAAGCTGGAATACCGGTTTGATGTGGCGGTACCGACACCCGCGGTAAACGAGGTTTTGATCCGTGTTGCAGCGGCAGACATCAACAACACTGATATCAATACGCGAACTGCCTGGTATTCAAAGTCCGTGACGTCTGATACCAATGCGGTGGGTGAGTCTGGTTTTGAATCAGTAGATGATACCGATGGAAGCTGGTCTGGTGTGCCTTTAGCTTTTCTTCGCATTCAAGGTGCAGATTGTTGTGGAATTATTGCAGCCGTAGGTGAGAACGTGATTGCAGGTAGAATTGGTGAAAGAGTGATGGTGCGACCGATTCAAGCCACCGCAGCGGACCTTGCAACGGGTAACTTCGACTGCCGTACCTATGGTTCAGAATGTGATGGTGGTTTTGCACAGTACGCAATCGCTTTCTCGGCTGATGCGTTGTCGGTACAAAGCGACATGAGTGATGTCGAATTGGCTTCTTTTCCATGCGCCTATACCACGGCTGAAGGTATGTTAGACATAGCCAGCATCGGCGCCGAAAGTGTTTTGGTAACCGGTGCATCGGGTGGCGTCGGGTCAGCCGCTGTACAGTTGGCTAAATGTCGAGGGGCTACAGTAATCGCGATGGCTTCGAGTTCGAAGGCTGCCGATAAAGTGATTGATCGTGATAGCGATATCGTTGTTGCTTTGGGTGAAAGCTCTATTGATGTGGTAGTCGATTTAGTCGCTGGATCACAATGGCCCCATTTATTGGATGTATTAAAGCGAGGCGGCAGATATGTCACCGCAGGCGCTATAGCAGGCCCGATAGTCGAGTTAGACGTGCGAACGCTTTATCTCAAGGATTTGTCTTTGTTTGGCAGTACTTTTCAGGATGCTGGTATCTTCGAAAAGATCATTGCTTATATTGAACGAAAAGAAATACGACCCGTCGTGGCGAAGTCTTACCCACTGAAAGATATTGCTCAGGCTCAACAGGATTTTCTGAGCAAAAAATATACGGGCAAACTGGTGTTGGTACTACCTCAGGCAGTGACTAATGAAAATTAGACGTTAATGAAGATTAAAAGGATCGAAGTTTATCAACAGGATTTGCCTTATGCCGGTGGCGTTTATCACCTATCAGGTGCACCCAGCGTACCAGGGCTAGGCGTGACGCCAAGTATGGCAGTGTTGGGTGAACCATTGCGGTTTATGATTGAAGGTCACAGCAGAGGATTGATATAACATGACAGAAAATTACAACACAATAACCGTCACCCGAATCAGTCGTTTCATTGGTGCAGAAATTGGCAATATCGATATTGGCGCAGGATTAAGTGACGAGCAGTTTTTAGAAATGCGCCGTGCTTTTGTGGCACACGGTGTCATTTTTATGCGCGACCAGAATTTAACACCTGATCAACATATCGAGTTTGCCAGGCGTTGGGGTGAGATTAATGTTAATCGTTTTTTTCAGGCGGTTGAAACTCATCCAATAATTGCCGAAGTACGCAAAGAAGTTAATCAAACAACTAATATAGGGTCATCCTGGCACACAGACCATAGTTATGATCAGATTCCAGCGATGGGTTCTATTTTGTATGCTCGTACTGTGCCTAAGCTAGGAGGCGATACTTTGTTTGCGAGCATGTATGCAGCTTATGACCATTTATCGGAGGGTATGAAAAACACCCTTCTCGGTATGCGAGCTGAGCACTCCAGTCGGCATGTATTTGGCGAGGCAGCTTATGCCTATACGGACCAGGAAGACATCAATGACAGGTTAGGGAATAAAGCGAAAGCCACTCAGGATGCAACACACCCAGTTATTATTAAACATCCTTTGTCGGGTAAACCGGCGTTATATGTTAATGGCGATTTTACGGTTAAATTCGAAGGTTGGAGCCAGTCCGAATCACAACCATTGCTCGACTATTTATACCAACACGCCAGCCAGAATGAATTCACCTGCCGCTTTCAATGGAGGGGAGGCTCAATAGCAATTTGGGATAACCGAGCGACGCATCATTGTGCGCTGAACGATTATCACGGCGAACGTCGTCTGATGCATCGAATAACAATCGATGGTGAAGCTTTAAATCCAGCGATATAGCTCCGAGAGTCCATTATTAATGACACCAAATATAAAGCTCGGGGCGAGTCAACCGGGTTCAGTCGTTGCTTTTGTGCTCGGTGCCCTTTTTTTCGGCTATGCCTTTATTCAGCGCGTCTCACCAAGTGTGATGACAGCCGAGTTGATGAGTGAGTTTGCGGTGGGTGCGACGGCTTTAGGTTCGTTATCAGCCTTTTATTTTTATACCTACGCATCCATTCAATTACCGGTTGGAATGCTCACCGATCGCTTTGGCCCTCGTAAGTTAATGAGCTTTGCAGCTGGGTTATGCGCTTTTGCTTCACTTGGTTTTGCTTTAAGTGATTCAATTATTAGCGCCTCGATTGGACGAGCATTAATCGGTGGCACTGTCGCCTTTGCCTTCGTCGGTACTTTGTCTATCGCGAGTTACTGGTTTAGTGCCAGACGTTATGCGCTATTGGCAGGCTTACTACAATCAGTCGGTATGTGCGGTGCTATATTTGGCCAGGCACCATTGCGCCACCTAGTTGAGTCAGTTGGTTGGCGGGGTTCTATGATGGTGCTCGCGGGGGCCGCTATACTGCTGTCAATTTTGCTATTTTTATTGGTGCCTCGTCGTTCGGCCGATCAACTCGGTGTCTCGGGACAAAGTAAAATACTCGAGGGTTTAAAATTGATAGCAGGCAATAAACAAACCTGGATTTGCGCGCTCATCGGTTTCGGAATGGCCTCCATTATGCTCGGCTTTGGCGGACTTTGGTCTGTGCCCTGGTTGACCACCGTTCACGGTTATTCGACGGTTGAAGCGGCTGGTATAACCTCGATGATATTTGTTGGTTGGGCAATATTTTCACCCATTGTTGGTTGGCTGTCCGATAAGATTGGTCGACGTAACCCAATTATGATGATGGGTTCTTTATTGTGTCTGACCGCATTTGCCAGTCTCATATTTTACACCCCTGATAACACTGCTATGATTATGTGGCTTATTTTTCTGACAGGTGCTGGTGGTAGTGCCATGACCGCAGGTTTTAGCTCAGTACGAGAACTAAATCACCCCAGCTTTAGCAGTACTGCACTGGGCTTAATGAATATGTTCATTGTTGGTGCAGGTGCAGTGATGCAGCCGCTTATTGGCTGGTTACTCGATAAGCATTGGGATGGAGTACTGGCTAATGGTGCCAGGGTTTATTCCGATCAGGCCTTCACAACCGCATTAACCAGTTTGCTTGTAGTAACCTTTATGGCGTTTATCGCGACATTTCTACTACGTGAAACTTATTGCAAACAATTAGACTTTGAATGAGTTTGAACTATGGATATTCCACACCTTGAATCGACCCAGTTAACCATCGATGATTGTCGCCGACTCACTGGCCCGTCGTTAGTATGGGATAAAACTGGTGCCATACTCGATGTTTTAATCGAGGGCAGGGATATGGATGACGTGCTGACATGTTGGTATCGTCATATTAATAATTTGCTCGTGTCGATTAACTGGGCAGAGCCCAATTTGACGCATCGACGTTATGAGAACGGTTTTAATTTACTTTTAGCCGCGCCAATCGACCAGCTTTACTCGGCAACGATCGTGCTCGAAACAGCCTGGTATTTTTGTAGCTGTGAAGTGCTTGTGAAGCCTGTGGATAGTCAGGCGCAATTAATTCAGGCAGTTCGAGATAGCATGCAATCTGAACAATTCCCCGAGTCGATTCAGTTACAACAAGCTGCTAAAGAACAATGTGTTGATTTTTTGATTGATGACGAATTGATTTCAGTAGGCCATGGCGAAGGTTGTATTCAATGGTCAGTGGATGAGTTACCCGAACCAAATCAAGTTGACTGGACTGCGGTTCATGATGTCCCTGTTGCGATAGTGACTGGTACCAATGGAAAGTCGACGAGCGTGCGTATTCTAGATGAAATTGCACGAGCGGCAGGTCGAGTGTCGGGTGTTACTTCAACCGATTTTGTGCGTGTTGGTGATGACGTGTTAGACCGAGGCGATTACTCTGGGCCAGGCGGCGCGCGTTTACTGTTACGCGATAGACGTTTACAGGTCGCATTTTTGGAAGTAGCCCGTGGTGGTATATTACGGCGTGGTTTGCCATTACAACGAGCGAGTGCCGCTTTAATTACCAATGTCAGTTCCGATCATCTCGGTCAGTATGGCGTCAATACGCTTGAAGCTTTAATCGAAACTAAATTTGCAGTAAGGCATTCGATTACGGATCACGCTATGCTGGTAGTGAACGCCGATGATGGTGGTATTGTTGACTACATGAGCAGTCACCCGCGTAACAACGTTTGCTGGTTTAGCCTTGACAAAAACAACACCAAAATACAGCAACAATTTGAAAGCAATGGATGTTGCAGTTTTGCCGATAAAGATGAATTGTTTTACTTTGATGGGGATACCATTTCGTCGGTCTGCCGCATTGATAGTATTCCCATGACGATGAATGGTGCGGCCGTACATAATGTGCGTAATGCATTGGGTGCGATCGGTGTTTCAATCTTCATGGGGTTTTCTATCGACAATATTCGTCAAGGGTTAACTGAATTTCAAAGTGATGCGAGCGATAACCCAGGGCGACTCAATAGTTTTGAGTTGAAAAATGGGGCTCGAGTGATTGTAGATTTTGCACACAATGCGCATAGTGTTCAGGCAGTGACTGATACGATTAAACGTCTACCGGCAAAGCATAAATGGGTATTGTGTGGTTCGGCTGGCGATCGGTCTGATTCGGATATTCAAGCTATAGCGCAGGGCGTTTGTTCGGTGCAACCGGATCACGTCATTATCGCTGAGGTTGAAGATTACTTACGCGGTCGGGTGCCGGGTGAAGTTGGCGATATTATGAAGCAGGTCTGTCTGGAGAGTGGGCTAAGTGATTCACAGATTCACTTTGCCAAGTCTCCATTAGCTGGGGTTTCCTTTGCTTTGTCTGAGATGGCTGAGCAGGACTTGGGGTTGTTTCTAGTCTTAGATGAGCGCGACGAAGTGATTGAATTAATTAGGGTATCTTGATTTTGTTGTTCCTTTAAATAGCGGGGACTAGTGACTTGTTATTTGTAAAGGTCTGTCCTTAGGTTTTCTAACCCCTCGATCTTGTCTCGGCGAGAGATTAGCAATGAGGGAATCGTTGTGATTAAATCAGGGCGTTTTTTTACCCGTAATACCTGCGGTTAATACAAATCGCATTGCTTCATTCATACTCATTTTACAGGGGCTAATCCTGTCGAGCGGTACTAGTAATGTAAAGCCACCAACCATGTAACTCATCGGTATATAGACCAACGCAGTTTCTGGTTTTTGGAAAGCATCTGGTAACCGATTAATATCTTCCTGAGTGATAAAACCGATCACTTCCAAACCATCAATGTTGACGATTACAACCTGACCAAAGCCCTTTTTCTTTGGTGAAAAGAAGTCAGACAGATCATGCATGATACGATAAATGGTATTCACTAATGGTAGCTTGTAGAGAATTCGCTCACCAAATGCAAAAACCTGTCGCACAAAAATAGCTCTCATCATTAGACCAACCAGAAATATGATAGCCAGTCCCACAATGGTGCCCAGACCTGGAAAATAAATCGCCCAGGGGAACGCCCATTGTAAAGCGCCACCCATGATTTTCTCTGCTGAAACGGCTAACCAATACAGTAGGTATACCGTCAAAACCACGGGTAATAAAGTGATTAATCCTGTGAGTAGGGTTGCACTAATAGATTTGAACATTGCCAGAAAACCTTTAACTAAACACGATCAGTATTCACACTTATATCGTCTCTGACCAGAGGTATTTTAAAACTTATAGGTCTTTCTAATAACGATTCAATTTGGATTTCACAATAGATGAAAAGCAGGTCATCCTTCAAACTTATCGATCAGTTATGTAGGCCGGAAAAGCGAAGCGCCTTCCGACAGGCGCTCATCAACGTTGTATGCAATCGACTATTACGAGTATTGTCCTATAGTTTAAACTAGGTGGGTGTTGGCAAGTTGGTAACGCCTGATGGCGCCTATGGCTTATCAGACCTGCATTGATACATCGCTATCAAGGCTGAATAGCTAAGCGGGTAAACCTTTGTAAGAGATCGGTGAACACCACACGAGAATCGGCAGTTGCCTAAAGCTCAATAGCCAATCAGGCCATTAATATGAGCTGCAACACTGCGTCCGAGTGAGCTTAAATCGTAGCCACCTTCGAGCACAGATACGATGCGGCCCTTACTATGTTGTTTTGCGACTGCGCGCAGTTGTTCACTTACCCATCGATAGTCATTATCGTAAAGGCGGACTTGTGACATATCATCTTCGGCGTGTGCATCAAAGCCAGCGGATATGAAAATCATTTCAGGTTTAAACGCATTGAGTGCTGGCAGCCATCGGTCGGTTATTACTTGACGAAACTCATTGCTACTGGCGCTAGCATCAAGCGGTGTATTAATAATATTAGCTGATGTTGGTTCTGTGCCGGAGAAGGGATAAAACGGGTGTTGAAAACTTGAGCAAAATAAAACATTCGGCTCATCGGTAAATATATCTTCGGTGCCATTGCCGTGGTGGACATCAAAATCGACAATCGCAACCCGAGACAATTGATAATGTTGACGTGCATAGGCAGCTGCGATAGCAATATTATTAAAAAAACAAAAGCCCATCGCGCTTTTTCTTTCAGCGTGATGTCCGGGTGGACGAGTGGCACAAAATGCGACTTTTAGTTCCTCTTTCATTACCAGGTCAACGGCCTGCACGGCAGCCCCGGCTGCGTGCAGTGCAGCCGATAAAGTATGGGGATTCATAACTGCGTCTTCGCCAATTTGGGCATAGCCTTCGCTGGGGGCATTGTCAAAAATATATGCGATATAGGCAGGGTCATGCACTAAACCTAGCAACTTTCGGTCAATCGGAATGGCGTCGTATTGTCGGGTCACAAAATCAAGCCCAGAGCTAATCAATTGATTTTGAATCGCAGGCAAACGATCAGGTGATTCGGGGTGGTGCTCTCCCATGTCATGGGCCTGACACGCAAAATGGCTAATAATTCCAACTGACATAGTGTTTGCTCGGTTATCTCAAATGCTTTCTGATAGCAAAAGTTCGAGATTCACTTCCTGAAAGTCGTCACTCGGTATACGTTCGAATCCGTTATGTTTAAATACAGCAATCATGGGTAGATTATCACTGCGGACAAAGGCCAATACTTTATCAAGCTTGCGGATCCGAGCGATTCGAATCATTTCCGATAACAACGTTTTTGCCATCCCCATCCCGCGTTTGCTTTCTTTGATTACAAAGGCAACTTCGCAGCAATTGTCGGCAGGGATGAAGTAGTAGCGCCCGACGGCCTGGATGGTTTCTTCATCATAGTCTTGTTCGGTAAAACAAAGTGCAAGGTCTTTATGTTGATCGACACTGACCAGGCTGCATGACTTCTCTCGACTCATTTGGGTGATGTTATAATTGTAACGCAGCAGTAAGGTTTCCTTGCTATGTGAATAGAAAAACTCCTGTAGCTTGCGTTCATCAGCGGGGTGTAATGGTCTGAGTGTATATTCGACATCTCCGAAGGTATATTTTTTGAATTCAACTGCACCCAGTTCGGGTACTGATGTTGGTGAGTCTTCCTGGTATTCGGGTACCCAGTAGTGTTTTCTAACATCGTTCAATAGCTGTGACCTGAACTTTGGGTGCGCGACTCGAATGAGCTCGAGTGCTCGTTCACGGATAGACTTACCCCGCAGGTTGGCAATGCCGTATTCGGTGACAACGTAGTGGACGTGTCCTCTTGATGTGACAACACCCGCACCTTCGGTTAAGTGCGTAACAATCTTTGAAATGCTGCCATTGTGAGTGGTCGATTGCAACGCGATAATAGGTTTGCCACCACGACTTAATGAGGCGCCTCGAATAAAGTCAACCTGACCGCCAATACCACTAAAAAATTGATAGCCTATAGAATCTGCCACCACCTGGCCCGACAGGTCAATTTCAATTGCGCTGTTAATTGAAACCATGTTGTCATTACGGGCGATATTGACAGGGGAGTTAACCACTTGTGAAGGATGGAATTCAATGTGAGGGTTGCCATCAACAAAGTCATACAATTGTTTTGATCCCATGCAAAACGTGGTAACTGTTTTACCGGGATTATAGGTTTTACGGCGATTATTAATCACACCCTTTTTCATCAAATCGATAATGCCATCAGATATCATTTCGCTGTGAATACCTAAATCTTTATGGTTACAAAGATAACGCAAAGCAGCGTCAGGAATTTTGCCAATACCCAACTGTAAGGTGGAGCCATTATCGACTAGCATTGAAACATACTGTCCGATTTGCTCAGTAACCTTGTCGTATTGTGCTGGTGGTAACTCAGGTAAAACTTGCTCCTGTTGTATCCAGGCAGTAATTTGATTGACGTGAATAAACGATTGACCATTAGTCCGCGGCATTTTCGTGTTGACCTGTGCCACAACATATTTAGCATGTTTCACCGCCGCCGACACGATATCGACACTAACGCCGAGCGAACAGTAGCCATATTCATCTGCCGGGCTCACCATTACCAAAGCCACATCGAGCGGTAAAACATTATCCTCGAATAAGCTGGAAATTTCAGACAGGAAGCAGGGGGTGTAATCGGCACGTCCCTCCGCAATGGCTTCGCGCACATTTTTTCCGCCAATGAAGAGGGTATTCACCTTGAACAGCTCTTGATGTTCTGGCTTAGCCCAAATATTGTCTGATAGCGTTAAAATATGGACGACTTCAATATCGCGCAGGTTTTGATGGTTATCAATTAGGTCTTCGATGAGTGCATTTGGAACGGCGGCATTTGAACCAATGAAGATTCGATTACCGGATTTTAGTAATGATTGCCAATCGATCAGCGAATCATCACCTGGCTTTGATAACACGAGGCGCTTCCTTTTGATGGCTTATAGGTAGTTGTTAAACGTTTTAGTTTAAACATTAACTGATAATAACAAAGATCTAGCAGCCAAGTGTTGATAAAAATCAACTGAGTATCATAAATAGTACTGCTTTTTTAGCTGGCTTTAGCTCAGGACCATCTCTTCAAACTTGGTGATTTTTGTTTTGTCGGTTTAGTGAATATTAGTACCGCATCGACAAACTTATACCGACGTCGGCTCATTCAATTCAATCACATAACCATTTGGATCTTTAAAAAAAGCAATTACCCTTGTCCCCGCATTCATAGGGCCGGGCTCTCTGATACATTCAACGCCTTCCGATTTAAGATACTCAGCTGTTGCGTAAACATCGGATACCTTCAGCGCGAAATGCCCCCATGCGTTACCCATATCATAAGGTTCTGTCTGATCCCAATTGTAGGTCATTTCTATCGATGTGCCCTCATCTTCTCCTTGATAACCTACAAAGGTATTCGTGAATTGGCCATCAGGATATTCGTTTTGGCGCAGGATTTTCATACCGAGAACCCGAGTATAAAAGTCCATGGTCTTATCCTGGTCAAACACGCGGATCATTGTATGGTCGAGACGAAAGTCTGGTTTTGTAATTGGATTCATTTTGCTCTCTTTAATATAATTGGAGGGTTATTTTGTCAGGTCAGGCCAGGGCGGATTGCATTCGCTACCAGTTCCTGAAATTTCCTGACACTGATTTCCCAGTAGGGAGATAATACGCCACCTGATGCTGCCAAATGTGAGTGACGCCCTATTTGTAAGCGCTCACCCATCTCGTGATCTTCGAGGTGCACATTATGCCATAATTTTTTAAGCCCCTGAATTTGGTCGTCACTATATTGGGAATCTTTGTGGACATAGATCACCCGATATTGAACAGTAGTGCCAGCATTAATCGGAACATTTAAATGGATACCAAGTTG
>Ga0307492_10000285_pt1 | contig 21879 bp, 14 predicted proteins | sample SI3LmetaG_FD_202365 | JGI IMG/M metagenome (GOLD analysis project Ga0307492, IMG submission 202365) | Sea-ice brine microbial communities from Beaufort Sea near Barrow, Alaska, United States - SI3L | ecosystem: Environmental > Aquatic > Marine > Coastal | place: USA: Alaska | collected 2017-05-06 | reverse complement strand
TTTTTGCTTTTCATTTAATAGCTTGTTTTCGCCATAGTAGATAAACAACAGGCACAATAATTAACGACAGTACTAACGCGCTAGCCATGCCTCCTACCATTGGTGCAGCAATTCGACTCATCACTTCTGAGCCCGTGCCTGAGCCATATAAAACCGGTAATAAACCTATCATTATGGTGGCCACCGTCATCATCACAGGCCTAACCCTCAGACCCGCGCCAAACATGACCGTATCAATCAACTCTTCGAGACTAGGTTTAGTATTGTTATTTTTATGGGTTTGCATTAACTCACCATAGGACTGGTTGAGATATACCAGCATGATCACACCTATTTCTGCTGCCACACCGGCCAGTGCAATAAAACCAACACCAGATGCCACCGAAAGATTAAAGCCTTCTAAGTATAACAACCAAACACCCCCAATTAGGGCCAAAGGCAACGTGCCAATGATAATCGCGACTTCAGGGAAACTGCGAAAGTTTAGGTACAGTAAAACAATGATAATCGCCAATGTTAAGGGTAATACATAAGCCAGTTTCTCTTTAGCCCGCTGCATATATTCATATTGCCCTGCCCAAGTTAAGCTATAGCCCGTTGGCAAATCTAACTCTGACGATAACTTTTGCGTAGCATTTTCAACGTAGCTGCCAACATCAATGTCTTTAATATCAATATAGATCCAGCCATTTATTCGCGCATTCTCACTTTTTATTCCAGGCGGGCCATCTTCTATGTATATCTTTGCTACATCAGCCAAAGCTATACGCTGACCACTGGGCGTGACAATCGGTAACAATGCAAGTTGTTCTGGTGAATCCCGATAACTTTGTGGATAACGCAAGTTAATAGGATAACGCTCCAGGCCTTCTACCGATTCGGACACATTCATCCCGCCAATAGCAGTCGATATAACTTGTTGTACATCTGAAATATTGAGACCGTAACGAGATGCCAGTTCACGCTTGATATCAACCTTAATATAACGCCCACCTGCGACTCTTTCTGAATACACCGAAGCAGTTCCTGGCATCTTTGAAAGAATTTGCTCAATGTCTTTTCCAATGCGTTGAATAACAGCTAAATCACCACCTGCTACCTTTATACCCACGGGCGTCTTAATACCTGTTGCAAGCATATCGATACGTGTTTTTATTGGCATCACCCACGCATTTGTCAAACCAGGGATTTGCACTAACTTATCCAACTCAGCGCGTAGCTTTTCGGTTGTCATACCTGCACGCCATTCGTCTTGTGGCTTAAGCTTAATGAAGGTCTCTATCATTGTCAGAGGCGCAGGATCAGTAGCCGTTTCAGCGCGACCTATTTTACCGAAAACATGCTGTACTTCAGGTACGGTTGCAATCAGCTTATCAGTTTGTTGTAAAATCTCTCGAGCCTTACCTATTGATAAACCCGCATAAGTAGTCGGCATATACATTAAATCGCCTTCATCCAAAGGAGGAATAAATTCACTTCCAAGTTTATTAATAGGATAAAAGCCCACCATAGCAACCAACAACGTAACCAGTAAGGCACTCTTGGGGTTATGCAGGACTAAGCGTAATACAGGAAGATAAATAGCCACTAACAATCTGTTTAAAGGGTTTTTCTTTTCACTCACAATTTTACCGCGAATGAAATATCCCATCAGCACAGGCACTAAGGTAATCGCTAAACCTGCGGAGGCCGCCATGGCGTAGGTTTTAGTATAGGCAAGTGGAGCAAACATTCTGCCTTCCTGTGCCTCTAAAATAAACACCGGTAAAAAGCTCACAGTGATGATCAATAAGCTAAAAAATAACGCAGGCCCTACTTCAGAGGCAGACTTTGCCACTATTTGCCAACGATTGTCATTGGTAAGGGGAGTTTTTTCCATATGTTTATGCATGTTTTCAATCATCACTATTGCGCCATCAGTCATCGCACCAATAGCTATTGCAATGCCCCCTAGGGACATAATATTGGCGTTAACGCCTTGCCAATACATAATGATAAATGACACCAAAATACCTATCGGCAAACTAATAATAGCCACAATAGATGAACGAATATGAAACAAAAACGCCGCGCACACTAAAGCAACAATCAGCAGTTCTTCACCTAGTTTCGACCATAGATTATCCACCGCTCGAGTAATCAAATCTGAACGGTCATAAACCGTCACAATTTCAACTCCCTCTGGTAAGCTATCTTTTAAGGTTGCTAATTTTTGTTTTACTCCGGCAATGGTTTGTTGTGCATTTTCACCGAAGCGCATCACCACTACAGCACCGGCCACTTCGCCTTCACCATCAAGCTCTGCAATGCCTCGGCGCATTTGTGGACCAAGGCGAATATCCGCCACGTCTCTTAGTAACAAAGGCGTGCCTTTATTATTGAGACCCAAGGGGATAAGGGCTAAGTCTTGAATTGATTGAATATATCCAGAAGCACTGACCATATATTCAGCTTCAGCCATTTCAATCACAGAAGCACCCACTTCCTGATTGCCCTGTTTAATGGCTAGTTGAATAAGACTTAATGGAATGTCATAGGCACGTAATTTGTCTGGGTCGACTATAATTTGATACTGCTTGACCATCCCCCCAATCGAAGCAACTTCAGATACCCCAGACACGGTCTGCAGCTCAAATTTGAGAAACCAATCTTGAATTGAACGTAACTGACTAAGGTCATGTTTACCGGTTCGGTCTATTAATGCATACAGATAAATCCAGCCCACACCAGTTGCATCAGGACCCAGTTGTGGCTTTGCTGCCGCAGGTAGACGTGGAGCAACTTGTGATAAATATTCCATTACTCTGCTGCGCGCCCAATAGAGGTCGGTTTTATCATCGAAAATGATGTACACAAAAGAATCACCAAAAAATGAAAAACCACGCACCGTTTTTGCCCCAGGGACCGACAACATTGCAGTAGTCAGAGGGTAAGTCACCTGATCTTCGACTACTTGGGGAGACTGCCCAGGATAACTGGTCTTAATGATAACTTGCACATCGGACAAATCAGGTAGTGCATCAACAGGTGTATTACGTAACGCAAACAGCCCAAAGCCAATAATGATAAACGTAGCCAGCAACACAAAGAATCTATTGTTAATTGACCAATGGATAACACGTTCAATCATGACTATGCTCCTGCTTTTGCTCCTGAAGGGTTAACGCAACATCAGTGATCAAGAAGTCACCGTCTCGAATTTCAAAAGTGAAGTGTATTTTGTCACCTTGTTGTAATTCGGTTAGAGACACACTATCGGCAAAAACAAAATCTAACGTTGCCGCACCGCGCCCCCACTTTTCAATAGGCCCACGACTAATATTCACCACTCGAGTCTGCAGGTTGATTTGGTTAATTACACCTTCAACATCTGCTGAGTCTATGTTGTCAGGGGCGGCGTCACTTTGAATTTTATCTGCTTTTGTATATTGAATATCATCTTCTGGTACTAAAGACATACGCATAAAATCAGATTGGATACTGCTTTCAGAGTCCAATAAAAACTGCGCTGAAATCACCACTTGCTCACCCACTTCAACGCCATCTAATATTTGCGCAAACTGATTGGAGACTTGACCCAGACTCACCTCAACAGATTTGTATTGGCCTTTGCCCACAACTAACACCACTCGATTTTGAGTCCCGGTGCGAATAACCGCTTCTTTAGGTACCAATAACTTTTGCTGTGTAGAGTCGTTGTGAATGATGACCTGTGCAAACATATTAGGCTTAAGCAACATATCCTCATTGGCAAAACGTAACCTGACTCGCAGCGTCCGAGTTTGAGCATCCAGTGTCGGGTAAACATAATCAACTTGCCCTTGCCATGTTTTGCCCGGCACAAAGCCCAGCGTCATAGTAACCGACTGACCGACTTTAACCTGTGCTGCTTGGCGTTCAAATACCTCAGCTTTGACCCACACATCATCTAATGCACCGATAGACATTAAAGTGGTGCCAGGTTTTACGAAAAAACCTTCCCTAATGGCTAGGTTGTCGATCACCCCTGATTGTGGAGCCTTGAACACGATGGTTTGTTGCACCACTTGACTGGTTTTAAGTTGTCGTAAGCTTTCTGCTGGCATTTGTAATGCTAACAAGCGACTTTCTGCCGCTAGCGTTAACTCTTGGTTATTGCGCTTTTGGGCTAGAAGATACTCCTCCTGTGCATTTACAAGTTCAGGTGAATATAAAGCATAAAGAGGCTCGCCTTTACTCACCTGCTCACCCGCGGCTTTTATGTAAAGCTTTTCTATCCAGCCCTCAACACGAGGATGCACATGCAACAGATTATTTTCATTGTATTGCACGTAACCTACAGTTTTAATAGTCTCTTGAAGTATCGCTAGCTTAACCGTTGCAGTTCTGACGCCTAAATTATTGACTACACTCGGCGAAATTCGCACCACACCAGGATCGTCATCTTTCATAGCGTCTGCAAAAACAGGCACTAAGTCCATGCCCATAGGTGATTGTCCGGGTTCGTCACGGCGATAATTTGGATCCATAGGGGCTACCCAATATAGCGGGTTAGGCTCTTCAGAGCTGGATGTAGTCATATCCATTTCTGTGGATAAAAATTGTGAGTAAATAGTCGCGGTTAATATGACGCCGCCAACGCCTCCAACAATTATGGCATATAGCGTTTTCATCGATACTCTCCCTGGGTATATGAATTTGTGTGGCCTTCTAAAAAATACCCAAGCTGCATGCGTATTTTGTACTTTTCGATTTGAATATCGATCAGATCGATTTGTGCAGTGAGCTGAGCAATGCGAGCACGCATCACGTCTGAAAAGTCGCCATCATCATGGGTATAGGCGTTCAAAGACGCATCAGCTTGCTCTTGAACTTGTGGCAATATAGCGTTTAAAAAGCCCTTTTCGCGTTGCCCAAAGCGGATTTCTTGCTGGTATAAACTTAGCATTTTGGCCAGCATTCGTTGCTGCAACAAACGTTTATCGGTCTCTATTACTTGTGCTGTTAGGCGAGATGCCGCCACTTCACTGTCTTGCTGTTCAGAACCAAAAATAGGAATATCCACAGTAATACCAAGAGAAAAGAAGTCAGCACGACTTTGCCCAAGCTGGTCGTCATCACGGTAGGCATAACTGGCGTTCACACCCCACTGAGGTTTGTATTTTTGTTCCGCTAACTTAACGGCTGTGTTGCCTGCCTTAGCTGATTGTTCGATGGCAAGTAGGGAGGGATGACGCCCCAATAACTGTAACAACCCCATGTTGTCTGTTCGTTCTAAAAGTAACTTAATGTCAGCTCCCAGTTCAGGGGATAATGGTAGGGCAATGTTTTCTGCAAAGGTGTCAGATAATGTCAGTAGCGCAGAGGCGGGAAGCCATTCAGACAAGTTTGTCAGTGCGCTATCTCGCTGACTGTTTACAGCGGTTAATCTGTCATCTAATCTCGCCAACTCAAGTTGTGCGCTTATGACATCTTGTTGTCGAGTATTACCTTGGGCAGATGAATAGCTCGCTTTTACGATATCCACCAATTGCTCGAAGAGTACCCGATCCCGCTTAATCAAGCGGATTGTTTGGTCAGCTTTAATCGCATCTAACCAAAGTTGTGAAACAGTTACCTGAATTTTTGCTTTTCTATCTTCTCGTTGATATGGATGTTGGTCAGCCTGATAACTGAGAAGCTGTTGTTTGATAGCTAAGCTGTCACCACGGGGGAATGCTTGAGCTATACCCATTTTAAATTGCGTCATGGGCTCTTCGTCGAATGCAAATCCATCTGTGGGTAAATTTAGCAAGCCCATTGAAAGCATCGGGTCTGGTAAATAATTGGCTGCTTTACCCGAGGCTCTAAGTGCTTTTTCTTGCAGCTGATTTCCCCTTAACCAAGGATCATGCTGAATCGCTATTTTTACTGCGTCTTGCATCGTTAGACTTTGGACAGTAGAGCTTTGGATGGTAATGCTTTGGATAGTAGTGCTGGAAGTAGTTGTGTCCGCAAATATGCCAAAGGATAAAGTACAAATCAGCGCTAATAACATACGCAGCGATGACCACGAATTATGGAACTTATGTGTCTGTTGCATGGTTAATCCATGTTGCCTAGATATGCGAAACGCAACAATACTAGGGTAGTAAAATTAAGGGGGAACTCGGCGCGAACGCCAGCTAAATAAGGAGCACAATAACTGTCAATTTAAAGACGGATCTGTCTTGTGTTAGCCAATAATAGGGGGTCTACGTAGAGACGGCAGAAACGCGTCTTGTATTGAAAACAGGTAAAAACCTGATGAGTCTGACACTGCGTTTACAGCGGTGACGGTAATAAATTGAGTAAATATTACAGAGGCACATGTGCCTGTAAGACAACTACATTCTTGATCGCAACAGTCCATAGCCATGTCTTGTTGCGTATTTTGTTCCATATTATGTTGCATATGATCAGTCATCTCAGCCTCAAGCAGGCTGTGAATCTTTGGGTCTATACTTTGGGGGGCCATATCATCAACATGCTGTCTACTAGCATGAGCATTGGATTCACAAGGCGCAAACGCATAGGCGTATGACTGACTGATTAACAGTGCCATAATCAAAACCCATGTCGAAACCTTATTTGTCATCAACTGACCTTATCCCGTTCATTCAGAAATTTTAGGATACCATAATATGAAAAACTGTCTACTGACTAAGTTGCTGATGAAAGCTGTCGATATCTGTGACCTTAATTGCTCCTTTGGGTTCAATAAAGGCTTTATCGGCAAACTTAGTACCACGCATTTGGATGAGTACCTGACCGAAATCTTTCCCTCCTTCAATACGTTTATAAAGATTTAATAGGTCATGCAAAGTGGTTTTTTGTATGCCCGCAATCAGTCGTTCTCGGCTATCGAATTGCCATTGCTGTTCGCGCCAGTCATCTGTAAATTTGCCCATCTCTTCGGAAAGGTTTTTTGCAGGCTGGGTTAAGGTTATCAATACACTATTTTTAATAGTCGTAAATTCTTCTAAAGTCACTGCGGCTAACTGCTCAGAAAATCCTTTACGAAATAACGCAATTCGTTCATCTACTTCTGCCAGTCCTTTCGCAGGTGATTGAATATAAAAAGCCAGTAACATTTGTTCTCTAAATGTTCGACCAAAAAAACCCACTGCATAAGCCAGTTGCTCTTCGGTTCTGATTTGTTTAAATAATGCAGGGCTAATAATTTGTGATAACAGTCTTGCTGCAGCTAAGTCAGCATCATTTCGCGGCGCTAAGTAGGCATTAATTAAACCTATGTCGGTCATTTCTACATTTTCTTGCCAGCTGAAGATTTTACCCGCTTCAACTTGCAGTACCGGCGTTTGATACACTTCGGTTACTTGACGGTTTTCAGGTAGTTTACTCAAGACCAAATCGGATAATTCGCTCACTTGTTGCTCGGAATAATTACCAAAAGCAAATACCCGCAAGTTTGCTTGTTTTAACAACTGGTCTCTAAAAGCTGTTATATCGGCCGCTGAAATTCGGTCCACTTCAGCAAGTAATGCCGCGTCACTAAACTCGTCTAAGTTCACCATTTGACTAAATTTAGGAAACAACTGATCAATCAAAATTTGACGTTTACTGCTTTGAATATCTGACTTAAAGCTCGCTTTAAGATTAGCTAATTCATTTTCACTTATGTCAAACTCTAGAATCTGTTTTAGTGCACTAGCCAACAACAACCCTTGTTTATCAGTAAAGCCGCTAGCAGTGAGTGATAAACCGTTAGATAAACTGGCATTTAATCCCATGCCTGCAGCACCTGCTTCAGACTGAAGCTCAGTTAACTGTTGACCTAAGCCTCGGTCTAAGAGGTTAGCTAAAACATGATTTTTTGCACTCGATTTAGTCAACCCAGTGTTTAAATCAAGGGTCACCCTACCCTTTGGCTGCTTGAACAACGCTGAATGGCCTAGGTGCGCTGTGTGTCCTGGCTGTGACACGATTTGCGCAGGTTTATCAGTATGCATAGCAGCAACCAATTCAAAGCTTTCTGGCATCAGACTGTTAGCTCTTGGCAAAGCTAAAGCGAACTGCAAAGACATTTGTTGCCACTTTTGCTCTAAGTCACTACTGATATCTTGCACACTGTATTTACCCGCAAAATACTCCATACTCTGCTCACCAGGTTGCTGTTTATCTATGTAAAAAATGCGCGCGTTATCCAACGTTAATTGGTCGAGTACAGCTTGGACCGCCTGAGGGTTAAAGCGCTGATATTCATAGGCACTACTTAATACATATTCAGCAGGTATGTGTTGTAAGTCAGCAGCAATTTTCATCGCATAGTTATAATCATTGGTTTTTTCTTTAAAACGAAAACTATTACTGAGTGACTGTTTAATTTCATTGAAGTATCGAGGGTTAACGCCTTTTTCCCGCAATAACCGTAAATATTGAAGCACGGCCCCCATGACTTTGTCACGATTTTGTACACCGGTTTCGGTTAAATCGATGTATAAAGTGAAACTACCTGCATTACCATATTCATCCGCATCAAAAGTTGAATACACCGCATCGCTTAATCCAGCATCACGTAAGGTTGACGCTAAAGTGCCGGGCATCTCGTTAGCAAGTAAATAGTTGACATAACCATTAGGTTTAACCGCAAATTGCTGGGCATTATTTTCAATCACAAAGTTTATGCGCAACTGTTTCATTTCCGTTTGCGGAATGTAATGCACCACTTTTTTCAAATGTTCAGGTTTGGCTACTGCCTCTGTCATTTCTGGACGAGGTGTATTTTTATTCGGGATATGACCAAAATATTGCTTTGCCAACTTTGTCATATCAGCAATAGGTAAATTACTGATCATCGCGCCTTTCATTAAGTTGGCGGAATAATAAGTGTTATACATATCGACCAAAGCAGCCTGTAGTTTGTTGTCTTTTTTATCGACTAACGAGTCTAGGTTGCCCCAGTTGAATTGCGAAATGGGATGTTCTGGATTTAAAGTTGATCCATTCAGTTGTTCTAAAATGACCCAATCGTTAGGACTTTTCATGGTCCATTCTGAATGCACCGCATTTCGCTCTTTATCAGCATAATCTTGGTCTAATGTCGCTTCATAAAAAAAACCACTAAAACGTGACAAGGCTTCATTATAGGCATCGTTATTAACGGCCACCATATAGTTCGTGTGGTCTAACTGCGTATAAGCATTTTGACTGCCACCATTACGGCTAACAAACTCACTATAATCACCTACAGTGGGATAACTGGAAGTGCCTAAAAATAACATATGCTCAAGATAATGGGCCAAGCCACCAAATTCTTTGGGTTCTTGCAATGACCCAACAGCCACACTAAGGGCGGCGGCTGACTTTTCGATACTGGGATCAGAAACCAACATTATTTCTAGCTGGTTATCTAGCACGATGGACGCGTATTCACGATTATCAATAGGACTTTTGACTATTTTACTTTGCGGTTCAGGCTGGGTTGATATAACCACAGGCTTAGATTGGTCAGTTGAGCCACAGGCATTTAACATGATGCTAGCGCCAATCAAAAGGACGAGAAAGGTGTTGCGTCCGGTCAATACGGTCATAAAATTTCCTGATGTTATTACTTCGAAGATGTACAGTGTGGAAATATACCCTATTCTGAACTATAAATGGGTATCAAAAACTGTTAGAAAGTGTGTTTGTATGGGGTGGGGTCGAAAAGATTATCACCACAGAGCATATTGGATGCCAAGCGCAGCTGCTGCGGTGAATTTTATTTTGTTTTAGAAGCCTAAACCATAGGCTCTTGATCAGCGCCTTCTTTCTCTATTTCAGTAGGCATTAAGTCTTCCTTGCTGATACCTAATGTTAGAGCCACTAAGCTAGCAACGTAGATAGAAGAATAGGTACCAATTACCACACCAAATAATAAAGCTGTAGCAAAACCATGGATCGTCGCGCCGCCTACAAAGAACAAAGCAAGCAACACTAAAATGGTGGTCAAAGACGTAATAATGGTCCGGTTTAAGGTTTGCGTCAGTGAAATATTAATGATGTCTTCTGGCTCACCTTTACGTACCTTGCGGAAGTTCTCACGGATACGGTCACACACTACTATTGTATCGTTAAGTGAATAACCTATTACAGCTAAGACTGCAGCCAATACGGTTAAATCGAACTCTAAGCCTAATACTGAAAATAACCCTAAAGTAATGATGACATCATGCGTTAGCGCTGCTACAGAACCTAAAGCAAAGCGCCATTCAAAACGTAATGCCACGTAAATAAGGATACAAATCAGCGCCACTAACATGGCGAGTCCACCTTGTTCGGTGAGTTCATCTCCTACACTAGAGCTGACATAAGAACTACCGCGCATTTCTGCACTGCTGTCGGCCTCTTTTAATACTTTGATAGCCGCGTCACCTAATTCAGAAGGCTTTACACCTTCGCGAGACGCTAAGCGGATAAGTACGTCTTGGCTACTTCCAAAGTTCTGAACCACTGCATCTTTAAAATCCGATGCTTCTAGTTGTTTACGAATTTGCTCTAAATCCGCGGTTTGTGTATAACCCACTTCAATTTGAGTACCACCAGTAAAATCTAGTCCCCAATTCAGTTGATTGATGGCCAAAGACGTCAGCGAACCGATAATCAAAAACACCGACAAAATAGCCGCTGGTTTTTTCAACGACATAAATTTAACAGTTTCTTTCATGTTTAATAATTGCATGTTGCTGCTCCTAAATTGACAGTTTGGTCAGACGTTTACCGCCCCACCATGCATTAACGATGACACGAGTCACAATGATCGCAGTGAACATCGAAGTAATGATCCCAATCATCAAGGTAATAGAGAATCCTTTGATCGGACCTGTGCCTACTGCAAACAAAATCAACCCAACCAGGAAGGTCGTAATATTGGCATCCAATATGGTCGAAAACGCACTGTCATAGCCGTGATGAATAGCTTGCTGGGGACTTCGTCCGTCTTTAATCTCTTCACGTATTCGCTCAAATATTAATACATTAGCATCCACTGCCATACCTACTGTTAATACTATACCAGCCATACCCGGTAAGCTTAGCGTAGCACCGGGGACCATCGACATAATGCCAATGATCATCACTAAATTGAGGGTCAAGGCAATGTTGGCAACAAAACCAAATTTTTTGTAGTAGATCAGCATGAAGATAAGTACGGCAATAAAGCCATAAATAATAGCTTTGGTACCTAAATCGATATTTTCTTGGCCTAGGCTTGGTCCAACAGTGCGCTCTTCAATAATTTGAATGGGTGCAATCAAGGCACCGGCTCTTAACAGCAAAGCCAAATCAAAGGCTTCCTGCGGAGAATCTAGCCCAGTTGTTTCAAACTGATTTCCGAACACACCGTTAATAGTAGCGACACTGATAACTCGTCTTTCTTCTTCAAAAATCAACTTATCGTTGGCGTCTCGCTCACCGGTGGCTTTAAATTCAATAAAGACCACCGCCATTGGTTTACCCACTGCTCTTTTCGTAAAGTTGAGCATCTTAGCGCCACCTTTAGAATCAAGTGATATAGACACTTTTGGCATGCCGAATTGATCCACACCTGAGTTGGCATCGATAATGGAACTGCCTGCAACAATGACTTTTTTCTTGAGTAATTGTGGGCCGCCCTTGTCATAAGGTAACAACTCAGAACCAGCAGGTACGCGGCCATTAATAGCATCACGAACGTCATTTTCAAGGTCGACTTCGCGATATTCTAATGTGGCTGTCGCGTTTAAAATTTCTTTGGCTTTGGCTGTGTCTTGTATACCGGGTAACTGAACGACTATACGGTCTGGCCCTTGTTTTTGTACCGTTGGCTCAGCGACACCTAGTTGGTTTACTCGATTACGGATAATAGTGATGTTTTGTTTCACTGCGTAATCACGAGACTCAGCTAGCTTTTGCTCCGACATACTGGCAAAAATAACGAGACCGCTTCTTTCAACAAACACTAAATCTCGATTACGATTCTTTAGGAAAAACTCTGCTGAATCTAAGGTTTCTTGATCACGAAAATAAATTTCTACGCCGTCATCCATTTGTTTTACGGTGCGGTAACGAATACCTTCTTCGCGTAATGCTGTACGAAAATCTCCCACCATATCTTCTAAGTTCTTAGATAACGCCGATTTCATATCCACTTCCATCAGAAAGTGCACACCACCACGTAAATCCAAACCAAGTTTCATTGGTGTGCCCCCCAAGCTTTCCAGCCAATCTGGCGTGTCAGGGGCTAAGTTCATAGCAACAATGTAATCATCACCTAAAGCTTTATCGATTTTTTCGCGGGCCACTAACTGGGTATCAGAGTCCTGCAAACGAATAAGTATTTGATCGTTTTCTAGCACAATACTTTTACTAGATATATTAGCAGCAGCAAGTTCAGCTGTGACTTTTTCGACTACAGCAGCATCAAGAACCGCATTTTTTCCTGCAGATATTTGCACTGCATGATCTTCGCCATACAAATTTGGAGTGGCATACAAAGCACAAATGCCGATCACGAAGACCACCAAAAAGTACTTCCATAGCGGAGTTTGATTTAACACAAGAAATTCCTTCCGTTCTTCCAATAAAAAAGGGGCTTTACGCCCCTATTCGCTATCTACATTTAGATAGCTTTCATAGTACCTTTAGGCAAGACCGCTGAAACGGCCGACTTTTGAATAACGATATTAGTCGTATCATTCAAGCCAATTTCGATAAAGTCTTTTTCATCAGACACTTTTATGATTTTACCGACCATGCCGCCTTGAGTTAACACTTCATCACCTTTGCTTAAGGAGGTGACCAAGTTTTTGTGATCTTTAACACGCTTAGCTTGTGGGCGATAAAGCATAAAGTAAAAAATCAAACCAAACACACCCAGCATGATCAACATTTCAAAACCACCACCGGCTGATCCACCAGCATCTTGCGCGTAGGCATTGGATATAAATAAACTCATAATTTCCCCTGATTTTTGTAAATTTTAATTGTATTAATGCCAGTTAGCTTTTCAGCTGAGGCACAGGCATATCTTTAAGTGCATAGAATTCGGTAACAAATGCATCGAGTTCGTTAGCAGCAATAGCATCTCGCAAACCTTGCATAATACGTTGATAATAACGCAAATTATGAATGGTATTTAAGCGTGCGCCAAGTATCTCATTACATTTATCCAAGTGGTGTAGATATGACCGAGAATAGTTTTTACAAGTGTAACAATCACATTTTTCATCTAATGGACCAATATCAGTTTTATGCACCGCATTCCTGATCTTGACCACGCCACTGGTAATAAACATGTGTCCATTACGAGCATTACGCGTAGGCATCACACAATCAAACATATCAATACCACGGCGCACCGCTTCTACGATATCTTCGGGTTTACCGACTCCCATCAAATAACGAGGTTTGTCAGCAGGAATTTGGTTAGTGGTGTGATCTAGCACTTTGATCATTTCGTCTTTTGGCTCACCAACTGATAAGCCGCCTATGGCATACCCATCAAAACCGATATCTTCCAATCCTTGCAACGATACATCACGCAAGTCTTCGTACATTCCGCCTTGGATAATACCAAACAACGCAGATGGGTTATCACCATGTTCATCCTTACTACGTTTTGCCCAGCGCAAAGACAACTCCATAGACACCCTAGCTTCACTTTCCGTCGCTGGGTAAGGCGTACACTCATCAAATATCATCACAATATCTGATCCTAAATCACGTTGCACCTGCATCGATTTTTCTGGTGTAAGCAGGATTTTTTCGCCATTGATAGGTGAACGAAAAGTCACACCTTTTTCAGTGATTTTACGTAAGTCACCCAAGCTAAACACCTGAAAACCGCCTGAGTCAGTCAGAATAGGTTTGTCCCAATGCATAAAATCGTGCAAATCACCGTGTTGTTTGATGATGTCTGTACCCGGACGCAGCATAAGGTGGAAAGTATTGCCTAAACAGATATGCGCACCTGTTTCGTCTAACTCTTCTGGTGTCATGCCTTTTACCGTGCCGTATGTACCCACTGGCATGAAAGCCGGTGTTTCAACCACACCACGCTCAAAAATCAACCGGCCACGGCGAGCTTTACCGTCTGTATTATCTAATTCAAATTTCATTAATTATCTCAGCTTACCGAAAAACAGTCCAGTGGCGAAATTAGGGTTGTCAAACGGGTTATCAGTGACTGCAAACATATCTGAATACACCCAACAAGTCATACCCATTTAACAAGCCACGTTTAAAAACGGTGGGGGATTATATACGAATCAGCTATAGGTTTGAAAATTTATCGCGGTAAATTTGCGCTTCTTGTTCAATTGTAGCTAGAGCTAGATTCGTTCTAACACAATAAATCATTCGAATGATCATCGGCTCACAGTCTGTAAACCACAATCCTTTCATTTGGCGGTCTGCAAAAATTAGGGTTTTAAAGGTGTCCACTGGGGGTCAAACATTCTGGGCAGAGGCCATGTAGATTTGGTTTGATTAAGATATTGGTTTTGATCACAAGAATCTCCCGCCACTAAACACCAATTATTTGGCTCTATTCGTGGAGCTTCATTGTGCTTATGGCGATATGTTGAAACAGCGTTATAAACTAGCCTGCGAGCACGATTTAGACTACCAAGGGGTTGCCATTCACCCACACCATGCCAAGGATTCATAGATAGGTTTTCACAAAACTGTTGTTGCGCCTGACTAGTGAAATTTTGGGGCGGAATGTTCACTCTAGCAACTTTAACAAAAGGGGCGGCCTGTTCTGACCAAATCACACTTGCATCATCTATTGGCATATCGGCACCCGCCACCTTCTCTTGCAGCATAAAGTCAAAACAAGCCCCTTGTTTGGCTAAGTGTTCAGACATAACTTCGGTTAGATAGTCTTTATCTGATTTATCCCCCTTCTCAGGAAATGTCATCCCTGGGCATGCTTTCGCAGAAAATTTTAACTCAGTATCTCCCAACGCATATGGCAACATAGAGTAATATTGAGGTTGTAATGGCGAGTCAATTTTAGCTGACACTGTTTGCACCGCACGGTATAACAACTTTGGATGTAACCGTGGGGGGAAGAAACTGATAAACCAGCGAGTACGCTGTAATTTCGATAGATAGTACATATCGTCTACATAATCGAATACGTTACGATTAAAAAACGCAGCCGTATTTGTCATAATAAAATCTTGGCTGTCATTGCCTGTAAGCTCGGTAGCAATTTCATCGCCTTCAACACCTATCACCTTGATTGCCATGCCTCTGGCGTCGGCTTTGCCGTCTGACTGAACAACCATGTCACCATTTGAAAAACGTATCCATGCTTGATATTCATGAGCGGGTTTGGCGAAAATACTGTACTGAAAATGTTTGGGGATATCACCATTTATTGAAAACGTTGCCCGCACACACCCCGTTGCTTTGGCATGGGCATCACGTCTATAAGGCAAACCATTTTTGCTTTCGGCAATTTTTGATATTGTACGGCCATATTCCATAGCTTGTTTAATGGCTAATTGTTCTTGTTCACTCACCTGCATGCCTAACAAAGGAAGGTCAAAATCATGTTTGCTAGATGTATCATCTGACTGGGCATAAGCCTGATTATTTAAAAAAACGCCTATTAATAAAAACAAACAATAGTTAGCTAATAACTTCATTTTCCGCCTCTTTGACTTTCTAGATGACTTGCAGTGGCAGTTAAGGCCACATGTTGCTGATGGGATCGTTGGCAAGATAAATGTAATTGGTTGTCAGCGGGGGGCAGTGAGTAATTGTCCCAATTCAGCGGATCGCCATCTAATGCCTCATCAAAATCAGGATTGCCCATCACTTTAATGTATTCAATCAAGTCCATTCGTTGTTGTTCTGATAATAGTTCACCTATTCTTCCCGGCATTTTAACGTCAGTAAATAGGTGACCAATGTTTTGATTACCCGGGATTGTGGTGTCATGCAAAAATGCGCCTTCAACTGCAGTCGAGACATAACCTAATTTTTTAGGGTCATATTCGCGATTACCAGAATAAAACGTCTTTGGCCTAGCCCGAAGCGGTGACAATAAGTCATAAATTGTCGGTACTGAGCCATTATGCAAAAAGGGCGGGGTAGCCCAAACTCCGTGTAATGGTCTGGATTTGTATGCACGTTTATTTTCAATTCTAAAAGGTACATTTAAACCATCGAAGTTAGCAATTTGTTCACCATTTATGTCCCACTTTTCATAGAGTTTGGGAACTAATCTACTCAGTAAAACCTGAAGCCCATCGCCAGCATTCACAGGCTCTGAACCGGGTAGGATTTTTTCAGCACTGTACAAGTTATCATTGTAGTTATCGGCTAGTTTGGGATCTGTGCCTACCACATCTATGGCAATTAAAGGTATCGACCAGATAGCTTGTCGCCAATCTTTACGATAGGCCTTTGTATCAACAACACTCACTTCACCTGCCATATCCCATTGCCAGTTAACCGCCACTTGATCGGCTGGGTTATGATCTGGCCCTTGAGCCACTTGCCAGCTATAGGGTTTTGAAATATGAGGCCCGTGGCAAAAAGAACATTGATCCGCAAATAAAGCCTTGCCTCGCCTCGCTTTGATAGTATCAATTTCACCCAAAATATTTTCTGGCCACTTAGGTGGGCGTAAGTCACGCAACACTCCTTCAACGCAGTGCATACCGTCGATATCCACCAGAGTTTCACCAAATTGTTCTGGTGATAATAACTCACCTTTATCGTCAACCAGTTTAATTGGCGCTAACACGCCCAAACTCTCACCCACATTTCTAGACATTGCCTGATTGGTAAAACCTGTATATTGCACCCAATCAAAACGCCAAATGTCCCAAATAAAGGGATAACTAGCTGGGGCGTCAGCTATTCGATAGTTAACGGGTTCATCTAAGTCATAACCAAACACAATATTAGCAATCCGCCCTACAGCATCAGTGCGACCGCGCCCCTCTTCAACTGGGTAAAGTTTTGCTGCCCCTGCCGTTGATACAAATTCTTTTAAGGTTTTTGCAAATTTCCATAAATCTGACTTTAATTGCTCTTGTGCCTGAACATCTTGTCCCACCACCCGTGTTGCAAATCTGTTCCACTTAAAAGGATTGAGCAAGGTTTCGAAGGTAGTAGCGCCTAAGGTTGTAATAAATTCACCGCGTTTGGCAGTAGGTACACTTTGCATGGATTGTCCGCCGTCAACGCGCAATGCAACACCTTTATAGTGTAATTCGCCGGTGTGACACATTGCACAACCTAAGTCTAATTTTTGTCTACCAGTTTGCGGATCAGTATGTCGGCTAAAGCCTACAGGTAAGTTTCCTGGATTACGTTTACTGGCGCGCTGTGCAGGGTCAACAACAAAGCCCCAACCACGCATATTCTCTTCTGTTGCCATCAACTCTTCTGACAAAGGCAATTCAAAACTAACCAGCCAGTCATACTCCAATCCAAGTAGCTCAGTACCTTGAGGTGTGTAATAAAAAGTTTCTCGTTGTTGTTGTGTCCATCCACCATTTAAGTGAAACACCGTGTGAATATTTTCACTGGTTAAATTAGGTTTTACAAAATCCTCAGCGACAAAGTAACCTCCTAGCCCAAGTGAAAAGACCACAACAGTGACACGTAACCATTTGGGCCCAATAGCTCGCCAAAGTTTAACCAATGCAGACAACACACCACCTAACCAATGGAATACCCCCATCACCAGAGCCTTAACAACCCGCCCAATAAAATTACCGCCGACATTGAGACAATGTGATAACCGAAAAAGAAAACTCATGAGCACCTTAGTATTTTTATAAGTGAGTATTGTTAGTCATTAAACTAGTCGACCTAGTTAATTAATATACGCTTCACGCTGACTGAAAGGTATTTGCTTGGACCCACTAAGTTTTGAGTCAATGTTGCGAATGTAGTTTTTTATAAAATGCGCATCAATGCTTACATCAAGTAAGTTTTTCCAGAATGAATTAGAGCTTGTATGCCGTTGCATGTGTTGATCTTGAAGCACATAATATATCCCTTCTAGTAAAATTATTTCTTCACCAATATGCTGATATATACCGTGTACTGAATCTACAACAGAAGTTGGCGGTAAAAGAGGAACCACATCGTTTTCATCAATCACTCGAAGCAAAGACAATTTTGCATACTTCAAAGCTCCCACTTTATTGGTCACTTTTGGTTGGCCAAAGTTAATGGATAACCCCAATTTAAACCCATCTTCTTGAAGATACATCATTAACAAAGTTGAAATGGCCGCCCCAAGAGAATGCCCGGTTAAAACAATCTCTTTAGATTTATCTAAATAGGGTAATAAATCTTGGTAAACCAAATAAGTATCTTGAGCAAATCCTTTATGTACAAAAATGCCTAGGTTGTTGTTAGTAGATTGAATGTATTCCGCATCTTCGATGGCATTTTTGATATTTGCAGTGCCACGGATAGACACAACTTGAACGGGCTTATCCGTTATATTTTCAACAAAATATTGTACTTGTGTGCCAGCGACAGTCGCAACTCTTGTCACATTCGGAAAAGTTTTCTTGATAATTTCAGGCGTAGCATAAGCTACCGATGCACGTTTGGCATACCATTGCACTTGCGAAAAATCGACTTTATTAGGTTCCACTTTTTTCTGTATCTGGCATCCCGAAAAACACAAAATAAACAAAAATATAATCATATACAAATATTTCATCACATTACCCACTCATCCAACCTTTAAGAACACCACATTTACCAAGTTAACTCAGTATCCACCAGAACAGAAACATAGTACTGTAAGCTTTATGGAAGTCGGCGAATTAACTCATCTTATATTTTCACATATAAATAAAACCAGATAATCATAATCGAGTACTAGCTTCACATGGATACGAGAACTATATTTCACTTAAACAACATGAAGTTCAAACCTTTTTTTAAATTATTCAAACAGATAGGTATTTTTCTTAGTGTTTTTCTACTATATGTCCAGCAAGGCATAGCACAAGAAGTCATTCAGCTTGAAGGAAATGAAAATGGCAAAATGACTACAGGGAACTTGGTGATATGGCACGATGAATCAGCCGAAAAAAGCTTACAGGAAGCCGTATCTGCTTACTCAGCAGATAAGTTTTTAGCTTTTGATTCAAATAAATCAACAGGCCTAATCAAAGGTGCATTGTGGTCACATTTTTACTTAAAAAACGCCACTGACCAAACTATTTCGCTACATATTGAATATGTTGATCATCAGCTTATTACACTTGATGCCTATGAAAAGTCTTCAGGCTCTAATGACAGTTTTCAAAAAATAGCGGAGATATCTCTAACACGTCCATTTTCTGAACGAAAATTTGCGCATAATCGTTTTATATTTGAAGCTAATATTGCACCCGGTCAAACTTACGAATATTTTGTGAAATATTCGTCTGGCGACAGTGGATATGTATTTCCTAACTTACGCATTTGGGAGCCTGACAATTTAAGAGCTGTGCAGACTAAAGAAATAACGGGCATTGCTTTCTTAATTGGAGGCTTTTTTCTAATGTCGATGATCGCTTGTGTGGCTGGCGTCGCAACACGAGAAAAATTCTTTTTTGCCTACGCTGTTTATGCATTAGCGAAAATAGGTGCCTGGTCAACTATTTACGGGTACACCCACCAGCTTATTTTAGTGAATAACTTTCATTGGAGTTATATTTCTATTTCTGCCGCCTTCACTATCTTTTGCGGTTTATTTTTCTCTAGACTATTTCTGCAGTCGGCCAAATTCACACCCAAATTCGATTATGTCATCTTATTTATGATGGCTAACGCGATCTTTTTGTTAGTCAGCGCCCTACTTGGACTTAAGGCTTTGGCAATCATAACTATTACAATTGCACTCCTTCTGTACCCGATGATATTGATTGTTGCCATAAAAAGATGGTTACAAGGTTCAAAAGAGGCTGCAATTTTTGCCTTGGCTTGGAGTTTTTTAGCCGCAGGTTTAGTTTTCCAAGCTATGCGTGACCTTGGATTTATTGAACATAACTTCATTAACTATTACTGGCCGCCCTTTGCTTCTTATACTGAAATGGTAGTCATAATGGTTGCAATGGGACTAAAAGTACGTTTGTTACGCCAGCAAAAATTAACTGCTGAACGTAAATATAATATGGAACTAGAACAATCAAAAAGTCGACTTGAGATGCTGGTTAAGGAACGAACACGAGATTTAGAACAGGAAAAACAAAAAGCAGAAATGGATGCACAAACTGATTCACTAACTGGCACTCGTAATAGAAGAAGTTTTTTTATTGAATCAGAAAAATTATTCTCAGGACTTAAGACTCATTCAATGCAATTAAGTCTATTAATGTTCGACATCGATAACTTCAAAAAAATCAATGATACCTATGGCCATGCAATTGGTGATGAAGCACTAAAAATCTTTTGCAAGGTAATCTCAGCAAGAGTGAGAGAAACTGACATTTTTGCTCGGTTGGGCGGCGAAGAGTTTTCTCTGATATTAGTTGGCAGCAAAGAACACGGTACGCAGATGGCCGAAAGACTAAGAGCAGAGATTTGCGATATCAAGATTGCTACTCCCAAGGGAGTTCTACAATTTACGACTAGCATAGGCCTAGCCCATTTAAGTAGCGAAACTATGATTGATGATTTGATGCTTCAGGCTGATGCCGCCTTGTACCAAGCAAAAAATAAAGGACGCAACCAAGTGGTTGAGTGTAATTAACTTGTTTTTTATTTTATGTGATACACCACGACTATTATGCCCTCTAACATAGTGGTTAAAAATCAATTATATTAGATATACTTAGTACAAAGTTAATCATACTCCTCGGCTAAATCACATGATAAACAATCAGTTAGATTACTTAGACAACTCTGAAACAACGCCAAAAACTAAGCGTCCCACGTTCTTCAAGAGATATTGGCCACGATTGCCAACGCAGATTATTCCCTCTCTGCGCCACAAGTTTTCACAACTGACTATCTCCCAATGGATGTACCTATTTGCGTGTTTATTACTTCTGGCTCACGTTGATCAAGATATCAAACAGGACTCTGAGTTATTGTGGGTAGGAGCTATTGCCGGAGTGGGGCTGATTAGAGAGCTTTGGCATGTGTTTAATCGCATCTGGGAGCACATGTTAGGTAAAGCCCTAATTTTGGTATTGTATGCCGCAACAGCTAATTTTGCTTTGGCTATATCGGCACTTAAAATTAATGTTATTACGGGTATCGAGCCCGGTCCTTTTATTTTTACATTAGGGTTTGCCACCCTGATTATGCTGCCGTTTTGGTTATTGACGAGCTCCATCATGTTTTTTTCTGTAGCTTTGGTTGCTGGCAACTTGTGGCTAGTAATCGGGGTTCTGCTTCGTCCATTTGGCGTCAAGGTCAAAATACATTGGGAAGATAAAACATTTGTTTTGATTACCATGATACTCAGGCTGGTATTGATCCCTTATGTGATCATGGCAATCTTTTTTATGATCGTGCCTTACGCTCAGCAAATAGAACTGTTTGAACAACCTATTGCGATGCTCAAGAAGTCTTCATCGGACGAGATACATCAACAAGACAAACTTGACGAGCAAATAGTATTGGGCGAAACAGCGTCTAAAAACGTCAGTCTCACCATAAACAACAGACCGTTTAACATACCAGTAGACGAACAAGGTCATATAAAGTGGTTAGACAAAATAATTGCAGGCTTTATTTATCACTTTGAAACGTACCCAAAATCAGCTTGTATAAAATCTCCACTGCAACGTAGCTTACCCATAGATGAAAATTCTATTTTATTGGTCACTGAAGACGATTCAGCTTTAGGCTATCGGTTCATGGTTGGCCCATGTGTCGGTAATTACTCTAATCTTGAGTCACCACAAAAAAACTGAT
>Ga0307492_10000284_pt1 | contig 21929 bp, 22 predicted proteins | sample SI3LmetaG_FD_202365 | JGI IMG/M metagenome (GOLD analysis project Ga0307492, IMG submission 202365) | Sea-ice brine microbial communities from Beaufort Sea near Barrow, Alaska, United States - SI3L | ecosystem: Environmental > Aquatic > Marine > Coastal | place: USA: Alaska | collected 2017-05-06 | reverse complement strand
TCAGCGGTCGGGCGAACTATGTCGATGATCGGGTTGAGCCGGCCGACTGTTTGCATGCCTATCCGGTCTTATCGACCATCGCGGCCGGGCACATCGCAGCGATCGACAGCAGTGCCGCGCAGGCGCTGCCTGGCGTCATCTGCCTGTTGGCAGCGGCCGATATACCCGGGCGTCAGGACATCGGTCCGGTCTTTCCCGGTGACCCGCTGCTCGCCGATGGCGAGATCCGCTATCACGGTCAGCCGATCCTGCTGGTCGTAGCCCAATCCTATGAGGTGGCGCGACGTGCGGCGCGTCTGGTGCAGGTGGACTATAAAGCTGAAACGCCTTTGCTCGATATCCAGCAGGCCCTGCAACAGCAAGCCTTTGTCCGCCCGCCGCACCGTATCGGGCGCGGCGATGTCGATAGCGCGTTGCGCGCAGCGCCGCACCGACTCAGCGGTCAGCTGCACATTGGCGGCCAGGAACACTTTTATCTGGAAGGGCAAGTAGCGCTGGCCATCCCGCAAGACGATGGTGCCATGCATCTGCACTGTTCGACCCAGCATCCATCCGAAATACAGCACCTGACCGCACAGGTCTTGGCCAAACCGATGCATGCGGTGACCGTTGAAATGCGCCGCATGGGCGGCGGTTTTGGCGGCAAAGAAACCCAGGCCGCGCAATGGGCCGTGCTGGCGGCTTTGGCGGCAACGCATACTGGCCGGGCGGTCAAGATACGGCTCGCGCGCAGCGATGATTTTCGTATTACCGGAAAACGTCATCCGTTCTTTAATACCTATGAGGTGGGCTTCGATGCCGAGGGCCGGGTCACGGCGGCGGATATAGTGGTCAATGGCCATTGTGGGCACTCACCCGATCTGTCCGATGCCATAGTCGACCGCGCCATGTTCCACGCCGACAACGCCTATTTCTATGATCAGGTGCGCATCGTCGGCAACCGTTGCCTGTCCAATACCGCCAGCAATACCGCCTTTCGCGGCTTTGGTGGACCCCAGGGCATGATCGTGGCCGAAGCCTTGATGGATGATATAGCGCGGGTCCTGGGCAAGGATCCATTGGATATACGGCGTGCCAACCTCTATCAACCGGGGCGCCAGACCACGCCCTACGGTCAGGAGGTGACACAATTCGTTGTCGGCGAGATGATCGATCAGTTGGCCCGTGATGCGCGCTATGACGAGCGTCGCGCTGCCATTAGCGCCTTCAATCGGAACTCGCCGATAATCAAACGGGGTCTGGCCTTGACGCCGGTCAAGTTCGGTATCTCCTTTACCGCCCAGCACCTGAACCAGGCCGGCGCACTGGTGCATGTGTACACCGATGGCTCGATCCATTTGAATCATGGCGGTACCGAGATGGGCCAGGGGCTGAACACCAAGGTCGCGCAGATTGTCGCCCAGGTCTTTGGCGTCAGCCTAAACCGGGTCGCGATCAGCGCCACGCGCACCGACAAGGTGCCCAATACCTCGCCCACCGCAGCGTCCGCCGGTACCGACCTGAACGGCATGGCAGCGCTGAACGCAGCCGATAAAATCAAAACCCGACTGTGTGATTTTGTCGCCGAGCACTTTCAAACGCCGCGCGACAGCATCCTCTTTGGCGCCGATCGGGTGACCTATCAGGGCGGGGCGATCGACTTTAGCGAGCTGGCCAATCTGGCCTATATACAGCGCATTTCCTTATCCGCCAATGGTTTTTATGCCACCCCGAAAGTGCACTACAATCGCGAACTCGGCACCGGACGACCGTTCTTTTACTTTTCCCATGGGGTCGCCCTCACCGAGGTCGAAATCGATACCCTGAGCGGCGAAAACAGCGTCACTCAGGTCGACCTGCTGCACGATGTTGGCCACTCCATTAATCCAGCCCTGGACATCGGTCAGATCGAGGGCGGCTTTATTCAGGGTATGGGCTGGCTGACCACCGAAGAATTGCGTTGGAATGACCAGGGCGCGCTGCTCAGTGCCGGGCCGGCGACCTATAAGATACCGGCGATCGGCGATATGCCAACGCGCTTCAATGTTCAGCTTTATGAATCGGCCAATCCCGAGGTCACGGTGTTTCGCTCTAAGGCCGTTGGTGAACCGCCCCTAATGCTCGCCAACAGCGTCTGGTGCGCCCTGCGCGATGCCCTCGCAAGCCTGAACGATTATCGCTATGCGCCGCCGCTGGATCCGCCGGCGACACCGGAAAAAATTCTTCAGGCGGTGACCGTCGCGCGCCAATGGCAGCAGGAGCACAGCGATGATTAATAGCTCGGCATCGGGTTTCCATACCGCGCCCTGGACCGAGGCGGTCGCCGACCTGACGCGCCGGGGTCAGGCCTTTGTCTTAGCCACTCTGCTCGGGTCGGCCGGTTCCACACCACGCGGCGCCGGTACCAAGATGGTGATCAGCGCGACCGATATCTATGCGACGGTGGGCGGTGGCCACCTGGAGCTGCAAATCATCGAGGCGGCCCGCGCCGCCCTGCTAGGTGGCCAAAGCGAGCAGTCTATGGTGCACTTTCCGCTCGGCGCGAGCCTAGGGCAATGTTGTGGCGGCTCGGTTAGCGTACTACTGGAAACCCTGGTGCCAGAGGGGCTCAAGGTGGATCTCTATGGTGCCGGGCATGTCGCCCACGCCCTGGTCCCATTGTTGGCGCAGCTGCCCGTGCGGGTGCGTTGGATCGACAGCCGCGCCGCACTCTTTCCCGACTCTGTGCCGGCCAATGTGCTCGCCCTGGTCGATGAGGATCCGGTCGAGCAGGTCCGCCACGCCGCACCCGATACCGTCTCGGTGGTGATGACCCACGATCACGGCCTCGATTTCCGCCTCTGTAGCGCCATACTCAAGCAGGGCTCCGGGCTGATGCTCGGCCTGATAGGCTCGACGGGCAAGGCCGAACGCTTTAGGCTGCGTTTGGCGCATCAGGGCTTTAGTCCGGTACAGATTGCTCAATTACAGTGCCCAATTGGCCTGGCTCAGGTCAGTGGTAAGTTACCGATGGAAGTTGCCGTGTCGATTGCCGGGCAACTGATTGCCCTATATCAAAGCCGGCAGCTGCCCGCGCCGGTGCGCCAAGGCCTGCAATGGCGCCAATTAAAGAACACCCTGATCCAGTCGCCGGCCCCAGTGGCTGCGGACCCTGAGGAGATAAACCCGAGATGAGCCAACAACTGTTTTCCAGTCAGCGGGTGATCACCCCCGAGGGTGAAGGTCCCGCCTGCGTCGTAGTGCGCGCCGGCAAGATTGTCGATATTCTACCGTTCGACGCGCCCCGGCCGCCGGCCGAGCAGCACCATGACTTCGGCGACCGGGTGCTGATGCCCGGCCTGGTCGATAGCCATGTGCACATCAATGAACCTGGCCGGACCGACTGGGAAGGCTTCGATACGGCCACCCATGCCGCAGCGGCCGGGGGCATTACCAGTCTGGTCGATATGCCCCTGAACTGCATACCGGTAACCATTAGCGCTGCGGCCTTCGCGGCCAAGCAGGCGGTTCTGGCCGGTAAACTGTGGGTCGATGCCGGCTTCTGGGGCGGTGCCACGGCCGACAATCTGGCCGAGTTGCCCGGCTTGCTCGCGGCCGGGGTGCTCGGGGTGAAGTCCTTTACCATCGACTCCGGCATCGACGAGTTTCAATCGGTCAACCAAGCTCAACTGACGCAGGCCATGCGCCACCTGGCACTGCGGGGCTTGCCGCATCTGGTGCACGCGGAACTGGATCACAGTCCGGCCGAAGCGATGACCAGCTCGACCAGTTATAAAGGCTTTCTGTCCAGTCGCCCGGCGCGCTGGGAAAACGACGCCGTGGCCCTGGTGATTCGCGTGATGCAGCAACTGGTCAGCGAGGGCCTGACCCCGCGCGCCCATATAGTGCACCTGAGTTCGGCTGAAGCTCTACCGATGATCCGTGCCGCCCGTGCCGAGGGATTGTTGCTCAGCTGCGAAACCTGCCCCCATTATCTGGTTCTGGCAGCCGAAACCATTCCCGATGGCCAGGCGGCTTACAAATGCTGCCCGCCGATCCGCGAGCAGTCGAATCAGGAACTCCTCTGGCAGGGCCTGAGCGATGGCAGCATCGATTGCATCGTCTCCGACCACAGCCCCTGTACCCCGGATCTTAAAAATCTCGACAGCGGCGATATCGAAAACGCCTGGGGTGGCATTTCCGGCCTGCAATTTGGTCTGTCATTGATCTGGACGGCAGCGCGCCAGCGCGGCATGAGCTTGGCCGATCTGGCCACCTTGATGGCCAGCCGACCGGCCGAGCTCTGTGGCTTGCGCGACAAGGGCGCGATCGCCATCGGTAAGCAGGCCGACTTCTGTGTCTTTGGGCCGGAGCAGACCTATACGATTAGCGCTGAGATTATTCAGCATCGGCATAAGGTGTCACCCTATCTGGGCCATCACCTGAACGGCGTGGTGCACAGCACCTGGCTGGCCGGTGAGCTGATCTATTCGACCGAGGCTGGGCCAAACTTCCCCGGTCCGGCGCGCGGCCGTGTGCTATTGGCTGAACGGGAGAGTCGCTAGATGACCTTGGCTGAACTGAATAGCTTGCCCGTCCTGGACGCCCAGCGGCAGTTTGAAAGCTGCTGCGCGGCTGAGGCCTGGGCCACCGCCATGGTCCAGGGTCGGCCTTATACCAGCGCCGCGCAGCTGCTGATGCGGTCCGACCAATGTTGGCAGTCAGCCAGCCGGGCCGATGTTCTGCAGGCCTTTTCCGGCCACCCGCGCATTGGGGATATACGCACCCTGCACAAAAAATATGCCCACACCGCGGATCAGGCGGCCGGTGAACAGGCCGGGATGGACTCGGCCGAAGCGGATCTGTTGCAAACCTTGGTCGACTTGAACGATGCCTATGTCGACAAGTTCGGCTATATCTTTATTGTCTGTGCCAGCGGCAAGAGTGCCGCCCAGATGTTGGCCTTGCTGCAACAGCGCTTGGTCAATGATGAACTATCCGAATGGCCGCTGGCGGCGGCTGAACAACATAAGATTACCGCGCTGCGCCTGCACAAGTTGCTGGCTTGATGCGCTCTATTGCACCGTCGAGGGCATGGTCCACACGACCAGTCCACACGACCAGTCCACACGACTGACCTAACAAGAAGCCCGTTATGAGCAAAAGTTTAATTACCACCCATATACTCGATACCAGCCTCGGTCTGCCGGCGGCCCATGTCGCTGTGACCCTGTCGCTGCAAGTCGATCAACAGTGGCAAGCACTGGACACCCAACAGACCGATTCGGACGGACGTATTTTGAATTGGGCGCTCAGTGATGCCCAGTTGCCCTTCGGTCTCTATCGGCTGCGCTTCGATACCGCGGCCTATCTGGGTGACACGGCCTTTTTCCCCTGGGTCGATATCTGTTTTCAACGCCGGGACGACCGGCATCACCATATACCATTGCTGCTCACGGCCTTTGGTTATTCGACCTATAGAGGCAGTTGAGCCATGAACAACCGAGTCATACTGTGTGGCGATCTGCTCGATTTTACCGATGATCCGGCCGTGGCCGGTGACAGTGCCGTGCGCTACCAAGCCCAGGGCGCGCTGGTTATAATCGATGGTCTAATCGTTGCGCGCGGTCCCGAGGCCGAGATATTGGCGCAGTACCCGAGCGATTTTACCCTCAGGCGCCATACCGGCCAGCTCATTATCCCCGGCCTGATCGATTGTCATGTCCATTTTGCGCAAACCGAAATGATCGCCGCTTATGGCGAACAGCTGCTGACCTGGCTCACCGAGCATGCCTTTCCGGCTGAAGAGAAGTTCTCCGATCCGGTCTATGCCGCTAAGATCGCAGAAATTTTCACCAGCGAACTGCTCAACAACGGCACCACCACCGCGCTGGTGTTTGGCACCGTGCATCCACAGTCGGTCGAGGCTTTATTTGAAGTCGCTGAGGCTAAAAATATGCGTCTGATCGCGGGCAAGGTGATGATGGACCGCAATTGTCCAGAGACGCTGCAAGACACGGCCGCATCGAGCTACACTGAGTCCAAGGCCCTGATCGACAAGTGGCACGGCCGAGGGCGGCTGGCCTACGCGCTCACGCCGCGCTTTGCGCCGACTTCGACCCCGGCGCAGTTGGCCGCCTGCCGCGCTCTGATGGCAGAATATCCCGATGTCTATATGCAGACCCATGTCTCGGAAAACCAGCAGGAATGTGAGTGGGTAAAGGAGTTGTTTCCGGCATCGGCCGACTATGTTGGCGTCTATGAAGACGCTGGCCTGCTGCGCAAACGCAGCGTGCTGGCGCACGGCATTCACCTCAATGAGCGCGAGTTGACGGCGATTCATGACCATCACACGGCCATTGCCCACTGCCCAACGTCCAACCTCTTTATTGGCTCCGGGCTGTTTAATCTGCAGGCGGTGCGCGATCATAAGATCACCATAGGCATGGGCACCGATGTCGGCGGCGGCAGCAGCTTCTCGCTGCTGCAGACCTTCAACGAAGCTTATAAAGTCCAGCAGCTCCAGGGCAATAAACTGTCGGCCTTCGAAGGCCTCTACCTGAGTACCCTGGGCGGTGCCCGGGCGCTCGATCTGGAAGGCACCATCGGCCAGCTTGAGATCGGTGCTGAAGCCGATATAGCCGTGCTCGATTTGGCCGCAACGCCGTTCCTTGAGTTTCGCCTGCAGCAGAGTGACAGTCTGCACGACAAGCTGTTTGCCCTGATGATCCTCGGCGATGACCGTTCAATCGCGGCGACTTACCTTATGGGTGAACCGGCAGGTGCCCAGACCGCGCGATCTTATAACCCAATAGACGGAACCCTAACTTAAGCGAGTAAATTCAATGGCCAGTTATTTTCTGGAAGTGCTCCACCTGATGTTGCGTTATTTTCACGTTGTCGCCGGTATCGCTTGGATCGGCGCCTCGTTCTATTTTATCTGGCTCGATAACAACCTGCAGGAGCCGCCGGAGTGGAAAAAGCAGAAGGGCATCAAGGGTGATCTGTGGGCCGTGCACGGTGGCGGATTCTATGAGGTGGCAAAATATCAGCATGGGCCGGAACAGATGCCGAGCCGCTTGCATTGGTTTAAATGGGAAGCCTACACCACCTGGATCAGTGGCACGCTGCTGTTGATCTTGCTCTACTATGTCAGTGCTGACGCCTATCTGCTCGATGCCTCGAAATCCACCATCGGTGCGGCCGTTGCCATTGGCCTGTCTATTGGCAGCATCCTGATCGGTTTCGCGGTATATGAAGGGCTGTGCCGCACCCGGCTGGTGGAGCAGGGCCTCTGGTTTACCGTCATCGTAACCCTGTTGCTAACAGCCTGGACCTGGGCCCTGGATCAGTTTTTATCCGATCGCGCGACCTACATTCATATCGGCGCCCTAATTGGCACCTGTATGGCGGCCAACGTCTTTACCACTATTATTCCCGGTCAGCGTTTTATGGTCAGCGAAATTGCTGCTGGCCGCGTGCCGGGCCCCGGGCCGGGGATCCGCGGCAAGCAACGCTCGATCCATAATAATTACGCGACCTTGCCGGTCATCTTTATCATGCTCAGCAATCACTTTGCCTTTACCTATAGCCACCCCTACGGTTGGCTGGTGCTGATGGCGTTGTTTGTCGATGGCATGTGGATACGGCACTTTTTCAATCTAAAACACCGCGGTGAGGTCAAGCCTCAGGTTCTGATTGGCGGCCTGGCAGCCTTCTTGGCGATTATGCTGGCGATTGCACCCTGGTCGGAACTGAACCCGACCGTGAGCGCGACAGGGCTGATCAGTGATGAGCAGGCGATGAACTTGATCGATTTGCGCTGTACCGAATGCCACAGTAGCAACCCGCGCTCGGCGCTCTTTACCGCGGCACCGGCCGGCTACCAAATGGATACCCTGGCCCAGGTCAAGCTCAGCGCCGATAAGATTCGTACCCGGGCGATCTTGAATAAGGATATGCCGCTCGGTAATCTGACTCAGATGACGCCGGCCGAACGCGACCAGTTAGGCCAATGGTTGCTCGCGCTGGCACCCTGACGGATCCTAAACGCCAGCCACTAAAAAGCCCGGTATTCAGACCGGGCTTTTTTTATTTCTCTACAATTTTTATTTCTCTACAGTCTTTATTGCTTACAACCCGCGCGGTTATTAGACCGGGGCTTTAGCGCGCGACTTGTATTCACCGGTACGGGTATCGATTTCGATCCAGTCGCCGATATTGCAGAAATCCGGCACCTTCAATTCGGTGCCGTTGGCCAGTTGAGCCGGTTTCATAACCTTGCCTGAGGTGTCGCCCCGGGCGGAACCTTCGGTGTAGGTCAACTGACGCACGATAGTGGTTTGCAGATCGACTGAAATGACCTTGCCTTCGAAGAAGATCGCGACACAGAGATCGGTCATACCATCGACGATAAAGGGCAGAACAGCTTCTAGGTCTTCGGCATCGAGCTCATATTGGTTGTAGTCTGCGTCAACAAAAACATAAACCGAGTCGCTGTTGTATGAGTAGGAAACCTCGATCTTGTCGAGGATGACCGGTTCCAGCTTGTCATCAACCTTGAATACGGTTTCAGTAGAGGAGCCAGTCAGCAGATTCTTCAATTTCATCTTAACAATGGCGCTGTTACGGCCGGATTTTGTGAAATCGGCCTTCTGAACAAGCCAAGGCTGGCCGTCGATCAGTGCCACACTATTGGGTTTCATTTCTTGTGCGGTTTTCATAATTATGTCCGATTGGCATGGAATACTAGTTTCTTGGAGCCGCATCATAACCAATTTCGGTAAAACTGTACTAGGGCTTGGGACATATTTTCGTGTTTTGCCAGCTTTTGGCACCAGTTTTCGGCGTGTGCGGCCAGTTCCGGCCAGACGGTTTGCAGCGCTAACCAACGGGCCGCCATTGCCTCGCCGCGATTCCAGGCCAGCCATTGGCCCCGCACGGCCCGTTGAGCGGCCGGAGATAGGTCGGCGCAGTAGTGATCGAGGAAGGCTTCCAGCTTGATCAGATGAGCCTGCTCCTGCTGCGGATAAATATGCCACAGTAGCGGTTTGCCGGACCATTGTGCGCGAATAAAGGAGTCTTCGCCCCTAACAAGATTGAAATCACAACTCCACAGCAGCTGGTCATAGTCTGGCTGGCTCAAGAAGGGGATCTTCTGCAGTGTCAATTGGCCGCGCTGGATGGGCGTCCCGACGGACCAGTCTGGGCGCTGTAGCCAGCGCTCTAGATCGGCATCGAGACGCCCGGCCGGGATCAGCAATAGGGTCGCTTCGGTGTCGCCGACCAAGCAGTCGAGCCAGCTGTGTAACGCACTATTTTCGTAGCCAAAGAGGCTCATCAGTCGCCCCTCTGGTGGCGTAGCGATGTCCAGGCGGGCTAGAAATTGCCTGCGTGCCTGCGCCGAACCTTGAAACGCCAGGCGTCGACTGAGCAGATCGGCCTCGCGCAACAGACCACCGGTTTGGGCGGTAAAGCCAGGAAAAAAGAAAAATTTATGCAACCCCCTGGCTTGCAGTGAGGGCAGCCCATGGCAGCCCTCGACCCAGTCTTCGGCGCTGAGGTATTCCAGGTTCAGCCATAAGGAGGGCCGTTTACGTTCTGCCATAGCGTCGATATAGGAGGCTGGCAGCTGGCAGGCGAATGCTTCAATCACCACATCGGCGGCCTCCGTACCGGTCCAGTGCGCGGGCCAGGCCTTTACCGTCACACCACTTAGGCTTTGTTCGGCCAGGTTGACATCGGCCTCGGGGCAGATATGGCAGAGGGCATGCAAATCATCAACCCAAAGACAGACCGCCATATCCTGCTCAGCGACTAACTGGCGGGCCAGGCGCCAGGTAACCCCGATGTCGCCAAAGTTATCGACGACGCTGCAAAAGATGTCCCAGCTAATGCGCATAAAAACCTGCTCTATTGGATCGATAAACCTGAGGTAGCCGGTCCCGACACCAGGATCGGGCCAGGGCGAAGCAGCGCATCTTAACCCTCAGGCGGGGTTACGTCACCCCAGCGCTCGAATCGCGGGTCCCAGTCTGCGCTACCAGCCCCAAAAAGCACTGTTTCCGACCAAAAAACGATATGATTTCTACGACATTTTAATGACCAAAATGCTAGTATCCACGAGCTATAAAAATGTTCTGTCGGCCGATGCCGAAATGCAAGGAGAAATAATGAACCTTCTATCAAGCATTATGACCACATATCGGGACAGCATTATTTTCGAAAGCCAACCCTACAGCACCGTGGCTGATGTCGCCAAAGCACATCAGATCGCTAGGCGCGTCGCTCTAGTGGTCGGACTCTGCATCTTGTCGGTAAGCCTGATTCGCCCCCTAATGTCCTCCTTGCCGTCTTTTTACGTTGTCGTAGGGGTTATATCGTCAACCCTTTTCTTCGCCCTCTGGTATCAGTTCCGGCGCGGGCATTGGTTAAACCACAGCGCCCTGATACTGGTGGGTGCAGGCAACCTTACGCTGCTGCCCATGGTGCTTTTATCGGGTGGAGTGATGACCCAATTTGCCCCCATTATTGTGATACTGCCCTTTATCTCGATGTTGCTGGGCGGGGCTCGGCTGGCGATCGCCAGCACCCTATTATGGTCGTTCTTCTTGATCTTTCTCTATTCAATCGGCATGAATGACTTTGACCTGAGCCAAGATGATTGGGCCCCGGGCAAGCTGGCCTCGCGTACCATATGGCTGGTTTTGAGCTCTGTGGTGGCCCTGACGCTAGCCATTCAGCAAGAAACCCGCAGCCGTCTGTTACAGAAAGAACTGATTAAGCTGGCGCAGATCGACCCCCTCACCGGGATCAATAATCGGCGCGGTTTGGAGGATATCTTAGAGCGCGAAATCACCCTCAGTTCGCGGACCCATCATTGGTTAACGGTGATGATTATCGATGTTGATTTTTTCAAACGCTATAATGATAGCAATGGCCACAGTCAGGGCGATCTGGCCCTGGTGCAGATTGCGCAAGCACTGCTCACTAGCGCCCGTAAGGAACAGGATTCGGTGGCCCGGTTTGGCGGCGAAGAGTTTGTTGTGGTCTTGCGCAATACCGACCGGGCGGCGGCGCGCCGGGTTGCCGAAAAATTCCGCGCACAGATCCGGGCCTTGAACCTGAACTATAAGGCGGGTGACGCCGAAGTCTTGACCATTACCTGTGGTTTTTACAGCGTCAACAGTGGCGCCGAAAGCCAGGAACAGCTGATTGAAAAAGCCGATCAGGCGCTCTATTTTGGCAAGGCCAATGGCCGCGATCAGGTTGTTGATGTCCAAGATTTGGCCCCAGCCTATCAGACCATGAGCCAGTCGGATCCAGGGTTTTGCAGATGAAAGCAATTGTTTATCGCGAATACGGCACGCCAGATGTACTGCATCTGGCCGAGCGTCCCAGGCCCAGCCCGGCGCCGGACGAGGTGCTGATCCGAGTCCACGCCGCCGAAGCAACCAAAGCCGACTGTGAGCTGCGCAGCTTTCATTTCCCAGTGCTTTGGTTTTGGTTGCCATTGCGAATCGCCTTGGGCATACGCAAACCAAAACGGCAGATCTTGGGCGGCTACTTTGCCGGCGAGATCATCGAGGTCGGGTCTGCAGTGCAGCATCTATCACCGGGTGAGCGGATCTTTGGCTCGAGCCAACTGCGTTTTGGGGCTTATGGTGAATACCTCTGTTTACCCGGTCATTACACCCTGGCACAGATCCCCGATAAGCTATCCTATGTTGAAGCCGCCGCAGTTCCGCTCGGTGGCCTAAACGCGCTGCATTTTATGCGCAAGGCCAAGATCCAGCCGGGCGAACGGGTGTTGATCAACGGCGCTGGCGGTAGTATTGGCAGCTATGCCGTGCAGCTGGCCAAACACTTTGGTGCCGAAGTCACCGCGGTCGATAGCGTTAACAAGGCCGCGCTGTTGGCCGGACTGGGTGCTGATAACTTTATTGATTATCGCCAGGCTGATTTTCGCCAGAATATAGCCGCATACGATGTGATCTTAGATATGGTGGCGTCCAGCCCTTACCGCAGCACTCTTGGCGCTCTGCGCCCCAATGGCCGCTACCTGATGGCCAATCCCAGCCTAATCAAGATGGTGCGGTCAGTCTGGACAAGCCAGTTTTCAGCGCAGCAGGTGCGCTTTGCCTTTGCCGGTGAAACCCTAGAAGAGCTGCAGAGCTTGCAACAGATGCTCAGTGAGGGCCAGATCCGGGCTGTGGTCGACCGACTTTACCCGATGGCCAAAGCGGCCGATGCCCATCGCCGGGTCGAGTCTGAGCAACGGCTGGGCAGTGTGGTGATTCAGATCGGCGGGTCAGACGGCTAAGGATGTCAGCTGCCACAACCTCTGGGAATTTCATCTGAAATGCTCATTACATGGCGAAGGTTTAGCTTTCCTTGCATCTCCATTGAGTGATTAAGCTGGAAATATTTTGGCATAATCAGCCAGACCGGAAAGAATATGAGTCGTTGCAACTGAGGATAAAACTAGCCCCATTATTCGACTAACGACATTCGCGCCACTGCGGCCGACTATCTTGTTAATCCGGCCACCAAGCAGCATCAGTATATAGGCGAGTAATATCACGCCGAGCATCACGACTACGGTTTGTGCTTGCTCCCATAGGCTAAAGATTGAATTCTCGCTCAGTAGCACCGCTGCCAGCATCGCACCAGGGCTTGCTATGGAAGGTACGGCTAGCGGAAAACCGGCGTTTTGTCATGATCTGCACTCAACAGTTTCATTTCACCCTCTGGTTTACTATCATCAAAGATCATATCCAGAGCAAACAGAAATAGAACGATACCGCCAGAAATTTGAAATGCGGGCAGCGGAATTGATAAGGCCTTTAATATGAGTTCACCCATCACAACAAAAAACATTAGGATAGATGCGGAATAGAGTGCCGCCAGTAAGGCAAGACGATTTTTTGCCTTTTGCTCAAACTTATCCATTACCGCAAGAAAAACAGGTATGGTCCCGATTGGATCAATGACCGCAAAAAAGGTTATAAAGGTAGCCAGAATTTCTATCTTCTAGGTCAACTCCTGCTGTCAGTTTTCTTTATCTCTATCTCTATCTCTATGACTGAGTTTGATAAGGTAGTAACAGCCCCCTAAGGCAAGAATGATAATGCCTAACCCAATGATGGCTAAGGGCTCATATTTTTCCAAATCGAGCAAAATAACCTTACGAGACACTGCAATAACCGCGACCAATAAAACGACTTCAGCATGGATAACATTTTCTTTGAAATACATCTCTATGGTCTCCATCAGCTCGAAGCCAATGAGAATGATAAAGAAGAAACCAAAGATCATAAAAAGTTCATCGATCTCAAGGAACAGCACATTATCCGTGGGGTCAAATATATCTAAATACAGCACTATGCCGAGCTCTACTATCGATAGGGCAACAATTATTGTCATAACAATAAAAACCACAAACGACATCCACATTTTGACTGTATGCATTAACGAAACAATTCTAGCGACGTTGTTATCCACTAACTAGGTACTCCTCGTTTTAAATGACCGGGTATTTATCGGCTCCAGTCGGTGCTAGCCCCCTATGGTTGATGGCAAGGCGTAGTGAGCACGTCTTAATGGCCGATATAGTTTGGGGAGCCTGCATTTCTGTCAATTCAATCGGCTGGCTGGGCCGTTTTTTGCGATACACCTAGCCGTTTATTTGCGATACAACTGGTTAAAGGCGATTGACAAGCCCAACCTTACGTTGGCGAATAGGGTTGAGGAACGCAGGGTATTGAAAAGATTCTGTCTGATTTTCGCATTGGCCAGCAATGCCTAAGCCAAAAAGCACTATTTCTACAGGGCTAATCTAACCTTAAGGTGATTTGAACACCCTCTCTTTGCTAGCGAACGCGGTGGTCCATCGAACGCGGTGGTCAATAGTATTTAGCCATTATTCAACTCTATCGTGATTTGCAGCGATTTAGCGTCGCCGGCAAACCATTTCTGCACATATAAAGATCCAACGATGGGTGCCTTGCCCTCGGCCGGGACTTCCTTGAAGCGCACGCTATTCTTGGTTTCTTTTTCAAACTCAAATTTCACCAGCTCTTTCTTCATAATCCTCTCTCCTAGTCTGTATTCATGGGCTTGGTTTAGTTGGCCATTCATTTTGGCAAGTGTTACCGGTAAGTCGCCTAACTCACTGCAAACAACCGCTTGCTAATGTGCGTGTCCTATTAAGCATCCTATTAAGCACGTGTCCTATTAAGCACCTGTCCTATTAAACACTAATAGGTGGGTCCAATTAAGCATCCAATTAAGCAGGGTGCTTTTAGAGCAGGCATTTCCATTAGAGTTCCAAATAGTTGGCGATCTCAAACATATCGGGGCGGCCTTCTTCGAAGCCAAAAAAGCAGACATCGCTGCGTTGGTTGTCTTCGATGATGCCGACCGAAAAATCACACTTATGCTGCTTGGCAAAATCGTAGAGCTGGTTCAGTGGATCCTTTAGCTTTTGGGCCTTACTGATGGTCAACTCCAGGCCGACTTCGATCGACCGTTTGCTCAGCGATGGCTGCTCGCCGTCATCGTGGCGGTAGACCGCCTGTATAGTGGTCTTCGGTTGCGCCCAGAGCAGCAGCTCCTGATACAGGGCCTCGGCAAAGTCGTCTAGATCATCGTGTTCTGCCAGCATATAGAGGTGCATCGGTGAGCCTTTTGGTCGGTGTGGGCGTTCGCCCATAGATGGAACGCAGTTTAGGCTAATCGACCTCGGCTGTGAACGGTCGGTTGCGTATTGGCGCTTCTACCGCCGACTTGGTGTGTGCTTTATCGGCTGAAACGGCTAGGGCGAACCGGTTGAGTGGAATTCGGGCCGTTGGCAGAGGGCCAGCCAATGTTTGATGCCGGCACTGCGATACTTCTCCTTGTGCAAAATGAACGATAGGTTACGGTCGAAGCGCCGAGTTGGTGTGCCCAGAGGCACCAGGTTGCCGCGCTTAAAGGCTTCCACTAGGGTGATCTTGGACAGGCAACCGACGCCCAAATTTGCTTCAACGGCCCGTTTGATGGCTTCGGTGTGTTGCAATTCCAGGGCGATGTCGAGCTTGGGCAGTATACCGTGCATGGCGCGGTCGAAGGTCTGTCGGGTACCAGAGCCGGTTTCGCGCAATATCCACGGCACGGACACCAGGTCGGAGTCGGTTAGGCTGCCGTGCCGTGCCAGAGGGTGTTCGGATGAGCAGAACACCACCAGTTCGTCTCGACGCCAGGGAATGACCTCCAGTTCGGGTTCGTTCCAGTCGCCCTCAATCAGCCCGATATCGAGCAGATAGTTACCCACCTTGTGGGCGATGGCGGTGGTATTGGCGACTTCCAGGGAGACTTTGGCGCTGGGGTGTTCGCGCATAAACTGGGCCATGATGTTGACTGCCAGATAGTTGCCGATCGACAGGGTGGCACCGACCTTGAGGTGACCGATTTCGGTGTGCTGGCGAAAACTCAGCTCCAGTTCCCGGGCCTGCTCGATCATCGCCTCGGATTGGGAGCGCAGGATGCGCCCCAGTTCATTCAAACGGAGGGTTTTGCCGGGTCGGTCGAAGAGCTGAATGTCAAACTGACTCTCCAGTGTTTTCAATGCTTCGCTGGCAGCCGATTGTGACATCGACAGCTCTTTGGCCGCCAGACTGATGCTTTCATGATGGGCCGCGGCCAAAAAAATTTCCAGTTGCCGTAAGGTGAATTTCATTATCGATTATTCCGAATATAGTTATTTAATAATCCTGTTTTACAGATACATTAGATTGCCGGTACAATGGAGTCAATTATAACCTTAACGCCTCCGGGCACAGGACAGACTTTTATGGCAGCGTTGCGCAAAGAAACGGTCACCGAGGTGCATCATTGGAATGACTCCCTGTTCAGCTTTAAAACCACCCGAGATGCCGGGTTTCGGTTTAAAAACGGTCATTTTGTGATGATCGGACTGGAGCAGGACGGTGGCCGTCCATTGATGCGCGCTTACAGTATCGCCAGTGCCAATTATGAAGAGGAGTTAGAGTTTTTTAGCATCAAGGTGGCTGACGGTCCGCTGACCTCGAAATTGCAGAAAATCAAACTGGGCGACGAGATTGTCGTTGGCTCCAAGCCGACCGGCACCCTGGTACTCGATAATCTGTTACCGGGTCGCAATCTGTATCTGATTAGCACCGGCACTGGCCTGGCGCCCTTTATGAGCATCATTAAAGATCCGGAAACCTATGAGCAATACGAGAAGGTTATCCTGACACACGGGGTGCGCACCGTCGATGAGCTGGCCTATCGGGATCTGATCAATAACGAGCTACCCAATAATGAATACTTTGGCGAGCTGATCCAGGAACAGCTGATCTATTACCCCACCGTGACTCGCGAAGACTATGTCAACATGGGTCGAATCACCGATCTGATGGAGTCGGGCAAGTTGTTTGCCGATATCAATCTGCCAGATATGGACCCGGAACAGGATCGCTTTATGATCTGTGGCTCGCCCAGTATGTTGAAAGACACCTGCCGGATACTCGATGGTCGCGGTTTTACAGAAGCCCGCCAAGGTAACGTCGGTCATTATGTTATTGAACGGGCCTTTGTCGAAAGCTAAGCAACAGGGCTCAGATTGGTGGCTAACCGCTGAGGTGCTCGTCTCTGGGGTTGGCCGCGCAGCTCGTAATCTCTGATAACGAAAACTTGTCTCCGTCCCCTGCCGCTTGACCCCCAGCTCCGAGCCCAAGTAGTATTGCAGCAGCCTGGCCGATTGCCAGCTCTTTCGCTATACGGCAGATATGGTCTATCGTAAGGTTGATAATGAAGCCTATCCGATGCCCGGTTGTCGCGAGTTTTTACTTGAAAGTGGACCGGCTGGGTATTCTTTTGCCAGCAAAGCTACCATTCCGGTGCAGGTAGAATGCCGGTACTGTCCAACTCGGCCACGGGCCGAGCCAAACTAGAGGGCTGTTAAAAATGACCTTGAACCTGATTGAACAATTTTACCACTGTCCCTACTGTGCCGAACGGGTCAGCCTGCTGGTTGATCCATCGGAGGACAGCCAAGATCTGATTGAAGACTGTGAAGTCTGTTGCCGGCCGGTGTGCTTTGCCATTCAGGTCAGTGACCAGGGCGATGTCGACTTGCAGGTCCGCCGGGAAGACGACTGACGACCTAGAGCGCTTGGTTCACAGGGGTGCCTCGGCGGCCGGCTTTTTTACCAACCAGTAGAGCTTAAAGCAGGCTCGGTCCTGTAGGGCCGGGGTTTGTTTTAACCGGTCTTGGGCTTCATGAGACAGGCGATGTGCGTGCGGGGTCATGCCCAATAAATCAAAGATGGCCTGATTGTTGGGCAGGTCTAATGCAAAGGTTAGGCGTTCGTCGTGCACCAGTTCAAAGCGGTCATCGAGATAGGTTTGGTGTTTGCTGACATCATAGGGGCGCACCTGCTGATAAATCAGTTGGCGCAGCGCCATGAGGTGATCGAAATCGGGGGTCACCATGCAGACGGCACCGCCAGATTTGAGCACCCGATGAAAGGCTTCACTGTCGACCCGAGAGAAGACGCTGACGATGGCATCGAAACTGGCATCGGCATAGGGCGCGTGTGTGCTCGAGGCGACACTCCATTGGATGTTCTTATATTTGCTCGCGGCGACGATGGCGGGCTTGGAAATGTCTAGGCCGTAGCAGTCAAAACCTGGGTTGGCCTGCGCGACCTTCTGCGTGTAATACCCTTCGCCACAGCCGGCATCCCAGACTCTCGCGTCGGCAGGCAGTTGCGCCGCCAGCTGCGCACTGATGCGCTCGGCCAGCGTCTGATAATGACCCGCCTCGAGAAATCGCCGCCGACTCTGTACCATCATCACATCATCACCCGGTGCCGTGCTTTTTTTGTTTTGTGCCAGCAATAGGTTTATGTAGCCTTTCTTATGCCGATCGAACGAATGCTCGGCTGCACAGCGCAGTGTGCTCCGGTGTGACTGGAGCGGAAGGTCGCAGACCGGGCAAATATAGGGACTGGTGAACATGATGGTTCCAGTGAAAAAATGGCCGTCTATTATCGCACAATTGCCGCACAGATAACCCAAAGCGGACCGTTATTGGCGAGCCGCGGGTTGCCGCTCTTTGAGCATCGGGTTGGTGTCAACGTAATGCAAATCATTGGGCAGGCGTTGGTAACCATAGAGCTCGGCGACGGTTGTGTCGAGCAGGGTTAAAAATTGTTTGTCGACCGAGTTTAACTGCCGGCCGCGTTTGGCACTGAGCACGGCCGCGGTGGCGTGTTTTATCACCATAAAAGCGGTATGTCCCCGATCTTTCAAGACCAGTGCCAAGCGTCGTTTTTCCCAGTCAGAAAGTCCTTCAATAAACATATTTGTGATTCCAATGGCTACTTTCACTCAATAAACGGCTTAATAGTATTGGCCGTCATGCGGGGCGCAGAATAGCCTGCTGACCCACGTTATGCGAATTAGATCTCACTTTTTGACTCTTCTTGATGTCATTTTGTGATGCGCGTCTAAAATATTTTGGTTGAGTCAGCGGCTTGACTTGCCACTAAGGGCCAAGCCTTGAGAATAAACTATCAAATTGCTGAGGGCCCATCGAACAATAGGCCCTGCGCTGCGCAGACGGTGTTGGGCAAATCCTGTTAGGCGGTGCCGTCTTGGATCGGTTTTGGCACAATAGGGTCCGTTGGCATCGGTTCAGCCTTGAGCTGGTTTTTCAGTTCGATCCAGCGACTCATGTATTTGGTGGCTCGATACTGATTTTGCGTCAGTAAACGGCCCCAGAAATTAGCCTGGCGGTGTTCGCCTAAGGTCGCACGGATCTGCTCGATACGCTCAAGGAACGGCAGCGCGAAGGTACTTCGAGCGAAATTCTGTTCGAGTATCCGATAACCCCGATGCTGCAATTGTGACCAGTGTGCTGGGTCGCCATAGGCGCGAGCCACCAACTGGGCAAACTCGCCTGCATCGGCCGTGGGTCGATATCCTAGCTGCGCTTCGGTCGCCATGGCCTCGGCGCCAATTGGGGTGGTGAGGGTGGGTGTCCCCGTTAGCCAGCCCTCTAGGATCTTACCTTTTTGACCGGCGCCAAAACGTAACGGCGCCAGGTTGAGCCGATATTGGCTCAATGTGGCCAAGGCATCGGTGCAGCGACCCTTTATGTAAAAGCGCTCTTTGCGCGCCTGTAGCTGATTCATGGCGTGGTCGGCATAGGCGCCATAGACGTGCATTTCGCAGTGGCTTGGCAACAGTGGCCGCAATATCGGCCAGATTGCCGTCCTCAGCCAGCGGGTCGCGTCTCGATTCGGTTCGTGCTTAAAGCCGCCAATCATCACCAGATGCTGACGGGCTGCAAAATCCGGCGGGCCGAGCGGGTCCGGTGGGGTTGCTAGGAAAGGCAGATAAACCAGCTTGGCACGGCTGATATGAAAGTGTCGCTGCAACAGGTCGATCTCCGTTTGGGAAATCATCACACTGATGTCGGTTCGGCTGATGGCGGCAATTTCGCGCAGGGCAGTGTCGTTAAATAGGTCAATGTCGTTAAACAGGTCGACCGGCTGCTCCTGTTTGATCGCTGTCTCACGCGCCACGCGCAAGCAGTGCAGGTCGCTGGTGTCGATCATTGTCAGAGCCTGCGGCAGATTGGCCTGGACTCGCCAGCCGAACTGTTCCTCCATGACAAAGCGGTCGTAGATAACGATGCTCGGTGACAGTTGACTCAGCCAGCGGTCAAAGTTGGAATCATTGACGGCAATGGTGTGGCTTTGGATGCCGAAAGTGCTTAGATCTGCCTGAAACGGAGTTGCTTCGGCGGCACTGGCCACATGAATGGTGTAACCCTGCGTCTGCAGCAGTACAAGCAGATCGAGGCTCCGCCGCCCAGCGGCAGTGGAGTTGGGTTCGGGCCAGTTTTTTGCGATTAACAGAACAGATTCAGACATGGGCAAGCATTACAAAAAGGCACAAAAGTGAAATCTCCAAACGGGCAAAATCGCCTACAGTTAGCTCGGTGCCAATTCGCCTACATTGTCTTGTCGGTAGCGGATCGGCTGAGCACGGGATCCGCAGTGTAATGGAGGACATGATGAAACGCCTGTACTATCTTATTAACCAAATTGAATATGCCGAACATATATCCGCAGAGCTGATTGTCAATGGCATCGATGCAAATCACATTCACGTGCTCAGTAAGGACTCCAACGGTATGGCGACACGGCAGTTGAATGGCCTAAATATGTGTGAACGATTCGACTTTATTCGCGGTGCCCTGAATGGGTTTTTGATTGGCTTGCTGATATTCCTAACCGCTTTACTGATCGGCCATTTTACCCTGGGTTATGACTATTCCGGTAGCGCACAATTTATCTCTGTTGTTGTCCTGTTGCTATTGGGGACCTGCACAGGAGCCGTGATTGGCTTCTCGAATGAAAACATACACTTAAGACGTTTTCAGGGCGCAATTAATGAAGGACGACACCTGGTGATGATCGATGTGGGCGCGCATCAAGAGCGCACAGTGCACACCCTTGTGGCGTTACTCAGCAAAGCCCAATATAGCGGAGAGGATGATCAAGTGATCATTTGACGCGCCAGACTGCGCAGAACTCGGAGCATTAGAAAGTTACACTCTGACTGTTGACGAGTGAATGGAAAGTCAAATATAGTTATCCCCTAGCTGGAAAATGTGACTTATCTGCGTCATTGCGAAGTCTATTTGTTAGCTCCGTCCTGTTGTTTATAAGTAATTGCAATATTCTAGTTTACCCAGCCCTTGGGGCACTTTTTTACTAATAGATTAATAGGAAAACAGTATGACTGATTCAGTAACTGGCACCGTTAAGTGGTTTAATGAAACGAAAGGCTTTGGCTTTATTGAACAAGAAAATGGCCCCGATGTGTTTGCACATTTCAGTGCCATTGCCGGCGGTGGTTTTAAAACCCTGGCCGAAGGCGACAAGGTTAAGTTCAATGTAACCCAAGGTCAAAAAGGCCCGCAAGCCGAGAACATCGAAAAGATCTAACCTGGCGATGATTGGGTTCTGTTAGTGCTGTCTATCGTGGGTAATATTATTGCTGCATGGGCATCGAGCTAGGAGTGATGCCACCGGAACATACAAAAGGATGAGTTGGTATGACCTTGCCTAGGAATGCGCTGAATTGGGAACAACTGCGTTACTTTATTTCGACCGCGGCCACCGGGTCGTTACGAATCTCTTCTGAACAACTCGGTGTTAGTACGGCCACCCTCAGTCGTCATATTACCGCACTAGAGCAATCCCTGAAGCTATTGTTATTTAATCGTAAAACGACCGGACTGGAGCTGACAGCCGACGGACAGATGCTGTTTGCGCAGGGTAAAAAAATGCAGTCCATCGTCGCCGATATCAGCCATCTGGCTGTCGAAGATCAGCAAACACAGGAAATTCGTCTCGCCTCAATACCCTGTCTGGCCCATTTTTTATTGCTGCCCGCGTTACCGGATTTTCAGCAGCGTTGGCCAAGCTTGAAACTGGTGTTGAATACATCGCCTGAGCTGTCGGAGCTGAATGAATTTAATATCGATATTGCGATCCGGCTGTCTCGGCCGCAAAGTGGCCGCTTTCTGGTGCGTCGGATCTCGCAATTTAATTTGGCCGCCTATCAAAAGGTTGGCCAGGCACTGCACCTCGACCCCGCACCGCCGCTGATTTTGTGGGGCTCGTTTCACGGCTATTCCAGTCGCATTAATGACATACTGACCCAACGCTACCGAGCACACCGGGAGGTTTTGCTGAGCAATAATCTGTTCGATATCATCCAGGCCATTCAATCGGGTTTCGGTATCGGTTATCTGCCGGATTATGTCGCTGCCCAAATTGAAGGCATCGAGCGGGTGGCTGATATTGACGACCTACCGCAACAGGATGTCTGGATGGTGATCCGGGAGGACGCACAAAGGCGAGCCAGCGTCCGGGAGTTCGCCGACT
>Ga0307492_10000283_pt1 | contig 21949 bp, 19 predicted proteins | sample SI3LmetaG_FD_202365 | JGI IMG/M metagenome (GOLD analysis project Ga0307492, IMG submission 202365) | Sea-ice brine microbial communities from Beaufort Sea near Barrow, Alaska, United States - SI3L | ecosystem: Environmental > Aquatic > Marine > Coastal | place: USA: Alaska | collected 2017-05-06 | reverse complement strand
ACTCAGAACGCAATTCGGTCCAGGGACGAACCAGACCCGGTTTTTGTCAAAACCCCTAACAAGGATACATTCCGCACCCTCGTTAGTATTAATTTAATGTCTTTTTGAATGTATCTTTGTTAGCCGGTTGGCCGGTACCGGTAGACTCTCTAATGTACCGATTTCTACCGGTATGATATTTCCCACGGTACGCTCTTTTGACTGGTCAAACTCGAGTGGAATCCGCCCATAATTTTGAAATGCCGTTGGAATCCGCCTATAATTTTGAAATGCCGTTGGAATTTGAATTTATGAAATTTGAATTCCAATGTGTAACGAATGTTAACTCACTGGCCCAGATACCCACGGTCAATTTGGCGGGCTGTACTGGCATCAATGTGTGACAAATTCGCCCATGAGCAGCCAAGTGTCAAACCAGTGCGTATCCTCCGTCGTATCATGTCAACCTAAGCATAGTATTCCGTCCCATCCTCCCCTTGGCCGAATAACTGCACCCAGTTTTACATGCCGCGCACGCGTCGATGGCACCGCTGTGGCTGCTCGCTGCGGTGTGTGTCCTTCAGGTGCTGCTGATGATCAGCACGGCTGCAGTGGTACGCCCTGATGTGTTCCTCGACATGCGACCGGACACTGCGACGCCACGCGACTACGCACTCCACTCCCGCGCCTCTGCCTCTTCCAGGTCGAGCTGAGCATAGTATTCCCGCACGCGCAGTGACTTCGCCTGTGCGTCAAGGACGTTCATGTACTGCGCGATGTTGCTGCGGTGCAGTCGCAGGACGGTCATCGAGTCGAGCGTGTCGCCGTCGATACTGACTGTGGCACTGTGGCCAAAGATCTCGAGCACGCATATGGACGTCAGGTCGAAGCCTGTCGGGAATTGGTGTTGGGTTTCCCACACACTGTCGTCACTGAAGCGGACGACCGCGCTGCCCTTTCTGCGCTGCAGTATGCACTCGACCCGCACACCATCCTCGGTATCCATACACACAAGAGACGATACATGGACAAAAGTTTGGTGTTTATGGCGGCCGTCATCGCTGTCGTGATTGCGACGCGCTGTTCAGCAGTACAAGGAACTGCTCCACGTCAAGCCACGTGTCATCACAGAGAAGCCTGATATGGCGAGGTCGTTGGCGCAGTTCCATACACAAGGACTCGAGCTTGGCAAAGAAGACCGCGGGCGACGCGAAGCACACATAGTCGATGGCACGCGCGTAGTGGTGTGCGGTTCCGTTTGGTGGCACAATGCACACCATTCCCGCGTGTGACAGCATGGCCGCTGCGCTGTCCGCCAGCGACAGACACGCTTTGGCACCGTCCGATACAACGTACAGTCGCGGCCCGCTCGCGTGGACGACATCTGGCGAGTTCTTTGGCTGGCCACGCACACTTGGCGTGTAGCGCATCCGACTGCAGTTTGACGACGTCGTGTCGACGCGCGAGGCGGCCATTCGCGTGCAGAGGGCGTTCATTGAAGGGGAAGTGCGGTACCCGAAAGAAGGCATGCTATTTATATGCGGACGGGGGTGGGGTTGGTGACGACACATGGCACGTCCACCTCGCGCCCGCATGCTGTCTGCCAAAGAGCGCGAAGAGGCCAGGCGAACTGAACGGCTCGTCAGCCTCATCATGCGCATCGCCATTTGCCAGCAGCGCAACCCGAGGCCGCCGCCTTGTGGACTCGACGTGGACATCGACATGAGACTTGAGGATGTTCTGGTCATGCTTAATGTCCTTGTCTTCATGAAGGATGAGTTGGAGGGCATCACCGGGTTCATGTACGAACGCACCGGTAACCCTGACAGCAAGACTCCAATGGTCACGTTTACTGTGTGCTTTGCATATGGTGCGCAGCTGTTGACGGACTATCCTAAGTAAATGTTGATTTCGTCCAAGTGTGATTGCAGTGCGTGAAAATGCTGTATGAACACACACGCCACCCACACACTCCCCCACACGCGCAATGAGTCTAACACTGCATGCGAAGTGGGTCTCCACCGGCGCCACATGCGCCGCCCGCGTCCCCTTCCGTGTTATAGTCGTTCAGAATCACGGCGTTATTGCGGATATCGCAATCACCCCGCCCGCGTGTCCGGTGAAATACCTCGAGGCGGTCCAGGGCACACGTACCAGCTCCCGCACAGAAGGGCCGCTGTCGTCGGTGGACGCACGCGAGCGAGTGCTGGCGGTGATCGAGGGCACGCTCACACCCGGCGTGGACCGATACTCGGTGGCCGGGTATAATCTGATGCCGCTGCTGGTGTGGCTGGGCCTGGAGAAGGGCAATCAGTTCCCGGCGTACTTTGCCAGCTGGGATGCCCGAGATGAATTGACCGCGCCCAATCCACTGTACTCCGCGTTTGGTGGGGATGGCAAGCGTCGGTTCTCGCTACAGCACCTCGTGCGCGAACTGACGCCGAAAATGACCTACTTGCCGCTGGACTTTGAGAGCAGGGCACTCGCCATCGCCTACCTGAACACGATGCATCGCCTCTCGATTCCCAGCAACATCGCCAAGCTATTGACAAAGCGCAAGCCCGAGTCCACGCCAGAGTCGCGCTGTGGCTACGTCTGCGAGGGCGTTTGCGTCGCCTGGCTTGGCAGTGCGGCGTGCGACTGCATGCCGCGAGCGCGGTAGTTGGGAATTGGGCGCAGAAGGGTGGCTGACTTGGTTGAAATTAGGGGGGTTGTCCGATTTGTTGGGAGGGCGCCTCACTGGGTAGCTGGATTGGTTGAGATTCGAGCATGAATCCCGTTCGCATGTCCGTTCGCACGATTTCTGCGTGTTCTATTTTCGGACCATGTACTTTGCAGCTGCTGTAGCTTGAGTTTGGGGACGAAAGTCGACATTCTGCTTGCAACGTTTTTCTTAGAATGCGCTGTTCTTTCGTTTGCGCGAATAAAAACAGTCATCCGGTAAGGGACGAACCAGACCCGGTTTTCCTCAAAACCCCTAACAAGGATACATTCCGCACCCTCGTTAAATTATTTAAATTGGTTTAATGTATCTCTGTTAGCCGCGCCGAACCCCATACCGGTGGACTGTATGCGAACGCGCGCATGCTGCATGGTACCGGTAGAGTGGTCTAATGCGGCGGCGCTGTGTGACATTACGACATTAACAACATGTGTATCTTCATATTTAGTGTCTGTGGTCATTGTATTATGGCGTGGAAGTGTCTCATTCGTCGACACTCACGGTTGTCATAACTGGAGAATGTGAATTTGGAGGGCTGTCCACATAGTGTTAATCGGCGTGATTGCGACTGTGAACGCACCGCAAAGCAGAAATCTTTTGATCTTGCATGCGCAGCTGCTCACCAAAAACTCGTCGATGACGCAGTTTCCATTGACGCGCACCGGAGGGCACGGCGGATCCTAGAGAAGCAACACAAGGAGGAGCTGCTCGCTGAAGCTGCACAACGAAGCGAGAAATTGCACAGTTGGCGTGACATGCAAAGGAAGCCGCGTGATGAGCGGACGGCCACCACCATGGAATGCGCAGTTAACAGTGATTGCGATAGCGGCCTTGAGCATATTGCATCCCTTTTCGAGTAGATGGTGTCGCCAATACACATCAACAACACTCGCAATGTTATACGTTGTCGTATCGGTTGGTATGGTCACCATAGTAATAATAGGCACGCGTGTGTGTGTGGTGGTAGAAATCGCATTGAACCTTTCTCTGTGTGTCAGACCGCGAACGGCGCATGCCGCGTGGTACCGGTATCACGTCCGCGCACGACCGTGCGTTCGCACACAACCGACTGTTGGGGTCCGTTCGCAGGCATTCCACCGGTACGGGGTTCGGCGCGGCTAACAGAGATACATTAAACTGATTTAAATAATTTAACGAGGGTGCGGAATGTATCCTTGTTAGGGGTTTTGAGGAAAACCGGGTCTGGTTCGTCCCTTACCGGATGACTGTTTTTATTCGCGCAAACGAAAGAACAGCGCATTCTAAGAAAAACGTTGCAAGCAGAATTTCGACTTTCGTCCCCAAACTCAAGCTACAGCATCTGAAAAGTACATGGTCCGAAAATAGAACACGCGGAAATCGTGCGAACGGACATGCGAACGGGGGTTTACGCTCAGCATGAACCCAATTGAATCACCCAGCGAGGCGCCCTTGTATCGAACTGGACACGCGCGACCGCGGCCTACCTCTGTGAGGAGGACCCATCCGCCACCCATGACATGATCTACAGTGGGATTTTGTTGGGAACCTCCGTCCAGTCGACAGTAAGAATCATGTGATTGCCAAACTCGTCCGGCCCTGGTGGGATCTCGATTGTCGCAGTGGCTGCTCCATTGTCGAGCAGACGCGTCACGACATACTCGGCCACATCACAATCGACGCTCGTCACCATGATATGCGTGTTGTACCTCCTGGCCGTCTCTACAATGACATAGGCGGCGCGGTTGCCGAGGTACTCGGGCGTGTAAAACACGATGATGCCACCGATGATGCATGCGTTTGACATTGTTCGAGTGTCATACGCGTCATACGCGTTGTTATATACAATATAAGTCGTATTTTTGCCACGTTTCTGTTTGTCAATATGTGGTGAACGACCGAGTGAGTAGACAGACAAAAAAAAGATAACACGAAATAAAATAAAAACATACCCATCCAGACTCGAACTACAACAAAAAAACTCGGTCGACAATACCGCACTGTTTGGTTGCCCATGCAGTGCACCATTGTCTGGTGTGTGTACAGGTGTGGGGCAAGCCCCGTTGTGATAATTTCAATTTGTAATGTACACACTTCGGACCGAGAATACACGCTGCGGTTGACCTCGTGGTAAGCGAGTTCAGCTACACTGATATTTTTGATGTACTTTCCTCCGCAAGGTCACGACCACGTCCGTTCGCACATAAGCGCCGTCCCGGTCGCGACAAGTGCATCACTCCTCATGTCACGTATTATGTTTGGTGAGTGTGACGGGCCGACAATGCTTGAAGACGAGGACGCGGATACCGAGTCAAACATGGCGTGTGTGGCGCCATTCAAGTTCGAGGTCTCCGACTTCACGCGTCTCCGTCGCCTCGTCTTCCTCGGCACCGGCGGCGACTCGACGGAGAGCAAGCACTTGGCGCTTCTCGCGGCGGCTGAGTTGATCGTGCGCCTTGTGTTCCAGAGCGGCACCGGTGGTACGCGGGTCATCGACTTCCTTGATGCCATTACGACGGAGCGGCGCGCGGCCAAGCCCGATGTCGTCTGTCTCGCCCTTGCGGTTTGCATTGTTTGTGGGACGGGCAAGGTCAAGCAAGCCGCGTGGAAGCTGTTCCCTCGCGTCTGCGCCATCCCAACCACGCTCTTCATGTTCCTCGACCTGATGCAGAAGATCAACACATTGCCCTGTGTCATCGCGATCAATGACCCCATCGGCGAGCACAAACCAACGAAGAACTGGGGGCGTGCGACACAGCGCGCGGTGAGGGCGTGGTACACCGAGAAGAAACCGATGCACCTCGCGCTCCTCGTAACCAAGTATGCGAAGCGCGAGGGCTGGAGTCACGCGGACGTTCTCGCCTTGTGTCATCTCAAGACGGCGCCGACGGGGAGTCTCGCGCTCATCAAGGCGCACGTGTGCGGAAAGCCGCTTGCTCCGCGCTGTCCGGAGCGCACTGCGCTGGAGTGTTATGAGATGACGGCGACGCCTCCCGCCAACGATACCGCCGTCTCGATTCACGCCATGCTCACGTGTCTCACGTCGGCGGCGACGGTCGAACAGGTGTGCGCCAACATCGCGACGTTCCACCTCTCGCGCGAGCACGTCCCGACCGAGCTTCTAATTGAGCCTTCGATCTGGCGGGCGCTGCTGCCGACGATGGGGGGCATGGCGATATTCCGCAACCTCGGCAAACTCACGAGTGTTGGGGTCCTCGATGAGTCTGCCAGTGTCGACCTTGCCGTCAAGAAGATGCACGACGCGAAGGCGCATCCGGTGCAGATCCTGATCGCATTGAAGCAGTATGGACTGGGCAAGGGCGACAAGGGAGGGATGACGTGGACGCCCAATGCGCGCATTGAGAATGCGCTTGAGGCACTGTTCCCCGTTTCATTCGCGAAGATTGAGCCGCTCGACATGAACGTGGTCATCGGCCTCGATGTCTCTGGCTCGATGACCATGCCAATGAAGAACATGCCGTGCATGACGTCTGCCGAGGCGGCAGCGGCATTGGTTCTTGTGCTACTGCGGTGTGTGGCGCCCGGACGGAAGGTCACGGTGCTCGCGTTCACATCCACGGTCACAAAGATTTCCTTCACTTCCGACATGACCGTCGCCCAGATCATGCGCAAGACGGCGCATATGTCGTTCGGTGCGACCGATGTCGCGCAGCCAATGATTTGGGCGACAGAGCACAAGCTCGCGGACGTCGGCCTCTTCGTCACACTCAGCGACAACGAGACCAACAGTGGCCGTATCCCCTCGACATGGGCCATCAAGAACTACCGCGAGAAGCTCAACGTGCCCGCCGCGCGCCTCGTCGTGGTGGCAATGGATCCGTCTGGATACACCACGGTGGACAAGAACGACCCGGGGATGTTTGACTTGGAGGGGTTCGACGCGGGCATGATGCCACTGATCAGCGACATTGCACACGGGCGGGTGTAGAGAGTAAACTTGCTTTATTTGTGACAGAGATTGTGTATAATAAACTTCCCGTCACCATTTGTGTTATATTTAGCCTCTCTCTGACAGAGATTGCGCGCAAGCAACTTCACCATGACCGTTTGTGCCCCCCCTCTCCCCTCTCATACGAGTGTCAGTTTTAGCATCGGTATGCCCCGTCAAGACATCCACCCGACTGCGCGTGAGATGACGGCATTGGATGTCATCGCAACGTTGTTGCAGAGGGAATCGGATACGTCCGAACGCCCAACAGCGGCTATTCTCACGGTTTTCGACCATTGTCTCCGTCCGGACATAGAAATTGAATTCCAAATTCGGTTTTCGGACGGTCTGGGCCGTTTCGAACTTCATGGTATGCGGTGCCATGGGCCATTGACGGATGACGCACGCAACGCATTCACGTGTGTCTTGGATTGGTGTAAGACATGTACGCTGCGTCGCATCGCCGGGACGCGACGCCATCATCTTGACTTGCTACGACGGAGTCTAGGCAGCAGCACGCCGAACGCATGGGACGACAGTCGCCATCCACAGGATGATGACGTGGAAGAGACAGAGCCACCGCAAGCTGTCCCACCCGCGGCGGCACACGTCCTTCTTGACCCACCCGGGAACTCTTGTACCGAGGACAACGCCACGCTCTGTGTGATCTGTCGCGATCTGCGCACGGTGGTTCCCACGACCGAAACGGCAGTTAGCGAGTGCAACGCGGATCGCAATGTGAAGCGGAAGCGTTTCTTGTCGATGTAATTTAGTAAAGTCGCTTTCATGCAATATTTAGCCTCTCTTCTGTGTATGTCCAAGGCATCCATGCGTCTGACTCTGGTCTATATCGCATGTCTGGTCATTGTGTTGGGTGCTATCCCCGTCAAGCCGACCGTCACCATTATTCCGGCGTCCACCACGCCTGATTTCTCAAATGCCCAATTCATCCAGCTCATTGCGCAGCCCTCGACCGTGTTTTACACGCGCGCGATTGCAAACACCGCCGAGGTGCGCACATGGGCGGGCGGCAGTCAGGCCACTGCCACCTACTTTATCGATCCGGATGTCGTGTCTATTCGTGCCCTGTTGTCGCAGACACCGACAGAGTACCTTGCAATCCACATTGATGGCTCGTGGGTAGTTCGCACGATCGCCTCGACCGCCGCCATGGATGAGTCGGCGGCGCCCGGGAACGTCCTCTCTACCCTTTTCTCGGGTGCCTTTGGAGGATTTGTTGCGACGGGCGACCCGGTGTACAGTCTCCAGGACCGCACGTGGCTAACGCCGACGGCACCCAACCACGGCTGGGTTGCCACCCGCTTTGGGATTGCGCGGGTCTCGCTCAAGGCGTCTGTGGCCGACATCGGCCAGGCGGTGCGCTTCGTGGGAGTGGCAAGCGCCGGGAACAACTGTGTGGCAACGAGCCCGTTTGTCCACAAGACATTGGTTATTGGAAAGGATCAGTGCACCAAGAACATGGTCGCTGCCGCTTTTCTGCAGCAGACTCCGACCGGAGACGGGTTGATCTTCTTCATCGCGGGACAACACGTGCACGTGCTCGATACGGGCATTGCGGTGACTCAGCCCAACATGGAACCAAACCTGTTCGTCACCACCGCCGAAACTGCTTTCTTCGCCATGGTGGGAAGCAGCGACACACACATCTTTGCGGGTGGCGCGGTGGTCACGACCACCGTCGCGGGCGAGTACCTGTACGTGTTCTCGGGTCGCACAAGTGTCGACTCGGCGCATCACCGAGGCCTACTCGTCTACAACCACATGACCAACCTCATGTCGTTTTGGCAGCCATTCGCCGCTGCGCTCAAAGAGGTCGGGAGCGTGCAGTATGTACGGGCGATTGATGGGCAGAGCACGGAGGATGTCCTTCTCATCACCAGTGCAACGGGCCAGATCGAGACGTACTCCGTATCTGTGGCCGAGCTCATCTCTCGCTTCAGTACCGACCCGCCGACCACGACCTCCACTACGACCGTCGCCACCACCGTCTCCACCACCACCGCCACCACCGTCTCCACCACCACCGCCACCACCGCCGGCACCACCGCCGCGACTGTTGCTGCGACAACCGCCGCGCCCATTCCGACGGATGTGACACGCGTGGAGTTTTTCCATGACGAGATCCACGTCTCGCAATTCGTGGCGACTGATCGTGCGATCCTGCGCAACAGCGGCAACCCGCAGCTCGTGTACGCGTATGATGCACTGTTGGCGCTCCCTGTCCAGGTGCTCACAACCGAGGCGACCCCCTACGCCCTGTATAGTGACGGCGGGACCAATCTCGTGGCCACCGCCGCGCCGGACTCGACAACGCTGCACGACCACACGGGCGCCGCCGTGTCCGGTCCGACCGCGCACAACGCCGTGTCGATGGGTACTGTCCCCGACGCGACATGGTTCAACGCGCTCGAAGACAGCACGTTCACCGGCGCGCTTCCGTCGACGGTTGTGGTTGCGACCACGGCGGCGATCGTTCTCGTTGACCGGGTCACGGGTGCGCTTATGGCGATCCTGGTCGGCGGACCCGCGCTGTGCACGCCCATGGCCCATCAGCCAGGGACGACGGCCACTGGCCAGGGAATGTGTGCACGGAATATCGTCTCTCCCGCCTTACTGCAGACGGCCACGTCCCGCGTGGTGTATTTCCAGCTCACAGGCTCTGCGTATATCTTTGAGCTCAATGTCCTTGCCGCGCCCGGCGCCACGTCTGTGACCGTTCACTTCAATTTCATGTCGGCGTTTCCGCCAGCCCCACCAGGAACAGTCGCGCCATTCGCGTCAGACGCACACGATTGTGTTTCGGGCGTCGCAGTTCACGGCAGTCGGGCCGGCGAGGTCTTCTTCATCCGACCGGCCGCCGCATTTGCACTGCCCACGGAGGAGTCCCACGACGTGCTGGTGTGGAACAGTCTAGACAACCACAGTCGCTGGGTCGACAACATGAATATCCGCGGACCCGTCCTGACGCCGTTCCAGCCGGCGTCGATCCACGGCGTGCGACTTGTCAGTGGCGCCCACCTCTTCCTGTTCGGTGGCACCGGAACCACCACCGCCTTCTCGGCGGTGTCTGTGGCCACTGCGATGGGCTATATCCTTCCGCTCCTGAACGAGTGCATCGCCGGCATCGCCGTGTGCAGTGGCACCCAGACATGCCGAGACACGCTCGCGTCATGGGACTGTCCGTGCCCGGCCGGGTTCCATACCAACGGGTTCCAGTGCGACGACGACGACGAATGTGCAGACGAGGGAACTGGAAATACGTGCGATGCAAATGCCGCGTGCGGAAACACCAATGGCGGATACACGTGCGCGTGCAATACCGGCTTCATCGGAACCGGCCAGGTGTGTGTCGACGTCAACGAGTGTATGCGAGAGGGGCGCTGCCCGCACTTTGCCGACTGCACGAATAGCATCGGCGGCTCTAGCTGTGCGTGCGCTGCTGGCTTCACTGGAAACCCCGAGTATGCGTGCTATCCCGTCACCCACGACGAGACCTTCGCCGACGGCGTGCCTTTCGGCAACCCGACTGTCATCGCTGGCGGAACTGCAGTCTACTCGCTCTCGATCGACCGCACCTCGTCCGCGACAGTGTCTGCATCCATCGTGGTGACGGTGACCAATGCGCTGGACATGCTCGTGCTTGACTTCCTCAGTGTCCCCTTGCTGGCGGGAGGATCGCTCGCTATTCTCCTCGACATCACGGGCCCGGTCGACACCGTGCTCGTGCGCAACTTGATCATCGACGGCACTACCGACTTTGCCATCCTCGGTGGCGGCGGTCAGCGCATCGTCCTCGTCGACAGTCTTGTCAGTGCCCCCGCGGGGACGTGCTTCTTCAACACGCTCGAGAGTCTCGTGGTGGACAGCAGCTTGCTCGAGTGTGGCGTGTTTTTGCAGGCGCCACCCCCTTGAATGCGAGTAAAATAGTATATTGTCAATGCATGTGACCTGCAATGGAGAGCGCCATGGGCGAGGATGACGACGACGAGGATGACAAATGCACACTCGTTGTTTTCGATGTAATTGTTGGTGTAAATGAATTTCAATGCGTGGTTGTACTGTCTGTCTCGCCCTCGTCCTCGCTTTCTTGTTCGGACATGTTATCCGCGTGGTGCTTTGCGAGGCATTTGTGGCAGATAGAGTAGGACATCGTGTACGATGGATCGCCGTCGTCCGAGTCTGAATCGTCCACATGTGAATCGAAATCTTCGTCAATCATTTCGGCGTTGCTGCAGAATTCCTTTGTCACGTCCTGGACTTTGAACCAGCCATTGTCCTCCACCAGCCCACAGTGAGTGCACGTGTACGGACAATACCCCATCTGTTTGCACACTGTGTGTCATGTGGCTGCTTATTCCGCATTATGATCTCACGCCACATACAACACTGGTTTACCAGAAACAAGTGTCGTGTATAAGTGAGCTGTGTGTTCGAGTGTGCCTACATTATCGACGTTTGTTGCTCGCAGTTGCGTCGCTGTGATGCAGAAAACATGGAAGGGGGTACGCAAGACAAAATCATAAACGCGGGTTCTCCGGCGACAAGTGTCGTGTATAAGTGAACTGTGGTGTGGGTGTGTCTGTACCTCAGCACGTTGTCATGCCGGTGGTCAACTTTGTGATCGAGCGAAAGTATATGAAGGGTTGTCAGCGGGGAGGGTACGTGGGTCTCCTGATGAAGCTGAAAAATCTAGGGTTTCTTCTCGTACACCAGCAGCGCAACGCAAGCCTTGTCACAGTGTGCTTACCAGACGACCTCACCTCGAGAGCACTTGTACTCGATTTGCTATGCAAAATAGGAACTGGGAAGACGGCCACGCTGTTCCAGGCGTTGGTTGTTTGCCGCACATACAAGGAGCTGATGCGGTTTGAAGTGGTCCGGAGCCCAGGAGACCCGTTCCGATATCCAAATCCGAACAGGGCCAACTTGAGCGCATACTCGATTGCGTAAGGCGACGAGTGCGACGCAGTACACACATACGTTCAGTCATTGGTTGTTCCCAGTGTCCGCTCTGCTGCACGCCACGGACGGCACTTTGGGGTCCAAAATCCAATTCCGATGGCATTTCAAAAATACAGGCGGATTCCAACGACATTTCAAATTATCGGATGGATTCCACTTGAGTTTGAACCGCCAAAAGAGCGTACCGTGAGAAATGTCGTACCGGTAGAATTCGTTACCTTTGGGGTCTACCGGTACCGGCCATCCGGTTTTCAAAGATACGTTCAAATGAGAATTTAATATAATGATAACGAGGGTGCGGAATGTATCCTTGTTAGGGTTTTGACAAAAAACGGGTCTGGTTCGTCCATGGACCGAATTGCGTTCTGAGTGGCGCAAACGACAGGAGAGCTCATTCTAAGAAAAACGTTGCAAGCAGAATTTTGACTTTCGTCCCCAAACTCAAGCTACATGGGGATTCGTGTGCAAAAATTCAAACTTATGGATAAGGTACAGATCTGTGCAGACACCATGGAATTCAAAAATTCAAATTCCGACCGCGAACGGGCTGTGAACGGGACTTTGCGATTCGGATTTGCCCAAATACAGCCCGATTCCATCTGGTTTGACACGTTTGTGCAATTCTATCCGTGCCGCCTCCTCCCTCGCAATCGTGCATAAACGCCACGCCCCCTCTGCCACGCGCGTTGACTCTGCAATGCCTGAAAAGTGCGACGAGTGCGCTGTGCGGTTGGACGACACGCGTCAGTGCTTAGATTGCCTGTTTTATTGGTGCGACAGCTGCGCCGCGGTTCTGTTCACCGACGGGTTCTGTCCGACGTGCACGCCGGTGTGCGCTGGATGTGACGCTGAGACGACGGACGGTGTGATGTGCCTGTACTGTCTGAAGCACCACTGCTACTGCTGCGCGCGCGGGGACAATCAGGGTCTAATCACGAACGAGTTTACGAACGTAACGTTGGTATTCGCGGATGACGTGGCGATGTATGAGCAGTGCTCGCGCTGTCTGCAGTGTCAGCCAACTGTTGTTGAGGACGCTGAGGGTGCGGACAACGAGGGGGGGTTCGCGTAATAAACACCTTGTCTCTATAACCATGTGTCTCGCGTACTGCTATCCCCAATGGCACCCGACCCCATCGCCGAACTCGCGGAGGACCCCGATGTGTACCCCGCCGAATTGTCCCGCGACAAAGTGTGTTCCCCCACTCTCCACGAGCTTGTGAACACGGCGCCACCGTGTATGCATATCGCCATGCTGCTTCTGTTTGCGGCGATGCTTGCGCTTGTGGTATTCGAAAGTCAGCCTGCCGCATTTGTGCTTTCGGCCGTCTCCGTGACGCTCGGGGTAATGCTCGACGAGTCGTGGCACCCCGGCAAGTGTCCATGTGTGCCATGTCTGGTGCGGGCACGGGATGAAGCGGAGGTTAAGAACAAGTGAACTTGGGTGTGTAAGAAGTGAGATTGGTGTATTAAGTTGTGGACTGGGTGTGTGTGCACCATTGCAAAATGGTCCACGGTCCCCCGATTGCCAAAGTCAATGGACGTGCTGTGAAGCGTCGGATTGAGTCTGCCAAGAAGCCGATGGGAGTTGATCGCATCCCCGTGACAGGTGGCGACTTCATCATTGTGCGGGAACGGCGGTATTGTGTGAGATTCACAGCGTTAGTGCGGCGCTACGTCGCACTGGATTTTTCTCGCATGTATCATCTGCAGAGAAAGGACGCAGTCGGCACAGTCAAGCTCACGATTGAGATATATTCTGTGCGGGATGCTGCCAAGATCAAGTTCCCTGCGCGGTTCGACGCGGACTGGCACAAGGTCGTCGACCAGACCGTCGAGCGCATTTGTGACTGTTTGGCTAGCAAGTAAATCTGCGGTGTTGCCACAGTTGACTCTGTTTTGTATTCGACTGCCAGTCGGGTACCACAAATCATTCCAGTGTATGTACATGCACCGTCGCATCAGTTGCAACGCGATGCCTCGCGTTGAACCGCAATCCGCACGCCGTCGGCGTCTGGAAGTTCGAAAGGTGACGTGTGGCCATCACGCCCATGTCGTTGTCCGAATGAAGCGCGCGTGTTTCGTCTTTACAAATTGGGCCGGCCGGTTCGCCGCGTTTAACGCTGCCGCCGCCTACGAGGCGTCTCGTGGGAACCACATCACGGCGAGCGCGATGCGTGCGCGTCGTGATTATGCCCAAAACCAGGCAAAGATGAGATTCCCTGATCGGTTTGAAGAGAGCTGGTCGGATCGGGTCGCGGAGATGACTGCTCGTATCCCCTTGGGAGAGACACGACTGTAAACGGAATTGTTTGTTGTCACACCTGTTCGCGAACCCGTCCCTGTTGCGCATAAGCGTTCCCACCCTCACTATCCATCCATCCATCCCACTCAACCCGTTTCCAATGTCTCCCCGTCGCGAATGGACCTTCACTGATGCCACCTTGGCCCTTCTCTCGTCGCACGTCGGCTTGCTCTTCAAGGGCACCGACCCGCTTACCGACTCGGAGCGATTCAGCGGAAACACCTCTGTGGCTCACTCTATTGCCCCTTCTTCCGGCGATCGGCAGTGTCGGTTCATGTATTTCACCGAGCCTGCGCCTGTGGAGGGCAAGACCCATGCCGCCGTGTACGTATCAAAGTCGCAGCGCACCGTGCGCATCCCGTGCAAGAACGTGGCGAATCTCCACAGGGACGCGGTTCTCGTGCCACTTCAAACGCGCATCATCCTGGCGTTCGCCAGCATGCCGAACAACATGGTCCAGTTTTCAGTGGCGGTGACCACGGCGGTAAAGTACAACCGCAAGATCCTCCGGGCCGAGGCGTACAAGCGCGCGCTTAACCCCGAGACGGCGACGGTGATCACCGCGTTGAAGTTCGACGGTGTCATGGACAGTCTGCGCGAGACGGTCGTTGTCGTAAAGTGAACCAGTTTACTTTGCGTTTTCCACGTTCGTCACGATACCCGCGTGTGTGTTGTTGCGCAGTAGTGCCACGCGCTGGGCCCGTCGCTGGACGAGCATGTCGAGATCCAGTGCGATGAAGAACCGTGCGAGATTGTCATGGCCGCGCGCGAAGACCCCAATTGATTTGCAGTGTGCCGGTTTCTGGGGGACCGCGACTTGGATCGTGTCGACGACGATCGTGTGGACCAGTGGCCCACTTGGTGTTCGCGTGGTGATGCGTAGTGTCTTGCCGTGTGTGAGCATATTCGGGAGACAGTTCACGACAATGCCACTGTTGTCGCCCCACACGGGTTGTGGAAGCGAGCAGGCGCTGCATGGACAGTCCTGACACCGCACCAATCCACAGATCGCACAGACAGTTGTCTCCTTGACGACCTGTGCGGCGACAGGCTCGTCCTCCACCACGAGCTCTTCCGGCGGTGGTGGCGTGATCAGGTGTGGCGTGGCGAATGGCCAGCAGAAGATGTATTGGAGATAGCTTACCATTGTCACTGCAGGCGGCGGACCATTGCGGATATAGGCTTGGTCTGTTTCGTTGCTTTTGTGACACCGGACGGGCACCGAGAGAGGCCAAGTTCGACACTCGCTTTGGCGGCTGCGTAAGTGCCGCCTTGACCGCGACGGACACAAACTGGCTTGCGTACCACTTTCCAGCACTGTCCACAGCGCAGGGTGTCGTTCTTTCCCAGTGCAGCGGTTGAAATCACACGGACACTGCACGCGCACTTGCCAGTGGGGAGTTTTGCATTGGTCATACACGCACGGCACTTGGCCGTGAATCGGGCGCGTTCTGCGGTGGCGTTCGACGAGAAGGTGAAGACCATGACCGTTCGCCGATCGTCGCATGCGGCGCAGTGTGGGGGCATAGTGGGACATACGTGTTGGTGGGCGGATGGGTGTTTATTTGACACGGATGGTGTATATTGACACATTTACTAACAACGAACCAGTGAGTTTACAGCTCGTTTTCGCAGATACTGCCTGGTTCTGTTATGGATCCCAAGTTGATTCTTGCGATACACAAATGGATGCGCCATGGTCCATTCCACTGTGAGCAGTGTCGTGAGTTCGTATTGGGCGTGGACTTGCCAGAGTGGATACAGCCCCTGTGGTTCACTGAGGACAAAGTGTTTTCACTGACGACCGGTCGCGAGTTCGATCCCATGCAACACCTGGTCGGTGTCGCGGACGATGGCTCTGGCTGGTCGGGTGACACGACGCCGCTTGCCGCGTCGATTCGTAACCGGCGCGGCGCTGCGCATTCCAAGCAGCAGCGTCCCCGTCGCAATGCCGCCCGAGAACAGATGAGAGGCCAAGCCGGGGCGGGTGCGCATAAGTGGCGATCGGGTCGGGCGTGACATGCCCGTTCGCACATAAGCGGCTGGGGTTGGGCGCGGTGGTGGGAGCGGAGATGGTGCACCATTCCTTCAAACCGCTGCCGAAAACGTGCAAATCGCCGACGCCCCTGTCGCCCGCGGAGCAGGATGCACTTGTTACAGAGTTCATGTGCTCCGACAGCGACAGTGACAGCGACTCTGAGTCTGATGACGACACCGCCGAGGTCGCGACGTGCCTCTTCGGGACGTGCGATGTTGCATGCAAACTCGCGTCGCGCGGGCATATCTGGTTTAGGGACGCGGCGACGGACGCGGATCGGAAGGGGCTGTACATTCACGATGGTGGACAGACAAGCATGCCTGGGCTCCTCGCGGATCGGGTGCCTGCAACCTACGTGGCGTCGCTGATCGGACGGAACGTGCGGTTGCAGCAGGCAGTATACAAGAAAAAGGTACTCTTCAAGGTGACGGACCCGATCTTCATGGTTCAGCTCACACCGGCGAACTTGATTTCGGTCGCGTTCATTGCACGAACCACCAATGCCGTGTTCTTGGTCATCGATCTGCTATTTGAGACGCCAACTTCGAGCGGCAAGACGAGCGAGCGCATTGTACTCACAAACGTCTATCGATCACTGCAGCGAATGGGGTCTGGCGGGAACGCGTGCGCTGCGACTGGCTGGCATACATGCCCGCACCCAGAGGCATTGCACCACGAGGCGCGCCGCGCAAACGACAAGGTCCCTGGCACCGCTCGGGTTCGCTTTGTTGGGTTCGCTGCGACACAAGAGGCGGCACTTGCGTTTGCACCCTTGGCCACCCCGCCCATCGGTGCGTTTGCCATGGTTCCGCCCGTTGCGGTATAAGTAAACGCCCTTGTTGGAAGTACGCGCGTGGGTACCCGGTCATGCTCCAGTGTTGGCACTGCAATGGCGAAACTTCGCGACTTGTCCCGGTGTGCGGAACCTGCACCATGCCCGTGTGTGTTGCAATCGAGCCTGTGTGTGCAGACTGCGCCGCGCGCATCCACCGGTCGGCCGCGGTGTGTTACTCGTGTGGGACCAGTACATGCTCGACGTGTCTGGTCGAGTGTGCGATCGACGACTGTCCCCAGATCGTGTGTCGCGCGTGCATGGCAATTACGCAGACGTGCCTTGGGTGCGACATGCGCATGTGCGCGATCTGCGCCGTTCCGTGCCGCGAGGTCTGTGGCCATGGTGTCTTCATCTGTGGGCGCGGGAGGTTGTGTGCGCGCTGTATATCGCGGTGTCCCGACTGTGGTCGGCCGTTGTGTGGGGAACATCGACCCATGCCGTTCATGGCCAAGCTCCGGACGTGCAGCACATGTCTGCGGCCGGGATGTCTCGTGGCGGGGTGCGATGACGACTGTTTTGGGATGATTGTAAAACTGTAATTTGTAAGATAGTTTGTATTTGGGTACTGGGGTGGGGTGAGTGTGACCAGTCATCGGGATGACGCAAGAGAGTGCGTTAAGTGAAAAATACATCACCGCTGCCATTGTGTGTGCCATTGTCGCCATTATCGCTGGGATTCGGCAGTTGATGAAGCCAGCTGTTGTTGTCTCTTTGATTTCAATGAGGGTGGAATTTTGTGCGCTATTTCGTCGCGGTGTGTCTGTTGTTCCAGAAGAAGACGGGCCCCCTTTGATCTATGCTGACCGACCGGTGGTCGGAGCCCCATTGACAATTGCCATTTCAACTGGAATGTCAACATCGACAACGCCTGGCACACTGTCGCCATCATCGACATTGTTTGGCACACTGTCGCCATCATCGACATTGTTTGGCACACTGTCGCCATCATCGACATTGTCATTTCTCACGACTTCCACCGACGACATGTTTCCGTCCCCGGAACTGCCGGACACCTGACTATATCAATACACGGACATCACTCCTCACATGCCGTGTGCCGCTCTCAATTCGATGTAACGCGTTATAGTATTTCGGCGAGGGGTTCCAGTGTTTAAGGTCATGTTACTTCGCGTGGCAGTCTTGCTGTTGTATTACACAGCCGCTGTCCATGCAACTCTGTGTCCGGCGGGTTCTTGCCTGAATTCCAACGCGGGGTGCTCGGCGTGTGCCCTTGGAACATACCAAGCGACCACGGGCGGAGAGTGCATCACGAACTGGGGTCAATGCACACAGTGTCCCGTGAACAAATACTGCGAGGCAACCACAGTTGATTTCCAGTCGACGAGCGTCCAGGCATGCCCGCCAGCGAATGCCCCTGCCGGCCTCGGCGCTGTTATGTGCCCCCTTGCCACCGCGTGTCCCGAACGCTTCTTCTGTGGCGCTGCACCGGGAGTGTCTTCGAACAGTAATTATCCAAGCGGCCCACCCGTCGTGTGCCCCGAGGGGTATATTTGCGACACCAACACGGGAACACCGGGCCTCTGTACGGCGAATCACATGCCCAGCCCAAACACACCAGCCAATGCACCGATGTCGGGCGCGAACAGTGCTGATTGTAAATGGTGCCCCGGGGTCAAGACGGGCGACAAGAGCGCCGGTGGTGGATACGCGTTCGGGAATGCGGCGAGTCGGACCCCCGCATGCGACGGAACCGTGTGCACTGTCGGAACGTGTCGGCACCAAAAAGCAACCTACGCAGTTTGTATCCCGTGCGTATATGGCACGGGGTCGTCAAGGACGGATTTCTCCACATCGGGGACGCTGGGGGTCGACTTCTTCTGCGGGGAGACGGCGGGTGGTGTCCCGTTGGGTGGCGACGGAGCGACAATTGGAACGTGCATCGCGTGTAAAGCGGGACATTATTCCGACGCGAACACCAGTGGTGAGTGCAAGGAGTGCAGCCCGAACACGTTCTCCGCTACCGATGGTGCAACCGCGTGCACAGTGTGTGCCGCAGGGACGCAACTCCCCACCGCGGGCGCGAGCAGCAACACGTGTGCGACGTGCGCGGCGGGAACCGCGGCGGCGAGCGGGCAGGCGTGTGTGACGTGTGCGCAGGGCTTCTTCGCGGTGGCAGGCGCGGGGACGTGCACCGCGTGTGGTGACGGCTCCAGTACACCGGGCACGGGGAGTACGAGTGCTGCTGCGTGTACCAAGTGCCCCGCGAATACCTACTCCAACGCGGGGACGAATTACGCGTGTGTGGCGTGTACCACTGGCTCGCAGTCTGTGCAGGAGTCGTCCGCGTGTGCGACGTGCGCGGACAACTTTGTCAACTCGGCGGCAGGCAGCGCTGTGTGCATTCCGTGTAACCCCGGGATGACGAAGACGGGGGCCGCGACGGAGTGCTCGTGTATAACAGCAGTGGATACGGCCGAGACTGACAATTACGCATCGATCTACGCCGGACAGGCGGCGAGTGGGACGGCCAACGGGGTTGGGGCGCTGGCCGAGTTCAGTGGTGCCCACACCCTCACTGTGAGTGCCGCAACAGGGGCCGTCTTCATTGCCGAGCTCGATCCCCATATTCGCATGGTGGCTGCGGACCGCACGGTGTCGACTGTCGCGGGGGGTACGACGCGCGGGTACGTGGATGGACAGGGTGTATCCGCCCAGTTCAAGTCCATCACCAGTCTGTGCACCGACTCGACTGGTGTCCTCTTCATTGCCGATGGTGTCGATGGACGCATTCGCAAGATGAGCCTGGCGTTCGCTGTGAGCACGTTTGCGGGCGACGGCGATATCAACAACGGCGTCACGATTCACGCGACCGATGCGAAACTCGCAAAGGTTGGTAGTGTGCAGCACCTCACCGTGCGACTGGCCGACAACGCCGTGTTCTTCACGTCCATTGGCATCACGCGAATTATGCGTATCACGGCCGACGGGACGACGGTGTCTATTTTTGCAGGGACCACGACTGCGGGCGACACCGACGGGGCCCTTGCAATCGCAACATTCGGCGCGGCGTCGAGTCTGGCGTCGCTCGCCAATGGGGATCTTGTGGTTCTCAGCACGGTGAGCGGCGGGCAGAAACTGCGGCTGGTCGATATGACAACACCGGGCGGCGAGACGGTGGCGACGATCGCCACTGTGGCGGTGGCGACTATGAATGGGCGCACGTCGGTTGGCGCGGGCCCGACAACGAATCTCGCGTATGCCTTCTCGACCGGGCGCATTCTGGACTCGTACCAAACCGCGGCAACCCAGACGGCGGTGCCCGTGGCTGGAATTGCCAGTGGCACATACAGTCTCGTGTCGGGCACCGGGCCTGTCGCCCAGTTCCCGGCGGTGGCGGTGGTGACGGCGGCGCCATTCCCGGCAAAGACCACATTCTTGCTCTCTGGGACCGAGCTTATTCGCATTGGTCCGGTGTGTGGCTGCACCGCGGGGAAGAAGCTGATTGGTACAACATGTACCGACTGCACGAACAGCCAGGTCCGCGCTGGCGTGGGGCTGGACTGCTACACCTGTGCCGCGGGCTCTGCGCCTGTGAGTTCATTGACGGAATGCACGCAGTGCGTACCAGGGACCGCGAGTGCGGCAGGGCTGCCGTGCATTGACTGCACACCGGGCTCGTTCATTTCGATCTCGGGTGCCAGCTCGTGCCTCTCGTGTCCGATCGGGACCTTCTCGGCCGCAGCCAAGTCAACGGCGTGCACACCGTGCGCGGACGGAACGGCGTCACTCACCACGCGACAGGTCACGTGTCCGCCGTGTGCGCTGGGTCGGGCGGGGACCGGCGGGGCGTGTAACGTGTGTGGTGCCGGGACGTACGCGGCCACAACCGGCCTGTCTGTGTGTACCGATTGTGCTCTCGGGACCGCCTCCGACACCGTCGGGCGCATCATTGCGTGCACTGCGTGTCCCGGGACGCACGAGGCGCTGGCACCGGGTGCCACGACGTGCACACCGATCACCAGCAATTGTCTGAACGGACAGGCGGGACCCCCAGGTGGGGTGTGCACAGACTGTGTCGCGGGAACGCATGCCCCTCTTGCGGGCGCCCATACGTGCACGCCGTGCGTGGCAGGCAAGTTCCAGTCCGGGACGGGGACGAGTACATGCGTCGACTGTCCGACCGGCAGTGCGTCCGACACCGTCGGTCGGACAACCGGGTGTCCCACATGCCCAGCCAGCTACGAGGCAGTGACGACTGGACTGACCGCGTGCACTGAGATTCCGAGCGACTGTGCGGTCGGATCGGCGGGGGTGACGAACGGTAATTGTGTTGCGTGCGTCGGTGGGACCTTCGCCGCCAATGTCGGACAGCACGCATGCACTCCATGTGCCGACGGCACCGCGTGGCCGGGGACGAGTCGAGTCACGGCGTGTCCGGCGTGTGCAGGGGGGAAGGAGACGTACGGTGTGGGAAAGCTTGTGTGCGTGGACGCGACCCCTGCACCGGTGCAAGCGGCGACTCCAACCTTTGACATTTGGAAGGAGGATCAAATCGCATATTCCGACGCGAAAGCGACGCAGTTCAATGGGCTCTTTGTCCCGACCGCGTCGATCGCGGCCGTGAATGGAATGACGGGGACGACACTCGCGACGGGCGAGAGCGAGTTCGCGGTGGCCAATGCCACCATCAAATTCGTCGGGCCTGAAGTGCGGGTTTTGCCGGGGGCAATCAATCTATTCGATCCGCCTCTGATCCTCTTGCTTCGATGGGAACCCACCCTCGTGACCCAGGCGGACCTGGCGCGACTGCGCGTTGCGCGCCTTGACGAGACCACCACCCCCGCCACCTGGATCACGCTTCACACCACCATCCCGGCCGACGGACCCCGACTTGCCGTCGCGGCCGTGGACCATTTCACATCGTACTCGCTCGTGGTCCTGGCGGCGGACGGAACCCCGGTCGTGATAACCAGTCTGCCGAGCAGCGGGATTTCGACGGTCACTGTCGTGTTCGCAGTGGTGTCTGTTGTCATTGTCGTAGGCGTGATCACGACTTTGGTAGTGCTGTACGGCAGACGGGCGCGGGTGGTGGGTGCTAATTTAAACGTGTTGCCGTCTGTGAAGCCTGTATCTGATGACACAGAACCGCTGCTGTATCCGCAAGGGGGCATGGATGGGGGCGGGGCGCTGTCGATTGG
>Ga0307492_10000282_pt1 | contig 22002 bp, 41 predicted proteins | sample SI3LmetaG_FD_202365 | JGI IMG/M metagenome (GOLD analysis project Ga0307492, IMG submission 202365) | Sea-ice brine microbial communities from Beaufort Sea near Barrow, Alaska, United States - SI3L | ecosystem: Environmental > Aquatic > Marine > Coastal | place: USA: Alaska | collected 2017-05-06 | reverse complement strand
GAGTGTGCAGACGTACAAGCAATTGCTGCCGTAGCGCATACGCCTGAGTTGATAGCAGCGTATGTGGCTCACTTAGCTGAAAGCCAGCCTGCATGAAATACCCGCTGACATAATTTTTACATAGAGTGGTGAGAGTATGACTGTAAGCGCTGAAATTCATGACGTGATAAAATTAGCTGCGGAGCCTCTGCATCAAGCTCTGCTAGATCATGCAGCCGAAGCGGCGGAAAACAACAATCGTCAAGACAAGGTTCTTGCCGAAGTTGCTTCGAAAGTAAGCGTGATGCAGCAATTGCAGTCGGATCATAACGGCGCAATCTCCAACATAAGCGCGATTATTGAGCGAATAGACGGTAAATTGGACGCGCAGCTGTTGCGTCATGGAGAGGTGGCCGGCGCAATTGCTACCCTGCGAGCACAGGGAAAAGAGAAGTATGGGCGAATCGTCGCGCTTGAGACCGGCGTCGCAATCGCAAAAGACTTGCCGTCGCGAGTCCCGGCGCCACGGCTGCTGGCTGAGTTTTTTAACAATAAAATTGTTCAAGTCGGCATCATGGGCGTGGTCGTAATAATCGTCTACGGCGTTTTTCAGTACATCGGCGTCGATGTTTCGGGCGCTAAAAACTTAATGACTTCACTCGCAGACACGGTTGACTGATATGCTTCAATACAAGCCAAAATATTTTGCAGCTCACGAGCTAGTGCCGCCGCAAATGTTCGCGGAACGGGGAGAGAAGGCGCTGCACCTCCTAAACCCCAAGGTTTTAGAATTAGCGGATCTACTGCGGGAGACTTACGGGCCAGCATTTATAAACACCTACGGGCTCGGGGATTCGGTCATCGAGGTTTACAAGCTAAGAGAGTGGTGCGGAATACGCACGCCTGAATCAAGGTGGTTCCGCCCCTACAGTCAACACACTTTTGGTAATGCGCTTGATATGATATTTAGAGACGTGACTGCAGACCAGGTGCGGAATGATATAATTAACGGCGGTGCTGAGTTGCCGCATTCTGTCGTTATTGAAAAAGACGTAAGTTGGCTGCACATAGCTTGTGCTAATTATGAAAACAAGATCACGATTGTGGGTAAATAAAATGGCTCCAGCAATATTAGCATTATTACAATTCGCCCCAAAAATCATCAGCTTGTTTGGCGACGACGACAGCAAAGCCGATAAGATCGGCAGCACAATTGCCGAGATCGCGCAGTCAGTGACAGATAGCAAGAGCATTGACGAGTCGACTGCAAAGCTTATGCTTGACCCGCAATTAGCTTTTAAGTTTGAAATGGCGGTTATGGAAAGCGAGACCGTGCTTGAAAGATTAGACGAGCAGTCGCGGCAACGCGCCAGTGAGCAATACAAAACTTCACACAAAATGGCCGATAAGATTGCGTGGCGCATAATGGTTTGGAATTTGCCAATTATCGCGCTTATGACTGTGGTGAATTTGCTGGCAGCGTATTTCATGAGCGAGCTAGGGGCATTGCTTGCAGTAGTAAGCAACCTGATTGGCGTTTTTATAGGCGCGCTAATTACCGAGCGCCAACAGGTTACAAGCTTTCATTTTGGTTCATCTCTTGGCAGTAAAACAAAAGACGGGATGAAAGATAACTAAAGGTAGGTATGGGGCATCACTGCCCTTTGCCTAATTTTAAATCCGCAAAAAAGTCAAGGATTGTTCGGCGCGCTTTTTCCCCGTTGAACATCCGCTTCTTATTATTTTGGATATTGTGCCTTGGCCGCAGTTATACATTGCTGCAATCTCTACTTGCTTTTTTTGTCGGCTCCTGGACAGCCGTTGTATGCTCGAAATTTCGTCGGCTGTAAATCTTGATCGCGGATCTGGCGTAAACGGCTCCTGCAGATTTAGCTTAACGTGCTGCTGTAGAGCTTGAATGTGGTCTGGGTGAACGCTTACAGCTACTCGAACAAGTTTGCCTGATGAGGGTCCATAAAAAGCTTCAGCGTGCTTAACAGCGTCAGCGGCTTCCGGCAAAGATGAAAAGTATCCGAGCGACTTACGAGCGCCACTCACTGTTAAAGATGCTCTGTATTTTCCATTTTTGCAAATGGAAACGCCTTTTACGCCAGTTTTGCTCCTAGCCCCCGCTGCCTGATATGCAGGTTCAGGAGAGTCTGCAAGGTCTAGATCTATGTGATACGGCGATTTAATCTTGCGCATTAGCTTAGTCCTTTGGCGTTACGCTCTTTAAACCGCTCCAGGCAGTAGTTAACAGCTTCAATCCATGAAGGGGCGAACCCCATGCAGATCTCGCCGCTTCTGTGCCTAAATGTCGCTACGTAAAGGCCGTTTTCGTTTGTTATTTTCATTTCAACTTGCCTCTTTTTCAGTCTTAGATTGATAATCGCCCCAAGGCTTATCGCTGCTTTGCCCGGCACCAAAATCGACGCCGGTAATTTCCAGGCCTTTCGCTAAAAATTCATCGATTTCTTTGGAGATCTTGTCTGACTCGCTGATTTTCTGCTCGATTGCCGCAATGCTTTCAATCATGACTTTTGCTCCAAGTCTTTGATTAAATTGCGCAACTTTTCGTTTTCGTCGGACAGAGTTGCACGAGTTGTTGCAAGAATGTACAAGTCAGCTTGCAGTTTTTTATTGTCTCGAAAAAGCCGCTCGCTGGCTGATCGCACCAGCCTAATCTCAGCCGCATGACTGGCTTGCAGCTCTTCAACGTCGCTGGCTTTGCACCAATCGCCTTTGTCGTCGCCGATGTGCTCGACATTGCTGCAGTCGTCGCCGTTGTCATCTTGATAATTGTCAACGTAAAGTTCATACTTTTTAATGCTCATAGCTCTACCGCCAATGGGTTGCCGTACACGTCAATATTCAAGCGCTTGCGAAGATAAACTACCTCTTCCTGACTTAGCTTCAAATCTGCTTCTAGTCTCTCAACTTCAGAGCACGTAGCGCCGCAACTACATATTAATTCATTCATCACTTGCACCCCCAAAGAGCGTCATGAATTACGTCGTCCGTCTGCTCGGTCTCAGCGCGTGTTACTAGCACGCCGTTGTCTGCAGCATCTTGCAAAATCTCTAGTCTTGCATTCAAACGCTCGATTTCAGCCATTGCCTCAGCCATGCTCATAAATTCAGTCATGCCGGTAATCTCCAAAGCTTGCGTGCCATTTTTACAAAGGGCACATGATCGCTTGCGTATGTGGGCGAAGTCACAACGCCCGTCTTTTTAAGCGCTGCAATGCATTTTTTGTTGCAATACTTTCTGCGCCGATACTGCGTTACGTTTTCTAGCCTGCCGGCTGCTATCGTGCGTCGAACTAGCTCTTTTTTACAAAACAAGCAGGATTTATTCATCACGGCATTCCCTCAGATCGCTCTTGAGCCCGCATTGCGGCCCGCGTATCGTGGTGGCGAACTTCTTTGCGAAGCTGGCTGTTTCGGGCTTCCAGCTTTTTGTTTTCCTCCAACGCACCGGCGAGATTCGAGCTCGCGGGTGCGTATGTGATCCAAGCGAGTCCGTCTGCCGGCGGGCTTGTCGGGTGTGCAACTTGCATCGCGGCAATGCCGCCGCTGGCGTCGATGCTTACATAAATAATTGGCTTCATAACTTCCCCTCTGAAATTGCTCGGTTTGAATGGCTTATTAGTACCCACCGAAAATCTTTTTCTGCCGATTCAGTCTTAATATTTTTGACAATTTTTTGCGCTTCGTCTCGGAGCTGCGCGGTTCTCATCGCAAAAGCTGACGAAATCTTGGCAATGTCGATCTTCTTAATTCCAATTTGCTCGCCCAGGGCGTTTCTTACTATAAGCCTATGCATCAGTCTTGTCCTTCATCGCGATCTCACCACCGCAAGCTGCGTAACCCGCCAAATCAACCCAACTGTCAAGGCTGGTAGGCGTGGTACGCAGCCTTGCGACCTTTAGCAATGCCATCATTATTGCCACGTCCGTGGCTTTGACTGGGTGGCCCAGATGGGTTTCCCAATATTCTGCAATGACGCCGAAACTATCCTCCGGCGACTCGCTTGTAGACTCACGATCCTTGCTGACGTGGCTTCGGGCTGTGTCTAAAATACCTTGGCGGGTCTGCGGGCCTTTTGGAGTTGCAATAGGCGCCGCTGGCGAAGGAATGATTGCGTCGGTCAAGTCGCAGCCATCCAAGTTGCAACCCGTCAAGTCGCTGTCGCTCAAGTCACTGCCTCGCATGTCACTGCCGCTCAAGTTGCAGTAGCTCAAGTTGCAGTTGCGCATGTCACTGTTGCGCAAGTCGCAGTGGCGCAAGTTGCCGTAGCTCAAGTTGCAGTGGCGCATGTCACTGTTGCGCAAGTCGCAGTGGAGCAAGTTGCAGTAGCTCAAGTCGCTGCCGCGAAAGTTGCAGCCGCTAAAATCGATGCCGGTCAAAATGCAGCCGGTCAAAACTAACCTGACGCCATCGCTATGGTCCTCACGCCACAGTCTGTGCAGCTTGACTTTTTCTTCAAATTCAGATTGTGTTATTTTTTTCATTTCTTTGCCTCGCTGCGCGTTATTGTCATGTTTTAGATGCCTAGTTGACTGTGTAGCTGCAATCCAACTCTAGCCAAACTTCGTCTCTCATGCTGCAGTGTTGCGCTTCCCGGTCAAAAGTCATTCGTGCGGCGCTGGCTGGCAGCCTGTCTATGACCATGCAAGTTATGAACTCGTCATGTCCTTGGGCATAGCGTTTCATCAGGCGATAACTCTTTTCACACAGCATGCCGTCTTTATTCAAATACTCTTGTGTTCCTGTCAAATCTACTGCGTCAATCATTTCTATTCCTGCTTCGTTGTTGATGTAATTAATATTACTAAATCCTATCTGATACATCAATCAATTAAATCAAATAAATAAATCAACGGGCAGTTTGAGTGAAATGGCGGCGCAAGCAGCTCTTTTTCTGTCGATTCAGGAGAACCGCCTAGGGCAGTGATGGTCGTATTTATGAGCAACCGCAGCATGTCCGCAGCTAGAATCACATCGGCGTCGTAGCGCGCATCAGGATCCTCCTCTGCATCGATTTCGTCGCTTATCTCTCGACGATCGATGATCGAAGAAAATGCCAGGTTGTTATCTACTGAAAAATGCAGGTCTTGCGTCGAAAGTTGGATTTTCGTGCAGCTCATGCCGTCGCGAATTAATCCAGTTACATCCTCGCTTGGCTCCACGGATCGAAACTTCGCCTTCGATCCGTGCTGAGAGTCAATCAGATCAAAATTGCATCCCAAAAAAGTACCTTCTGGGGATGCATAATCAGAAAGCCATTCTGTGAACGCCTCTTTTGGCTCGTTACAAGACGCAAGCGGCAGGACGGGCAAAGTCCCAAGCGTCGAGCGTAACGTCGTCAGAGCTAGTTCAGCGTCAGCCGCCGACGACGTACCGATGCAGATAAATTTATCGAAGATCAGCATGTCAATTGAGGCTGTGACGGGCAATGCATCCGGCGTCATTTCTGCAATGCAGTCGTCTTTTAGATCTCGCTTGACTTTGACGCTTGGCGCTGAACCAAATAATTCCGTGTGCTTGTCGACTTTTTCTTTCAGCGCGTCAGCAAGCGCCGACGCCGGGATTGCCTTTTTCTGCTTTCTCAGCTTCAGCGCAATCGCTTCCCGGGCGTCGCGGAAAAGTCCCGGGGCGCCGTCGAAAGGCGCAACCCACCCAGCTGATTCGGCCCGCAAACCAGAGCATGGGACAAACGCCAGCTTCGCCAGGTCTTCGTCAAAAGTAGAAAGGTCAAGCGGTTGCTTTAGCGTGTAAATCCGTGCTGCTTTAAATTTCATGATATCTTCTCTTAATTTAATTGGGTTGATTTATGTTTTAGCGTTGACTGATCCATTTAGCCCTTCGCCGTTTTCTTTGTGCCATTGGCTGTGATGGACCGCGCACAGCCATCGAACGTCTAGCGGTTTCAGGTAATCGTCGTGATGACCGTGAATGCTCTTATCAGTTCCGCAAACTTCGCACGGCTGTCGAGATAGCTTTTTGTCTCGGATTGAGTTGTTTACCATGCTTTGAGCTTTATACTTTTGCGGGTTCTTTTCCCGCCAAGCCCGCGAATATCCCGGCGACCACCTGCCCCCTCTACTGCGATCATAGAGCCTGTAATGCTCAATATTTTTGACGCGATTGGCTGTAACGTCGAATTTATTGCACAGTTTGCATTTGTTGACACGGCCATCGGCCATTATCGGATGCCTGTAAAATTCCTCTAGGGGCTTTTCAGCCCCACATTTAAAGCATTTTTTAGATTGCATCATTCTTGCCTTTGATTTACTGCGTAAAAGTAACGGCTAGAATGGAATCGACTGATCAAAGTCGTCAATCGGCTGCGCAGATCCGCCTCTATTGCCGCCTGAGTTGCTCTGACCACCGCCGCCGTTGTCGCCATCGCCGCGACCGCCTAACATTTGCATCTCGCTGGCAATAACTTCTGTGGAATAGTGCTTTTGCCCATCTTTCTCCCATTGATTTGTGCGTAAGGAGCCTTCAACGTAGACGCTGGAACCTTTCTTCAGGTATTGGGCGACAATCTCAGCAAGCTTTCCAAAAAAAACGACCTTGTGCCATTCTGTACGTTCCTGCTGGTCACCCGTAGTCTTGTCCTTCCAGGACTCACTGGTCGCGATACTGATATTTGCAACGCTCCCGCCGTTAGGCATGCTGCGCGTCTCTGGATCATTGCCAAGATTGCCGACTAAAATTACTTTGTTGATTCCTCGTGCCATTTTTCTACACCTCTATTGTAATAGTTTTGATTTGACCGTCGCCGGTTGCTTCTATCGAAAGTTCGTTGCCTTCCGCGTCCATTATTTCCAGTAATTTCGGTCCTGACTTCATGTTCTTATATGTGATTATGATAAGTTTGCTCGGCTGAATCGTCATTGCCGCTGGCTCTGCCCACTGCGCTATTGTTGACACTACCGTTGATATCTTTGAGTCGTATTGAAGGCTCGCAGATGGCGGCGTTTCGGCCTCCAGCTTTGCGGCCATCGCTGTTTCAATTCGTAACTTTTCCGCAACTTCGGCGGCTTCTTTTGCCACACGCCTTGCCTTTTCTTTTTGCTCGTAGCCCTCGACTCGCACAGTCGCGACAAGTAGTAAATTGTCTTCTTCAAGACTTACAAGATGCTGAAGATCGCGAAACAGGAAATCGTACGCCTCAAAATTCTTGATAACTTCAAGGCGGCTTGTAATCTCGCGAGCCTGGCAAGTTATCTCAATCTTGGCCCTGGCGAGCTCCGTGTTGATTTGGTTTTGTTGTGACTCAATAGTGCGCTTGCCCTTGATCGCAGAAGCAAAGTCAGCGCAGACATTGACGCGAACAGGGCTCAGAGCTTCGTTTGCGATGTGAATCTCGTCGCACAAATTGCCCTCTGCAGCTTTAATCATCTCGCGCTTTCGGCTTTCTTTTTCCGTCTTGACCAACTTGTCTAGCGATAACCGCTTTTGACGCAGCGTTTCCTTGATCTCGTCCATTGCTTTAAAAAGTTCGTCGATACTTCGTGTCTGACATAACGCCTGCTCTTTGATTGATTCAACCTTGCTTTCAGCGCTGGCGCACCATTTAACCGCAGCTTCGGCGTCCACAAAATGCTGATCGGTTATCAAGTTCGTATTGATCGCGCTAATGATCTGCATAGCCCGATCGCGGTAAGCTGCTAGATTAGACTCAGCGACTTCTCCGGTAATTCTAATATTAAGCGCCGGCAGTGAATCGATGCTGTCAGCTACAGGTTTTGGCGCTGGCGCCGCGTGCACGTAATTAGCGACGTCCTTGTCGAACTGTTCCCACCCTGCAAGGAGTTTGCGCCTGTCGTCCGCGTTCGCGTCATACCAGCAATTTACAAGATTTTCATCCGTGCCATCGGAAACAGTAAATAAAATCTTTTCGCAGTCGGTGACATAGCAAATTTGAACGAGTTGCCAAATATGAGAATCTGGTATTCCAAAGTTCAAGATGGAATCGGCTAGCGACTCGCTCCATTGTTTGTGCTCCCAAGCAACGTCCTCCAGCATCACAATCCCGTCACAACTAGCAAGCAAGCCGTTCCTGCTCATGACGACAGGGTAAAGCTCGCCGCCTATCACCGTCTCCGCGATCGGCCTGGCTAGGGCTTCAACTTCATGACCCCTCGGAAAAACAACGTTTTTTGTGTAATCGCTAAACTCTTTTGCAGGTCCGCCAGCCTTCAGCGCAAGCAATTCGTCTCTCGTCGTGTGCTTGTCAACGCCCATCATTGCGCTGGCCTCTGATGCCGTGTTGAACTTCTGTCGCAGCGAAAGCCACTCGGCTGAACCTTGCTTTTCCGTGTGCGTAATCGCTTCACTCATGATCTCGCCTCTATGCTGTGAATGGATTTCCTTTGCCCGTCAGTGATCGGCCCGATTGTTTCTAACTTTGCAATGATCGCGCCCGGAGTTAGCTTTCCCGATTCAATTGCGGCCTTCCATGCTGGATAGTTGTCGTTGAATTTTTGTTCAGGGTAATTTGCTGTCTCAACATCTACGCAATCAATTACAACAGACTCGTCGTCGACTACTTTGATGCTCTCTTGAATACGGTCGGCTTCGTCTGGATCGGAGATTCCCGAAAGTGAAAAAGCGTAGCGAGCACACTGGATAGCAGCTTTGTGCCGCAACATTCGCGCAGGCCATTTTTTCCATGGGTCCGTCGATTTTTTACACTCTTCCAAATATTCGGTAACCGTTGTCGGGTGCGACCGGCCCTTTCGAAATATTGAGCAAGTAATTGAAACCAACTTGTTATCAACAATATTGTCGCTAAATTCCATCCCGTCCATGTCTGGGTGCGCGTTAACGATTTTCATCCATCCATCTATACTGACGATTGGAGTGATTCCGCCATTTGACGAAAAAGCGTATATTTCCTTTGTAAAAGGGTTGAGGTTGTACTCGTTCGCAACAACGAGAAGGCTAATCATCTGCTCGTTGCTAACATCTTTCCCGCCGCTCTGCTTGAACGCTGTTGCCTTCAAGGTTTGGAGCACTTTGTTTTCGTTGACCCCGTAACGATTGCCAAATGTAGCAATCAAAGAAGTTTGTTGATCCTGAACTGTTGCAAGTTTTCCGCTCATTTATCCGTCCTTTGCTGTGGTGTGCTGTGTTTATTTATGGGCATCACTGCCCTGTTGCTATGCTTGCGAGGGTTTGACGTTGGCCTGCAAAAAGTGCAGGAAACTATCAAACTGGTCGCCCACTTCTAAATAATGTTGGTAACGCGCCTGCGCCTTTGTCTGCTTTCTGATCGCCCCCATTTCAAGATAATCGACGCGCCACGTTGGGTGGCAGTTGCTTACAGCTCCTGGTTTGTCTTCGTCAAAATTAACGCCCAGATGGTGGCCTTGATCTGCCACTATAATTCCGGGCTTGCCATCGACCTTCACACGCTGACCAATGCTGGCGCTGATGCCGTAATAGCTTTTTATGTATTTAAGTGCCATCGCTTTATCCTTTGAGCATCACTGCCCCTGTTGTTAGATAGCTTCTAATTTTGCAATTTTAATTTTTAGTGCAGCACATTCGCTTATCAACAAATCAATCTTGTCGGCTGCTTCGATGCAAATTGGCGGGATGAAAGCCGCAAAAGGTGCTGTTGTATAGACATTCGGGCCTACTTCATAAACTCCGCGGAGCCGATTGCTTAGGGTATATCTATTTACTTTTAAGTCTGCTGTCACTTCAATTATCCTCGGGCATCACTGCCCCCGTTGCTATGCTTGTATTGATTTGTCAGTGACGACATTTCCGCCACTGTCAATTGTTCGATAGTTAAAGTCATCACCACCTAAGCTAATCCAAGCCATTCTGTCGTGGCCGAACTTGCCCCACTCAACCCACTCTATGCCATTAAAATATTGTAGCGTTACCATGTTACTCTTCTCCTTCGGCATCCCTGACCCTGTTGTTATCGGGCTTGCCACATTCCCATGTCAGACTTTTCAAAACATGCAATCTCAAACCCGGCTTCTTGCGCTTCAAACGCTTCTCGAACCATTGCTCGCGTCACGCCGCAATTGTCAACAACCACCGTAGCCGTTTCGCCGTCCGCGTAGCGCTTTTTCCATTGGATTGCATTTGCTGTGTAGTTTTCAAAAGATTTGATCATGATGTTGCTCCCGTTGCGTTGCGTTGCTTGATGAGTTCAATATACGCGCTTTCAGCTGATAGTCAAGTAACTATAACAAATAAATGAAATGATTCTCTATGGCTCCAGGCAATTACTCTTTCCGGCCGGCAACGCTTCCTGACTGCTATGTATAGTGTAATTTGGCAATAAATAAGCGCAACAGATTGACGATGGCCCAAAATAATATTACAATGCGTTAAATCAATCAGTGAGGATATTCGAATGGATCATTTAGAGAAGACGCAGCGGTTATTGAAGAAAACCGAATTGGCAAAAGAGCGGATCGCGGCAGATTGCGGGATCGCGCTCGGAAGCGTTTACGGGATAATGAAGCCGGGCGCGAACCCGGGCTTTAGAAACCTGAAAGCTGTCTATGAGTATTTGTCTGGTAGGAAAATGGAAGTCTGATGGCATTTACATACAGCAAGCTTGACTCTGAGTTGACGAGATCGTCGATCTGGGACCAAGAGTCTGACATACGAGTGGTCTGGATCACCATGCTGTCATTAAAAGACAAGGATGGATTTGTTTCTTCGTCGGTGCCTGGGTTGGCGCATTTATCCAGGGTGTCGATTGACAAGGCTAGGGAGGCGCTGGATATGTTTTTAGCGCCCGACGAGTACAGTAGAACGACTGATAATGAGGGCCGAAGGATCAAGGAGACTGATGGCGGGTGGATAGTTCTAAATCACGCCAAGTACCGAGATCAGCAGAACAGGGACCAACGTAAGGCTGATCAAGCTGAGTATGCCAGAGTAAAGCGAGCAAGTAGTAAAGTTGTAGGCGCGTCGACAAGCGTCGACAAGCGTCGACAAGAATCGACGTATACAGATACAGATACAAATACAAATACAGATAGTAGTTCAAAACACACTGTCGAAGTCTCGACCGTGATAGCTAAGGCAAAAGCGGGCTACTCAATTGAGTTTGAGCAATTCTGGCAGGCTTATCCATCGGATCGACGCGGTAACAAAAAGCGTGCATTTATTGAGTGGAAGAAAGTCCCTGATGACAAACGCCAATTGGTAATTGACGACATCGATCTTCGGGTAAAAGTGGATAAGGTGTTCATTGACGAAGGCGGCAAGTTCGTGCCTCACGCTGAACGCTGGCTTTCTGGCGAGCGCTGGGAGACTGGGATCAAGCAAGATAGCGGCTTTGGTTCGGTGAACGACAAGAATATCCAAGTCGGGCTTGATTGGCTTAAAAACGGTTAACTAAACAGCAGGGCAGTGATGCCCGAGGAAAGACCATGATCAGTCAAACGGATTTTTTACAGCTAATGACCGAGGCCGGGAATGCGTACTCGGTGGATGTCAACAAAGGCCAACTTTCCGCCTATTACGATGCGCTCAGTGAGTACGAGCCTGCTGATATTCAGCGAGCGTTCAAGTCGCACGTTTTAACAAGCGAGTGGTTTCCGAAGATTTCTCAGGTTATATCGGCCATAGAGGGCAGCGGCAAGGAGAAAAACGCTGACGCCTGGGCTAGCGTGATGATAGAGATCCGAAAGACCGGATCATACGGCAAGCCAAGAGTGACGCCTGAAATCCGCGAGGCAATCGACAAAGTTGGCGGATGGAAGGTTATTTGCGGGATGACTCACAAAGAGCTTGAATTCAAAGCAAAGGACTTTGCTGATGTATATCAATCGCCGGTTAGCGCTGTCACCGCTTTGAATTACAGACCATCGGCGGGAATGTTGCGACACAAAGACGAATGCGGAGAGCAAAAATGAAGCAAAAAGAACGGGAAAATAGAATTCAAAAGCTAAAGGCTGATTTGTTTGACATTTGCTGCATTGCCGGGGTTTTGTTAGTGATATTTATCGTTATCTCGTCCGGTTTCGGAATCGGGCTTTTTGCAGCTCACATAACTGCTGATGATCAAGCCATATCTCGATATGAGGGTGGCAAGTGATGATTAATAAACCAACGCTGAAATCGTTGGTCTTTGTTGGCTCGCTGTCAATAATCTGTAATGTTATACAAGCTGGCGTGGCAGTCGTCGAAAAAGACTCGATTGGAGCAATGGGATTCTTCATGCTTTCTTTCATCGGCATTATCGCGACGACAATGCTTGGGCTTATCGCGAGGGCAAGTGATGAGTGATGGACACTGTAAAGAGTGTGTGTATCGGCATAATGCGGGGCACAAAAAAGGCTCGCGTTTAGCGAGCAAGTACAACAACTGGTGCGTTAATTACAGCAAGAAAGCAGCGGATGCAGTTGGTCACTGTAAGGTGTATAACGGTAAAAAGGTGGCTAGTGATGAGTAAGTACTCCATGGTTCATGAAGGAAAAGTGCTGGATTGGATGTTTGTAAGACATAATCAAGCCGACTCCCCCGCATACAATTTCTACGCGGGTGAAATACTGTTAGGTCAGATTTTTAAGATGCGGAAAAGCTGGACTTTAGTCAGCACTATCCCCGGCGTTCAAGTCCGGCACACGGCGGGATTTGCTAGTAGGAACAATGCCGCTACGCACGCCGTAGAGATTTTTAAATGCCCTACAAGAATTGGGAGCAAGTGATATGCGCAAAGACTTTGATTACAAGACAGCGACACTAGTCGAAGCGCTGCGTCAATACCCGAAAGACATACCTGATCTCGGGTACAACGGGAAATATCTAATGCGCGAGGCGGCCGTTGAGATCGAGCGGTTGAATGCAAGACTCAAAGTCAACGCAGCTTGGGAGAAGGAGGAGTTAATGCACAACCTCGCTCAGTGTAATCATAAGATCGAGCGGTTGAATGCTGAGAACGATCGGTATAGGTTAGAGAACGGAAAGCTACGCGCTCACCGCAACATCATTAAAAGCTGGTGTGATGTGGACGGCAAAGAGTATGTACTCACAGCGCCTATAATTACCCTTCTTTCTAGCGTCGAGCAAATTAACGAGGGAAGCAAGTAATGAGTGGCTCAAGCGTATCGCCCTGCGTCAACGTCTGCGATCTAAGCGAAGAGGGTTACTGCGTCGGCTGTTTCCGCAGTCTTGACGAGATTGCGGCCTGGAAGGGTGCTGGCTGGTTGGAGCGGACCCAAATAATTGCAAGCGCAATGATACGAGAACTGGAGGCGGTCCCATGACAACCTGGGCGGTTAGAAACGAGCAAGATTTAAGCATGGCGATTAAGGCGATTAGCTCCCGAAAAATGCCGTTTTCTGTTAAGATAAGCAAAGGTGCGCCGCGTTCGATTGAGCAGAATAAATTACAACGGATGTGGATGTTAGAGGCTGCAGATCAAGGCGACTGCACTGCTGAAGAGTATCGAGGGTTTTGCAAGCTGCATTTTGGCGTGCCGATTCTGAGATCCGAAAGCGAAGCATTCCGAGAGTTGTACGACCGCTTGATTAGGCCTGCAAGCTATGAAGACAAGCTCAGTTTTATGATGATCCCAATCGATCTGCCGGTTACCAGCGCTATGACAACAAAGCAGAAAGCAACGTTCCTAGATGAGGTCTACAAGCATTTCACTGGGCTTGGAATTCAGCTAACAAAGCCAAGGCGATAAGGTTATGAGCAAGAAATATGGTCCAGTCGGCTTCAGCGCTCCCCGAGATCCTGGTTACGTGAACTGGGTGACGCTGAATCCAGCTGCGCAGCGGATACTTGCGCGATACGCAAAGCCAGCGGGCAGGCCAGACTGGAAGAGGCAGAGCAAGTGAAGGTCGCAAGGCTAAAGACTGCTGGTAACCGGATCTGCAAAGTGTGTAAGGACAAGTTTCAGCCAAAGTTCAGCACGATGCAGGTAGTTTGCGGCAAGGTGTCGTGTGCGATCGAGTGGGCAGGCACGCCAGCAGCAAAAGAGCACAAGGTGAAAGCGTGTAGGGCTGAGACAAAAGCCCTTAGAGAGGATCAAAGGGCCACTGATCGACGGTACTGGGTAAAAAAGCTCGATACTCAGTTCAATAAATTTATAAGGCTACGTGATCGAGAAGATGGGTGTATATCTTGCGATACGAAAGAGGGACAGATGCACGCTGGTCACTACTTGCCCAAGGGCTCGAATGGAAATTTGCGGTGGGATGAGTCGAATTGTCATAAGCAGTGCGCGACTTGCAACAATCACTTATCCGGGAATCTGATACAATATCGGGTGAGGCTAATCAAAAAGATCGGGCTGGAGCTGGTTGAGCTGCTAGAAGGCCCGCACGAAATGGCAAAAACGCCTCAAATACCAGTAATTCAGGGCATGATCAAAGTTTATACAGCCAAGGTTAAGGAATTGGAGTTTGACCAGTGATTTGCGGCGACTGCTGGATCAAAACCGGCGACCCTGAGTGTAAGTGCAAGAAAAAAGGTGTACGCTTCAAATCCAAACGCAAAGCCAAGGAAGTAATAATGAATGAAAGCGCAGTAGCAGTAGCAGTAGCATTCAGCGCAGATGACCAAGCGCTCGAAAAAAACATTCAAGAAAAAGGGCTAGCCGCCCCTCGGCTAACGCCGGGACTGATTGACGAGCGAATCGCAAGTGCTCAGTACCATGTATTTAACGGTGTGCTAACGGTGTGCTGCTTAACTCTGAAAAATGGGTTCACAGTTACCGGCGAGAGTGCCTGCGTCAGCCTTGATAACTTCGACGCCGAGCTAGGCGGGCAGATTGCTTTTCGTAATGCGCGAGAAAAGATCTGGTTGCTTGAGGGTTACTTGCTTAAAGAGCGTTTAAATCAATAGATCCTTGCAAGACTTCGGGATCGGCGTATACTAGACGCCAGCAAGTGATCATCTCTAAAGAGTGTTTGTTTGCAAGGGCAAGATTCCTTTAAATCTCCCTTGGTTCTGCAGACGGGAACGGTTCTGAGGCCTGGTACCCTGAAAAAAATTGAATAGGTTTTACCGCACACGCGGGCAATCCGGGCAAGCATCAAATGCTGGTTAAATTCCTCGATTGATGTTTGCACTCGGAACTCACTGCCAAGTTTTTCCCAAAACCTCAAATTTCCTCGCTTTATCCCCTGCTAGATTTGCGCCTTCATTGGCGCTTTTTTTGCCTGAAACATTATTGAATCAATTGCTGTTAATTCTGTTATAATTACTGTATTTGAATGGGCCTTGCCATGACCGCTGCGACTTACAATCTTGCTATTGATCAAGGCGCCGACTTTGCGATTGAATTGGTGATCAAAGAAGATGGGGTCATCAAAGACCTGACTGGCTATTTTGCTCGCTCACAGATCCGCAACACAAAAGACGCCGGCGTTGTCGTTAGCAATTTTACGTGTACCATTTCAGCACCGGCTACCGGCGCAATTGCAGTTACTATGCATAATTCGGTTAGCGGCGTACTGTCTTCAGGCGCCTACGTTTATGATGTGGAGCTTTTTACTGTTGACGACGGCAGCGTAACGCGCGTGATTGAGGGCGCTGTAGCTGTCAGCAGAGGCGTAACCCGATAATGGAAATCACGCTTACGGGCGACGCTGAAAGCACGGTGACGACCACAGAAGTCGTGCGCACGGTCGATGTTACGCACACGACCACACTTGCCACACCTGGCGGCAACGGTATAGAGATCACATTAGTCGAAAGCCCGGCCACGACTGTAAGCGTGACCAACCCGCAAGTTATTACCGTGGATCTAGAGACCAGCGTCAGCACGGTTATTACGGCGTCAACTTTGGCGCTTTCAAGCGCTGGGCCGAAAGGTGATCAGGGCGTACAGGGCGACCAGGGCATTCAAGGCATTCAGGGGGTGGCAGGCAACACGTACACCACCGGCGCGGCAGCGTTAGACTTCGGCGCCGGAGAAATGAGCGCGACGGTGGTGGTTACGGGCGTGGCAGGCATTACGGCTACCTCCATCGTTGACGCGCGCGTGAGAATGGAGGCTACTGCGGATCACTCGGTCGATGAGCTAAGCTTTGACCCCATTCAAGTCGTCGCAAAAAACATTGTGGAAAGTGTAGGATTTACGATTGAGGGCAGAATGTTCAACGCGCCAGCGCGTGGGCTTTATAACGTAAACTGGATTGTGTACTAGGGGTCGAAATGGCTATAGAATTAATCAGCGGAAGCGGTAATAACGCGTTACTTACGGTGGACGCGGTAAGTAATGCCGGGCGATTTACGATGTACGACAGTGCAGGCAATGAAATAGTCCCATTGCTTCCGGTGGATATCCCCGTGGGCAGTGTAACAGTTGTTGATAACGACTTAATCGGCTCGTTTGACGTTAGCGCGTATAAGTTTCTTGCAATACAGTTAACCGGGACGTGGGTCGGAACCATAAAGTTCCAAGCGTCGGAGGATAACGGGACTTTTTTTGACATCACTGGCGAATTGGCCGGTGAATTAGACGCGCCAAACGTCCTTGAAATGACTGCGCCGGGTGGTGTTAAAGTAGCGACCGTTTATAATTACCTGCGAATTCGCGTCACCTCGTACACCTCAGGCACGATTACCGGCAAGGCTAGCGCGCACAAAGAGGAAAACGCCACGGGGCAAATAAGCAGCACGGGTCAGGTCACAATAGCCGACGCCAACGGAGTTGTAGCAGGCCCTATGCTGCAAGACCCAAGCCTTCAAAACCATTTCCCCGTCGGCATGATTCAAGATGTGTTCGTGTCTATAGTCAACCAAACAACGACCAACCTGGATGCCGCACAAATTTTTACCGGCGTATCGCAAAGCACGAAGGGCGCGAACTCAATAGACTTGTCAGCCGAATGTGACCAGAATTTGACTATTCAAATTCAACAGTCTGAGCAAGGCGTTAGCTGGGATCATGAAGATGTCTATCTGCTGGCGGCGGGTACATCGACACACCGCAATTTCAAGGCCTTGTCTGCTTTCTACCGAGTTAGAGTGATCAACACAAGCGCAAGCACAACAACAAATCTGCACGTATCGACCACTCTTACGCCGGTGTCCGAGGTGTTGCCAGGGGCTTTAAGTCAAGCGGGCAACCTGAAAACTGCAATCGTTGAGGCGCTGCCCGCAGGCCCTAACGTGATCGGAAAAGTTATAGTTGCGGCTGACCCTGCGGCGCCACTCTCGACAGATTTTTACGTTACTGCTACAGGTCCAGTCAATAACAATTCAAGGGTTATTCGTGCACAGGCTTGCACGCTGAAAGCCATAGTCATGACGAATTACACGGCGACGCCAAAACACGTTAAGATCTACGACACGGCAAGCACTCCGGTCGCTGGAGTGGGCGCGCCGGTCATCGTGCTAAGTTTGCCAGCAGCCGGTACGCTGGCTTACCCGCTGCCATTAAGCGGTCTTGATTTTGCCAATGGCTTGTCAATGACTATGACGCTTGGCGCGGCTAATGCCGATGCAACGCCACCATCTACGCCTAGTGACGTGTCTTTGACGTCAATTTTTACATAGAATGGTTAGCGTATGACTGAGCCCAAAGCCAAAGTTAAGTCGAAAGCCAAAGGCAAGGCAGGGCGACCTAAGGCCGTCGTAAACTGGAAGACGGTCGATAGCATGTGCAAGGTTCATTGCACAGGTGAAGAGCAGGCGGCGATTTTAGGCATTAACTACGACACGTTAAACGCTGCATGTAAACGTGACAAGAAGATGGATTTTTCGGACTATTACGCACAAAAGAGCGCGGGCGGTAAAATGAGCTTGCGCCGGAAGCAGTTCGCATCAGCTGCGGCAGGCAACCCCACAATGCTTATATGGCTTGGAAAGAACTGGCTAGGGCAATCTGATGCGCCAAAATCCGCTGTTGAAGACGAGACTGAATCAATGTCCTTTACTTTTAGTGTGGCGCCAGCCAGCAAAGAGATTAAGGTTACTCGGGGCGAGGGCAAGAGTTGATATTAAGCGCGCCACAGGAAATCTTTTTGTCTGGACTGAAAACCAAGTATCGAGGTTATATTGGCGGCTACGGCAGCGGCAAGACTTTCGTTGGGTGCCTGGACCTTCTTGTTTTTGCTGGGCGTCATCCGAAAGTGGTTCAAGGTTACTTTGGCCCGACCTATCCCAGCATCAGAGACATCTTTTACCCGACTTTTGATGAAGCCGCGCATATGATGGGTTTTCGCGCGGACATCAAGGAGACAAACAAAGAGGTGGGCGTTTATCGTAACGGTCGTTATTATGGAACCGTTATATGCAGGTCGATGGATAAGCCTAATTCTATTGTGGGCTTTAAGATCGCAAACGCGCTGGTCGACGAGATTGACACGCTGCCAAAGGACAAGGCCGGGCAGGCCTGGAGGAAGATCATAGCGCGGCTAAGGCTGGTAGTTGATGGCGTCGTCAACGGAGTAGGGGTTACAACAACGCCAGAAGGGTTTAAATTCGTATACTCAGTGTTCGCTGAGAACCCGACAGAAAGCTATTCGATGGTTCAGGCCTCGACATACGAAAACGCGCGGTTCTTGCCGCCGGACTACATCTCAACCCTAATCGAGTCCTACCCTTCAGAACTGATTCAGGCGTACTTGAAGGGCGAGTTTGTCAACATGACATCTGGCACGGTGTTTAATGCTTACGCTCGCGAGAAGCACCGCAGCACCGAGACAATTAAGCCCGGTGAGTTGCTGTGCATAGGTATGGATTTCAACGTTACAAACATGAGCGCCGTGGTGTACGTCATACGAGGTGATCAATGGCACGCTGTTGGCGAGTTAAAGAGCGTCTTTGATACGCCCGCAATGATCGAGGCGATTAAGACAAAGTACCCCAATCACAGTATCAGGGTTTACCCTGACGCCTCGGGCGGTAGTCGAAAAACAGTCGACGCTTCAATATCCGATATTTCGCTACTCGAAAGCGCTAGATTTGCAGTTTACGCAAACGCGTCAAATCCCTACGTCAAAGACAGGATTTTAGCAACTAATTCAGCGTTTGATCATGGAAGACTATTCATTAATGACGTAGAATGCCCGGAATACGCGCGCTGCATGGAGCAGCTAGCATATGATAAGAATGGCGTACCTGACAAAAAATCCAATCTTGATCACTTGCCCGACGCTGGCACGTACCCCATTGCCTTTGAGATGCCAGTCGTGCGGCCGGCCGCTAACTTACGTGTAAAATTTGCGAGATAAGATATGCCAGCTTCTGACCAGCACGAAGAATACACCAAGCACATAGCTCGAACTCAAATGCTGCGAGACTGCGACGACGGAGCCTCAGCGATTAAGTCGCGTACCGCCGGCGGCATAGGGCTGCTATCCAGCATGCCGGGCGCGGTCTATTTGCCTGCCCCTAACTCTGACGACGGCAGCACTGAAAACAAGCTTCGATATGAGGCTTACAGGCTGCGCGCCAACTTCGTCAACTTTGTCAGCGCGACAAAGGAAGGGATGCTTGGCATGGTGTTCCGAAAGAATACCGAATTGACGCTCGACCCTAGCGTTGATTATTTGCGTGATAACGCCGACGGCCAAGGCTTGACTGCTGACCAGCTTATCAAAGCCGTGGCGGCTGATGCGCTACTGGTTGGCAGATTCGGCCTGCTTGTCGATTACCCTGCTGCGCCCCAGGGCTTGACTGTCGCACAAAGCGTGGGCTTGCAGGCAAAGATCCTTAGTTATCCGTTTGAGTCGATTATTAACTGGCGAGCGCAAGTTATTGACGGGCAAAGCAAGTTAACCATGGTCGTGCTTCGCGAGCCCACGCAAGTTGTCATGGATGACGGTTTTGGAGTTGTTGAAAAGATGTATCACCGCGTTTTACTGCTTGAAGGCGGCGCTTACGTCCAGCGCATGTACGATGAAAGCGACGAGCTGTTGGGCCAGGAGGTTGACGGCGCGTTTGTCTCCGATATGATCCCGCGCAAAGCCGATGGCTCGACTTGGAGTGTCATCCCCTTCGCTTTTGTAGGGTCAATCAACAACGACTCAAAAGTAGACAAGGCGCCGCTTTACGACATTGCCGAGGTAAACGTCGCGCATTATCGCAACTCAGCCGATTATGAAGAGTCTAGTTTTATCGTAGGGCAGCCAACGCCGGCTTTTGCCGGGCTAACGCAGTCATGGGTAGATCAAAACATGAAGAACGGTGTGGAGTTTGGTAGTCGCGCCGCGGTGTTGTTGCCTGCGGGCGGCGGCGCTGAATTGTTGCAAGCGGACCCGAATACTATGCCGCTTAAAGGTATGGAGATTAAAGAGGCGCAGATGATCAAGCTGGGCGCTAGGGTGATCCAAGATCAATCAGGCGCAGAGACCGCCGAGGCTGCAAAGATCCGTTTCGCCGGTCAGAATAGTAAGCTGGGCGCCATTGTATCGAATGTCGAGGCCGCTTTTGTGACTTGCATCAGGTGGGCTGGCGAATTCATGGGCGGTAGCGTGGAGCCCGAAGTCATTATTAACAAAGATCTATACGAGGTCACCGTTGACCCGCAATTGATTATTGCGTCTATTCAGCTGCTCGACAGAGGCGTGATAGCGCTACCCGACATACGGCAACAGCTTCGTAGGTCAGGGTTGATCGATTCGACTAGGACTGACGAACAGCTTGATAGTGACGCCGAGATTGTGAGCGACGTTCTTTGACTACACGCGATTATTTAATCGACGCGGCAACCCGTAGGGCTGTTTTCATGCAGCGCTACATGACGAGTCATGATCGACTGATTGCGCGCCAGCTTCGACGTTATCAGCGCGAACTTGACGCGAGATTACTGCAAAGCGACATTGGTTCTCGTGATCTGACTCGCTTGATTGATGACCTGCGACAATTGCAGATGATCGATCACGCCGAAATGATAGCAGAGGCTAAGGCATTGGCGGTTAGCGAAGCGGCATTCACTGCTGACATGCTGACAACGGGCACGTCGGCGACTTTCGTAGTGCCCAGCGAGATTGTATTGGCCAACGCTCTGGGCGCCGCAGTGCCGGTACAGGGTGGCTCAGCCATCCCGTCAATGCTGAGCGCTTTCGAGACTAAAAAGGCGGCTGAGATACTGCAAGTCGTCATGGACGGTGCAACCGAGGGCAAGACGTCCCCAGCAATTGCGCGCCAGGTAAAAGGCTTTGTGCAATCGTTGTTGACCAGGCAGGCGCAAGCATTGGTTAGCACAATCCTTAGTCACGCAAGCAGTGCCGGACGCCTTGCGACTTATGAGCAGAATAGTAATCTAGTCTCGCAATATCAGTGGGTGTCAACTCTGGACGGGTTAACAAGCCTGATTTGCATGGGGCGCGATGGGAATCAGTACGATGTAGGTGTTGGCCCGATGCCGCCAGCCCATTTCAATTGTCGATCAACAACTATCCCCTTGGTGGACCCAAAATATCGGCTGGAAATCAAGGGCCAACGCCCGTCGATTGGCGCCGACGGGACGCAGGTCGTCTCAAGCAACACCAAGTATTCGGGCTGGCTACGACAGCAACCGAAAAGCTTTGTTGATGAAGCGCTAGGCAAGGCCCGCTCTAAACTATTCCGCGACGGCGCCGTGACGCTTGACATATTTACCGACCCGACAGGGAAAACGTACACCCTGGCGCAACTGGACAGTATGAGCAATTTAGCGCTGTCGATTAACTAAACGTCATCCGGTGGATGGCATACTCAGTGAGTGATCTATGACATTAGAAGAATTGCAAGCAGCAAACGTTGAGCTAACAGATGCTAACGCCGTAATGACCGCCCAAGTTGCAACCATGACCGGCGAAACTGCCAGCATGAAGGCAAAAATGGACGAGTTACTTGGCGAAACGAAAGCAGCAAAAGAAGCGAGGCGACTGTCTGACGCTAAAGCAGCTGATGACGCAGCCGCGGCAGCGCTACGGGATGGTAATTTTGAACAGCTACACAAGTCTTCCGAGGAGCGGTATCAGTCGACACTGGGCGAGCTAGATAAGCTCAAGACAGGTATGGCTGGCGAAAAGCGAAGCAACGCGGCTATGAAGATAGCTTCCGAACTTGCTGACGGCTC
>Ga0307492_10000281_pt1 | contig 22025 bp, 20 predicted proteins | sample SI3LmetaG_FD_202365 | JGI IMG/M metagenome (GOLD analysis project Ga0307492, IMG submission 202365) | Sea-ice brine microbial communities from Beaufort Sea near Barrow, Alaska, United States - SI3L | ecosystem: Environmental > Aquatic > Marine > Coastal | place: USA: Alaska | collected 2017-05-06 | reverse complement strand
CTACGCTAAAACACTCCGTCATATTATTGACCCACTGCACTGACAATTTTAATTTGTTTGTCATCAGGTATTTCCTGATAAGACAACACATGTAATCCACTCACTGAATGTTTTAAAAATTTTGACAATACGGGTCTTAACATACCTGAGGTCAATAAAACTGCAGGTTCACCAGCTAATTCTTGTTGTTGAGCCGCTTCATTCAACGAACCTTGCAAACGTTCAGCCAGACCGGGTTCAATTCCTGCACCATCTGCACCGCCAGCTTGAAGTGACTGATGCAACATCTGTTCCAACTCTGGCGCCAAAGTAATAACAGGTATTTCACCCAGTCCACCGTTTATTTCTTGAACAATTAAACGTTTAAGTGCGATACGCACCGCAGACACTAATACGTCGGGATCTTGGCTTTTAGGACCAAACTCACATAATGTTTGTACTATGCTGCGCATATCTCTAATAGGCACGCCTTCGTAGAGCATAGTTTGTAAGATTTTGACTACTGTGCTTAAAGGCAGAATATCAGGCACTAAGCCTTCAACTAATTTTGGACTATTTTTCGCGAGTAAATCTAACAATTGTTGCACTTCTTCATGACCTAACAATTGATAAGCATTATTGGTTAACAATTGGCTTAAATGAGTAGCCACTACAGTGGCGGCATCCACCACTGTATAACCAAGGGTTTGTGCATGTTCTCTTTGATTGGCTCTTATCCATACAGCATCTAATCCGAAGGCAGGGTCTTTAGTCACTTTACCTTCTAACTTTCCGAAAACTTGGCCCGGGTTAATAGCTAACTCATCATCATGACTCAGCTCAGCTTCACCAACGGTGACACCTAACATAGCGATAGTGTAGTTATTTGGACTTAAATCTAAGTTGTCACGAATATGTACCGGGGGTATTAAAAAGCCCAGCTCTTGTGATAATTTTTTCCGCACGCCTTTAATACGGGTGAGCAATTCGCCACCTTGCGCTTTATCGACCAATGGGATCAACCTATACCCCACTTCTAAACCAATTGTGTCGACATGCTGGACGTCATCCCAACCAAGCTCTTTAACTTCCGATGGTTGTTGATTATTTTCAGGCAAAGACTTAACCACTTCTGGCTCATTGGCCATTTTTTGTTCTCGCCAATAACCATAATATGCGTAACCACCTACCACAGCGCTAAACCCCAAAAAGGCAACGTGGGGCATACCAGGAACGATACCCATGACAAATAAAATACCAGACGTAATATACAACGCCTGACGATTACCCAACTGCCTGGTTAATTCTTTGCCCATTTCTTGCGAGTCATTCTCTCTCGTTACAATTATAGCGGTAGCTACCGATAATAATAACGAGGGTATTTGTGCAACTAGCCCATCACCTATGGTCAATAAAGTGTAGATTTCAACCGCATCGACGAAGGCTAAATCATGCTGGATCATGCCAATGAATAAGCCGCCGACTAAGTTAATCACCATGATAAATAAGCCGGCAACAGCATCACCTTTTACAAATTTGGAGGCACCATCCATAGAGCCGTAAAAATCAGCTTCACTGGTAATTTCAAAACGACGTTTCCGAGCTTCATCAGCATCAATAAAGCCTGCATTTAAGTCTGCGTCTATAGCCATTTGTTTACCAGGCATGGCATCCAAAGTAAAACGTGCACTGACTTCTGAAATACGTCCCGCACCGGCGGTCACAACTTTAAAATTTATAATTAGCAAAATGGCGAATACCACTATACCTACAGCATAGTTGCCGCCAATCACCACTTCACCAAAAGCTTGTATTACTTTACCTGCAGCATCTCCCCCCTCATGGCCTTCTAGTAATACAATACGAGTCGATGCTACGTTAAGTGCTAGTCGTAAAACTGTTGCTATTAGTAGCACAAGTGGAAAAATACCAAATTCGACGGGTTTCTTAGTAAATACTGACACCAATATAATGACTAACGACAGCGCAATATTGAAACTGAATAATATGTCTAACAAAAATGCGGGCATGGGCAGGATCACCATGCCCATTATTGCTAACAAGACTGTTGGGGCGCCTAAACCAGATGATATAGACTTAAATTGGTTTTTATCAAACCGACCGAAAAATGATGCTAATTGCATAAACTAAATATTGACGCTTTGTTGATTTTTTTAAGATTAAACAAGTAAAAGCAACTTGTGCGCCAAGTCGTTTGTTAAAAAAGAATTATTTATAATGATCTAATGTTTAACGTCTCAGTTCAGGCGGAATAGGCAGGTTACTTTTTAATGGTTTAGGACGTTTACCTTTACCTTGTTTAAAAGCTTTTAATTGATAAACATAAGCCAGTACTTGGGCCACGGCCATGAACAACTTTTCTGGAATTTCGTGTTCTGCCTCAGTGGAGTAATAAATAGCCCTAGCTAACATAGGGGACGCCACAATAGGTACTTCATGTGCATTGGCAATAGTACGAATATGCATGGCCATTTCATCCGCCCCTTTCGCCACTAAAGTAGGCGCGCGGGTACCAAATTGATCATACTTTAACGCAACAGAAAAATGGGTCGGATTGGTGACTACTACATCAGCGTTCGGCACTTCTTGCATCATGCGGTTAGCAGCAGCTTGAAACTGTAACTTACGTATCCTGCCTTTTACTTGTGGGTCACCATCAGCGTTTTTATGTTCATCTTTAACTTCTTGCAAAGACATTTTCATTTCTTTGTTGTGTTTATAACTCTGATAAGGCACGTCAAAAACGGCAATAGGGATCAAAGCACAACACATAATCAAAAATCCCCATGCAATTAAATCCAGAGCATGAAACAGGTTTTGTGGATATAATTCTAAGTCCAAATGTAATGCTTCATCCTTAAACATAGCAAGTGTCACATATGCCATCAACGCAACCACTATAAACTTAGCGATAGCTTTAAGTAGTTCCACCACACTGTTCATACCAAACATACGTTTAAAGCCAGCTATTGGGCTTATTTTTTGTGCTTTTGGCGCCGCGCCATCCCAAGTGAAATTATAACCACCCAAAGCAATGTTGCCGTAGATACCAGCAATAGTCACAATTAGCATATACAGCAACACAGGCATACTAATGGTCTTGAAAGCGAACCCCCAAGCTTGAAACATATGGATAAAATCGTAGGTTTCATCACGAGACAGGGTAAACATGTTCTGTGCCACTTCAAACATCGCAAGAGCAATTTCAGATCCAATAACTAAGAAACTAATAGCACTAGAGATCAAAACTAAAGTCGTCGACAATTCCTTAGATCTAGCCACTTGCCCTTTTTTTCGGGAGTCTTCAATTTTTTTGGAGGTGGGTTCCTCGGTTTTTTCATTTGCATCAGACATGGTTTACCTCTTTTTAGCTAGGACACACTAGTACCAGCTGACACATCATGTTCTGTGCCCGCTCCCACATCACTTCAAAGTGATGGGGTAAGTTGTCTAAAGTTAACCAAATTATCAGTAACCCCATAATTTGTGCGATGGCAAAACCAATACTAAAAATATTTAATTGCGGAGCTGCTTTGGTCATTACACCAAAGGCCAAGTTGACAATAAGCAACGACACTATAGGTGCCAGAGATATTGTGATGGCTGAAATAAACATCCAACCTGCCCAGTGAGCAATATCTCTAAATTGTTCAGGCGCAAACCATCCTTCACCAATAGGAAAAGCCTCAAAGCTCAACACAACCATACGTATCATCGCTAAATGGCCATCTAACGCCCAATATAGTAAGGTCGCCAAAATAAGATAAAACTGTCCCACTGCCGGCACACTGATACCATTGACAGGGTCGACTATGGATGCAAAACCTAACCCCGTTTGTAAAGCGACTATTTCCCCTGCTAATACAAAGGTATTAAGTACTATATTTGACAAAAAACCTAACGCGATACCTATAATTAACTGCTGTGTCACTAACACGAAAGTTCCAACAGAAAAAACTTCTGATGCAGGGATCGGAACGGGTGGAATGACAGGCATAATAATAAAAGTCAAAAATAGCGTAAGCAGAGCCCTTGCGGTGGGCGGTACACTATTAGCACTTAAGCCCACCATAGAGGCGAATAACCCCGAAATGCGCATAAATGGTAACAGTAAGTCCGCCAAGTACTGCATAATGGTAGTTGTTGCTATATCCAAGGTTTTAGCCTCGCCTATGAAAAGATGATAACACTAACCCACGACCTCTGGAATACGCTCCACCATGGTAAAAGTGAAATCCATAAGCTTTTGCACTAACCAATGCCCCCCCCAACTTAGTGCCAATAAAGTGACAATAAGACGTGGTAGAAAACTCATAGTTTGTTCATTGATAGATGTGGCTGCTTGAAACACAGCAACAATTAACCCCACAAATAAGCTGGGTAGAATAATCACTGAAACCAACAGGATAACCATTTGTAATGCTTCTTTGAGTATTTCAACAAAAACTTCTGGACTCATAGGAATTCCTTGCTGTTTATTTGGCTGTTTATTTGGTTGTTTATTTGACTTTTTGCTTGATTTTTTGCTTGACGGTGTAACATTCGCTACCCCATCCCAAAGCTGTTGGCTAAAGTACCAAAAACTAAATTCCAACCATCCACTAATACAAATAACATCAACTTAAAGGGCAATGACACTATCATGGGTGACAACATCATCATACCCATCGCCATCAAGATGGAGGCAACCACCAAATCCAAAATCAAGAAGGGAATAAACAACATAAAACCAATTTGAAATGCGGTCTTAAGTTCACTTGTAACAAAAGCAGGGATTAAAACGTTCATAGGCACATCAACAGGATCTTGAAACTGCCCATCCATTCCACCTATTTGTACAAAGGTCTCTAAATCTTTCACCCGTGTTTGTGCCAGCATAAAAGCACGTAAAGGTTCTTTACCTATTTCATAGGCTTGGATTGAGGTTATTTCTTCATTTAAGTAAGGTTGTAATGCCGTTTCGTTCATTTTTTCAAACACTGGCGCCATGATAAACATCGACAAAAACAAACTCACACCAATTAAAATTTGGTTAGAAGGGGCTTGCTGCAAACCAATGGCTTGACGTAAAATGGACAAAACTATTATTATTCGTGTAAAAGAAGTCATCATCATCACAAAAGCAGGTAACAGGCTTAAGGATGTCATGATAGCCACAACCTGAAGGGTCATAGTATAATCTTTACTACCATCAAGGTTATCGGTGAGCGTCAATGCCGGTATCCCTGGTTCAGCCAAAACATGTCCGCTCAAAAGGCTTAGTAACAACATCAAACCAATACTCAAATATACTTTTTTCATAATTTGTCTCGCGAAGTGTTGTTTATTTTGTCGTTTTGAGTCGTTGAAGGGGTTATTTTACCAGCCATAAACAGTGCGAGTTTATCTTTGAAATTTTCATTGCCAGGCGATGCTGGTGAATTATCGATATGAGTCGATAAGGTCGCTAAATGATTAATATTGTGAGCCGTAATGCCCAATAAATGTTGTTCACCAGCCACTTCAATAACCAAAACTCTTTCTTTAGCTCCAGCCATCATTGAAGCAACAACTTTTATATTTGAGGCACCAGACTGAGTGACGTTAAACCGTCGCATTAGAAAAGCTAGTATAAAAACAACACCAATAACCAGTAATAAAGAAAGGAAAATTGACACTATGGATGTGGGGTTTGATAGACTTTGAGGCGCCGAATTGGCCTCAAAAGAGGAACATAAACATGAGCCGATAGCTATCCAAGCCCATGTTTTATAATATTTTTGTTTATCTAAGTTTTTTGATTCTTTCAAGTTGACTAATAACATCAGTTAATCTAATACCAAATTTGTCGTTAACTACTACTACTTCTCCATGAGCAATCAACGTGCCATTTACTAAAACATCTAATGGCTCTCCAGCAACCCGGTCAAGTTCCACTACAGAACCTTGGTTTAACTGAAGTAGATTTCGGATACTGATATTGCTTCGACCCACCTCCATAGCTATAGTAACAGGGATATCTAAAATAGTATCAAGTTTACGTTTTTCTTTAGGTGTTATATCTCGCTCTTCATCAAACTCTTCAAGTTCAGCCACTTCTGCACCTTCGCCAAACTCACCATCCGTTTTTTCTTCTTCGTCAGCTTGTTCTGCCATGGCAGCAGCCCAATCATCTAAACCGTCTTCTTCACTCATCATTCACTCCATTCTCTGGACAAAAGGTTTACCAATCATCTTCGAGGGTTTGCAATTCGGCGTCGCTATCAATTCTTCGACCACCTTTAGTTAATAGTTGCAGCTCAGACTTCACGGAAGTTGGGCGCGGAATTTTCTCAATTATTTTAAGTGCCATATTGTCTCTTGAACGTCCTAATTTGGCCCTGAAAGTAGGTAATTCTTCGATTAATACCGTAATATGCTTAGGCATTTCGATCGGGATGACATAGCCGGGCTCTAGTTCCATAATATCTTTTAGAGTTAATTTGATATCCATCATGTGAGTAGATAAAGACACTTGCACATCCATCATTTCATCTCGTAGAGCCTTGCTCCAGCGTAAATCGGTGTCTTCTTTATCACTTTGTACACCAGCATCTAACAGTTCACGTATTGGCTCAAGCATTGAATAAGGCAGAGATACGTGAAAATCACCACCACCGCCGTCTAATTCAATATGGAAAGAACTGATCACCACAACTTCTGTCGGGCTGACAATGTTGGCCATAGCGGGGTTAACTTCAGAGTCTAGATACTCGAATGACACGTCCATAACGGGTGCCCATGCTTCCTTGTAATCTTCAAATATTAGCTTCAATAACATTTGAATAATACGGCGTTCAGTTGGTGTAAATTCTCTTCCTTCAATTTTTGCATGGTAACGACCATCACCACCAAAAAAATTATCGACCAAAATAAAAACTAATCTAGCCTCCATTGTAATCAACCCAGTACCTTTGAGAGGGCGAAAGCGCACCATGTTTAAACTGGTAGGTACAAACAAAGTATGAATGTACTCACCAAACTTAATCATTTGGATACCATTGATAGACACTTCTGCAGAACGGCGCATCATATTAAATAGACTGACCCGCATATGCCTAGCAAAACGTTCGTTTACGATCTCAAGAGTTGGCATACGGCCACGAACGATTCTGTCTTGAGAAGAAAAGTCGTACTCCATTGCTGAACCATCAGACTCAGCCCCTTCAATATCTTCTTCCTCAACATCGTCTACACCATGAAGTAGTGCATCAATCTCATCTTGGGATAATAAATCGCTCAATCTAACTCTCTCATTAACAAATCAATTGTTACTGCATAACAAAACCAGTGAAAAGGACTTCTTCTACCGTTTGATTACCGCTGATATCTACCATGATTTTTTGTACTTCTTTCAATGCGCTTTCACGTATTGCAATTTTGCCAGCTTCAGTAACCAAATCATCAGCATTAGCGGTACTAAATGTTTTTAACAACGTGCCTTCAATCAAAGGAATATGCATCTTCGCTTGTTCTGCGTTACCGGAACCACGCATCATGAGCTGCACTTTAATTTCGACTAAACGATCTCGGGTTGATCCCGGCACATTAAATACGAAAGGTCTGGGCATTGCGACATATAAAGCAGTGCCGGTTTTAACAAGCTCCAACGCTTGCCCCTCTTCCCCTTCCATCTTAGTTTCATCTTCAATAACAGGTATAGGTTCATCGTCACCCATCAAAAAAAAGTAAGCAGCAGCACCACCACCACCGGCAATAAGAACAACAACAGCAACAATAATAATGATCAGTTTGCTTTTTTTGCCGCCCTCTTCCATTTTTAATTCTTCTTCAGCCATATTTTTCTCTCAAATTGTCAAGCGTTAGTATCTGTTGACTTATTATCAGCCCCAAAGTTGAATTGGCAAAGCGATTTAGGCTATTTCCTTGCAAATTTATCTGTAAATCACACAAAGTAATCGATTCCACCGAGGGCTCCATTAACAATATTTTGCTGAGTAAAAACTTGTTCCGGTACATCAGTGTCTTCAAACTCATCTTGACTGCGACCAGCCTGATGGGCTAACTCGTTATCTCCTTGGCTTTGCTGACCACTGCTTTCTTGGTGCACTGAAGATTGGCCTAGCTCAATGCCTTTTTCAGCCAACATTTCTCTTAATTTAGGTGTAGCGGTGTCAACTGCATCTCTTGCTTGTTGTGATTGAACCACAAAATTTACCGTTACAGACTCGCCAGACAATGCGACTTTGACATTTACTGAACCCAGTTCTGCTGGGTCGAGTCGTATCTCCGCCACTAGATTTTTAGTGTTCACCATCCACCGCACTTTTTCGGATAACTGCTGATGACCTTCAGATTTGGATAAATTAATGGCTTTCTCAAACTTGGAATCAAACTGATTTAATTGAATTTGTTTACTTTGTTCACCCTGAATCTGCGCGACATCTTTTAAGGTTGCGCTATAAGTTTGATCGTGATGATGTTCAATTGCACGATTCATTGTTTGAGCAAAATCTAACACTTGAGAAACACTTTTAACAATCTGTTCTAGATTAGCAGGGGTTTTAGCAACAACTTCCTTATCAGATGTTTTGGCTAAGGCATCTGACACCAATGCTTTTAAATCAATACCTGGCTCCCTGCCCTGCGACAATTGATTCTTAAACTCCTCAAAGCCCGATTTTAACACAGAAATAAAGTCCTTTGACGAAGATTCAACCGAACTAATAATTTCAGCGGCCTTAGGAATAATTATCTGCTGAGTAATCTGTTCAGGGCTTATGGGCTCTTCAGTTTTTTTACTATCAAATATTCGCTGAGCAATATTCTCAAATACTTTATTTCGTTTATTTTCGGTTAAATTTAAAATATTATGGATGTCAATGTTGCTGGTTACTTTATCAGTTTTAGTCGAGCTAGGTATAGTACTTGGGGAAACTTGAGCTACCTGAACATCTTGCACAAGCAACTCGCCTTGTTCTGTATCAGTGTCAGTGTCAGTGTCAGTTAATAAAGATCTGAGCAGAGCTTTATTTTCAACTAAAGTTAAGTCTACTTGTCCACTGGTTTCAATTTGCTGATTTGCTAACAGAAAATCTTTATTAATGGCGTTATCGATTGATTCATCGATTGATTCATCAAGTGATTTTTGTTCGGTAGTATTAGTGCCACTTTCTTGACTAATTATCTGAAGTTTACTGCTCAATTCTTGCAACGCATCAGGTCGTTCTAACAATAATTCAATCGTTTTTTGTCTGACATCTGACTCTGTTAATCCTTCGTTTTGTACCTCTGATAACACTTCACTTACAGCTTCGTCAATAAGTATGGATAGACTTTGATTGGCTTGTTTGTTAAGAAGTAAGACATCATCATCTTGAACTTGACTTAGTTGAGGTAAATTCACAGCAAGTATATTGTCTTCAACTGGTTGTAACTTTATCTCATCTGTTTTCACTTTAAGATTGTCAGTAATCTGCTCAAGGGAACTTGTTTCAATTTTATTAGCCAATGTAAAATCAGCCAATGTAAAATCAGCCACAGATACATCTAAGGATTGCATATCAACATCCACTAAAGCATGTTCTGCAAGCTGTGCAACATTCGCTGATTTTTGCAAGCTATCAACTAGCGACACCCATTCTTGAGCAACCATACTGGCTGAGTCCACACCTAGTTTGGATTCTATATCATTGTGTTTTGAGGGAGAAATCAACTGCAGCTCTGCTTTGGTATTACCAACCGTTAGTTCACCTTTAAGGTTATTAGCAGTACTTTCATCAATTACGGGTTGCGTAGTCATTTTGGTTTGCGTTGTTGTGCTTTCTTTAACCCCAGAAGAAGGAACCATATTTACTTCGTCAGTAGATTGTTGCGTTGCTTTTTTATTTGAAGTGTTAGGCGTACTATTCTTAGATACAACAGCTAAAGAATTTAGATGTTTTTGATCTTGCAATATTTTACCAAATTGCTCATTTGACTCAGGTTCGGCAAATGAATTAGGCTCGGAACCTGTGGCAAAAGCGGCAACGTCTGATTTAGCTGTGGCAATATTTTGCATCATTATCATTTATTCCTCTAACTGAAAAATTTTACCAACATACTGATTTACATTGTTTTTTATTTTAATGTAATTATTGATTAGCTTTTAAATAGAAATTTCAGTTTTAGATTAACAGTTATTTTGTGTATGTATATATGACTCAGCAAAAATCATTCCAACTTGTAAATAACTAATAGTCATCTCTTACGCATAAATTTTTGCAATGACAGTTCATCTAACATAATTTGTTCTAGTTTATCCTCACGCTTTAGATTGGCCTTGTGCTGTTTATCCAGCAACATTTCTACCGCTTTACGTTTTCGTTGTTGTGCCAGCCATTGTACACGCCTTTGATCTGCAACCCTTACCGCTTGATTTAAAGTATGTAATTGCATTTCACAGGCTTTGTCTAACTTGCCAATAAATTGCTGATGTTGTCCAAAAGTGACGCTGCCAATGCCTTGTTTTGCACGCACTTGAGCCTGACGTAAATAATCTAAACGATAGTTTTCTAATCCAGAAAGTTTTTGTTTGTTGTCTTGGGCAAACTGTTGAGCCAGCTGAAAATTTTGCACCAGTTTCTGTTCTTTCTGTCGCTCCCAGTCGGCGACCATTTGAAGTTGAGATTGGGCCATCAGTTAGGTTCCCGTCACAAAGGTTGTTAATTGCAACACCTTTGTTAGCCTCGATATCCTTGTTTGTCTTGATACCTTTATTAGTTGCAACACCTTACCCCTTACCTAATCCACCACTTAATTTGGTCATATCTGCAGTGCTATGCTCAAAGTCTATAATTTGTTGCATACCTTGTTGCAAAAAAGCGTTGATAGCCGGTTCGGCGTTCATAGCCAAATCAATTCTTGAATCGGTGCCCTTGGTATAGGCACCGATGCTAATCAAATCACGATTTCGTTGGTAATTAGAATACACCTGACGAATACGCCTCGCTCCTAACAGGTGCTCTTGGGATACCACCATAGGCATAACGCGGCTGATAGAAGACTCTATATCGATCGCAGGATAATGGCCTGAGTCAGCTAAATCTCTGGAAAGTACAATATGTCCGTCCAATATAGCTCGTGCAGCATCGGCAATGGGATCTTGTAGATCATCACCTTCGGTTAATACTGTATAAAAAGCGGTGATAGAGCCTTGCTCTTCACTACCATTGCCCGCTCTTTCAACCAATGCAGGTAATCTGGCAAATACCGAGGGAGGATAACCTTTAGTCGCAGGTGGCTCACCTACAGCAAGGGCAATTTCGCGCTGCGCCATAGCGTAACGTGTCAATGAATCAATCAATAATAATACGTTTAGGCCTTTGTCTCGAAAATATTCAGCAATGGTAACGGCTGTTTCGCAGCCTTTTAGCCGCATAAGTGGCGAAGTATCTGCTGGGGCTGCCACAACAACAGACTTTTTACGGTCTTCTTCACTCAAGATATCTTGAATAAATTCTTTTACTTCCCTGCCACGCTCCCCTACTAAGCCCACTACCACAACATCCGCAGCGGTACCTCTGGTCATCATGCCCAATAACACACTTTTACCCACCCCGCTTCCAGCAAATAAGCCCATTCTCTGACCTGAGCCCACCGTTATGATAGAGTTTATCGCCCTTACGCCTACATCTAAAGGTTCAGTAATAGGTTTACGTAAAAGAGGATTCATCGGTGGCCGGGTTAAGGGAACACGTTTTTCTGCTTTGATTGGACCTAGTCCGTCCAATGGTTGGCCATTACCGTCCACGACTCGGCCAAGTAGCTCCATTCCAACTGCCAAGCCTTGTTCACGGTTCAGCGGTTGCACTCGTGAGCCAGGCACTATGCCTTTGACCGATTCGGTAGGCATCAAATACGTTATATTTTCAGCAAAACCTACCACTTCAGCTTCAATTTTACCTTCCATTGTTTGGATCAGGCACTGACTACCAACAGGCATTTGACAACCTACAGCTTCAAGCGTTAACCCTATACCGCGAATTAGTTTACCGCAGGCAACAACAGGCGCTTTGGGCACTTGATCCTTGAGCAGTTTTATTCGCTCTAACATTGCAGTAGACATAACTTACTCGTCACCTTCGCTAATATGACTTAAACCTTGTTCTAATAGAAATTTATCAATTACATCTTTAACGCGGCGCTCAACCGTGATGTCAACGGCATTCGATTGAGTGACAATCTCACAACCACCGGCTGATAATTCAGGTGACACAATGAAATCCCAACAATGTTTAGATATTTCTTCAGGACTAAAATGGTTATTAACCAACTCAATATCATCAGGATGCAAATGAATTTGGTAATGTTTCTCTTTAATAGGTAAGGCTTTTAAACCTTCCCTTAAGGCCTGAAAAATAAGATCGGTATTGGTTTTAACCTCACTGCGTATAACACCTTTAGCAAGGCTGACGGCTAATAACACCAACTCTTTCTCTAAAGTTTCTTCAACTTTTGCGACGGGATCTTGAATACTATCAATCAGGGCAACCCAACTGGTTATTTGTTGCTGCACTTGCTCTTCACCGGAGGCAACACCTTGTGTGGTTCCTTCTTCCATTCCTTTAGCCAAGCCTTCTTCTTGACCTTCGGAGTGTCCCAATTCATAACCTTGGGTATGGCCTTCTTGATGTCCTTGGGCAAATCCTTCAGTATGGGCAGCGGCCCTGATCGCCTCAATTTCTTCAGCCGTAGGTGGCAATATTTCTATTTCAAGCTCAGGTGGTTCGTATTTCCAGCCTGACTTACGGTTAAAGGCATTTGTTGTAAGATCGTGAGTACTTTGGTTGATATCTTCTATATATGGTAAATCCCACGCCTTAAACTCCGCTTCTAGTTCATCTTTTTGCTCGTCTTTTTGCTCGTCTTTTTGATCATCTTTTTGATCATTTATTTGCTGATTTATTTGTTCATCAACAGTCATAGGTTATACGCCTCAAAGCTATTAGCTAAGTTACAAAAATTCATCACCGCCTCCGCCGCCTAACATAATCTCACCAGCGTCAGCCAATCGTCTGGCCACTGATAGTATTTCTTTCTGTGCAGTTTCCACTTCACTGATACGCACAGGCCCCATTGCTTCAAGGTCATCGAGAAGCATATCCGCCGCACGTTTTGACATGTTTTTAGTGATTTTATTTCTAAGTTCGGCTTCCGCACCTTTAATGGCCTTGAGTAACGCGTCTTGTTGCACTTCACGCAAAATAGATTGGATTGCTCTATCATCTACATCGGCCAAATTATCAAACACAAACATCAAGTCTTGTATTTGTTGACTCATCTCTTCATCTTGTTCGCGGATGGCGTCCATTAACTGACCTTCAATATTAGTATCTAGGTAGTTCATGATATCTGCAGCAGACTTCAACCCACCCATTTTCGCAGCTTGGGTACCCGCTTGACCGGCAAACTGTTTTTCCATTATTTCGTTTAATTCTTGTAATGCAGCAGGTTGTACTTCTTCCAAATTCGCTACTCTCATCATCAAGTCCAAACGTACTTTTTCTGGGAACTGACTGAGGATTTCCGCTGACTGTTCTGCATCCAAATATGACATAACGATAGTCTGAATTTGCGGATGTTCGTTGCGAATAATGCTGGCCACTTGTTTGGAGTCCATCCACTTTAACGAGTCTAAGCCCTTTGCACCTGTGCCCATCAAAATCTGATCAATTAGGTTAGCGGCTTTATCTTCGCCCAAGGCAGATGTTAGTGCTCGTTTCACAAAGTCTGTGCTTTGGAAACCAATAGTACTATAATTTTGAATTTCTTCGATAAAATGTTTATGCACAGCAGTAATTTTAGGCTGGGTCATATCATCAATCCGAGCCATTGCTGTACCTAATTTTTGCACCTGCTTAGGCTCTAAATGTTTCAGTATTTGCGCCGCATCGTCTTCAGTCAGACTTAACAGCAAAATAGCGGCCTTATCAACGCCTTCAAGTTTACCTACGTCATAACCCGTATCTTCAATCAGTTCTTCTTCAGCCATAATCAAATCCTCTAAATTCTGAATGCTAAGTGCTAAGTTTAAACTTAATCATCAAGCATCATCCAGTTTTTAACTACTTGCGAAGACAACTCTGGTTCATTCGCAACCAGCGCCCTAACAGCTTTCAATATATCTTCATCTTTATGGAGATCTGGCAACATAAAGGTTCCATCTGCTGCAAATCCAACCTGTGATTCGTCAAACTCTTCAGCCAACAGGCTAATAGTCTCATCACCTAAGTCTAAGCCTTCGTCAGCATCAGACTCATCAGCTTTCATATCATCAGGATTAATTAGTTTACGTACCATCGGCCTTACCACCACTAAGATAAGTAAAGCGATAATAAAAATACCACCTCCGAGTTTAAGCAAAGGTAAAAACTTAGGGTCTTCCCAGAACGGAAGCTCTGCCAGCACCACTTCACCTTCACGGTTAAATGGAATGCTCACCACTTCTAAAGAATCTCCGCGGGTCACATCAAATCCTAGCCCACCTTGCAATAAACGGCGAATATCCAGTAATACAGCCTGCGGTCTAGGTTCAATCGATACTGTGCCGTCCTCAGCTGTACTGGTTACATAATCCAATGCAACTGAAACACTTAAACGGCGGATCATGCCCACTTGCTGTTTAGTATGACTCACAGTGGTGTCTAATTCATAGTTACGGGTTTCTTCTTTATGGTTTCGTCCCGGAGATTGCCGGCTTGAACCGCCATTGGCACGCTCAGGAATATTTGAGTCTAAAGGTGGTTGATTGGTAAGCGCCCCTGGTATACCAGCAATAACGCCTCCTACAGTGTTCTCTTCGACAGTCATTTCGCTACGTATGGCTGGTAAATCAGGATTATAACTTCGTTGTGTTTGCTCAACTGAGGTAAAGTCCATGGTCACATCAGCTTGAGCTGTATAGTTACCTAAACCCAAGACGGGAATAAGAATTGAGTCTATCTTTTCGATATAGGCACTTTCACGCTTTTTCTCTAGTTCGTATTCTTTTCGTGAGCGGGCCGATTCAGCCCCTTGGGAACCAGAATTCAGCAAACGCCCATTACTGTTGGTCACAGTGACTCGATCAGGCTCTAATCCTTGTACCGCTGAGGCGACAATATCGACAATCGAGTTAACTTCTCCACTTGAAATCATCGATCCACGCCTGGTAGTTACCACTACTGTGGCACTGGCTTTTTTCTCTCTACGAGCAAATACATTTTCTTTAGGTAAAGCCAGCAGTACCTTTGCACGTGAAACGGCCGTCATTTCTTCAATAGTGCTGGCTATTTGTTTTTCTCTGGCGTGTTTTAAGCGTACTTTTTCAACTCGTTGACTGACACCAAACCCCATGTCTTGCATAATAATGTCGACACCAGCCGAGTCACCTTGGCTTATACCTTGGCGAGTCATGCCTAATTTTATTCTTTGATATTCTTCACTGCTTACGTAGACAGTATTGCCTTTTAAACGATAATCAATCTGTGCACCATCAAGGTAGTCAAGAGTTTCGATTAGCTCTTGTGTTTCCATTTTTGCCAAAGGACGAAAATCAGGTTCTTGAGCCCAAATCAATATAAATACCGCAATCGCCACACATATTACTAGAGCAATAATCAAGGTAATTTGACGCACCAAATCCGTGCTACCTATTGAGTCCATAAAACCAGACTTTTGTTCCACACCTTCGTCATCTGGGTACATATCAGTACCCATATCACTCATTGCTAATTCTGTACTTGCTGTTTCAGCCACTGGTTAACTCCTAAACTGGCATGCTCATAATTTGTTTGTAAGCTTCAAGCACTTTATTTCGCACTTGAATGGTTGCTTCAAATGCAATGCCTGACTTCTCTTTGGCTACCATTACATCAGCCAAACTTAAACTCTTGTCGCCCATTTCAAATGCCATGGTCTGATTTTTTGACTCTAATTGCATTTCATTAACAGTTCCAATTGCGTTACTCAATAAATCAGCAAAATTTTGCGAAGAAGGATTGCCTTGAATAGCATTTGGCTGACCCAAGCCCAATTGAGTCTCCGAAGCCATACCCTGCATTTCTTTATAAAGTGACTGTGCTTTAATATCCATAAATGCTCCGCTTGAAAAATGAAATAACGTATAGCGTCAATTAAGTTAACTGAGTACTTACTTAGCAAGGTAAGTACAAGCAAGGTAAGTGCCAAATAATAAAAAATTAAAAACAAACAAATAATAACCAATACTTTCAATTAGTTAAAAACAAAAATAGCAAACTAAAAAGTGCCATATTCTTGAAATATTATACATTATTCACATTCGTCAATAATTCGTCAGTGCTTTTACAATGATTAAATTAGCAGAAAAAGAAAAGCCACCGTTCTAGGTGGCTAAGGGGTTACGTTTACGACGCTATGATCAAAATATTCTAAGCTGGCAGTTCGATACCTACTTCGCGCATTTTGGCGAGCTTGTATCGCAAGGTTCTTGGGCTTATACCTAATCTTTCAGCCACATCTTTGCGGCGACCTTTGCAGCTTTGCAAAGTATCAAGAATGATTTGGTGCTCTTGCTGACGCAGTTCGGAGCCTAACTTACTGTTATCATCTTCAATGCTTTCAAAGTCAATTCCAGAAGTCTGAGTCAAGGCTGATATATCTTGCTCAATCATTAAGTCTTGAGCATCAATTTGATTACCCTCGGATAAAATCAATGCTCGCTGGATCACGTTTTCTAATTCTCGCACATTACCCGGCCAGTTGTGCTTTAACAATTTGCTGCGACCTGATGCAGTTAACTTAGATATTTCACAGCCTTGTTTTTGACAATGGCGTTCAATTAAATGTGTGGCTAAAGGAATAATATCGCCGCCTCTTTTATCAAGAGACAACCAAGTCAACGGAAATACATTTAAGCGATAGTATAAATCTTCTCTAAATTCACCCGCGGCCACAGTTTGTTTTAAGTTGCGGTTACTGGTTGCAATGATTCTGACATCCAATGCAATGGTTTTACGACCACCTAATCTTTCGACTTCTTTTTCTTGCAGTACACGCAATAATTTAACTTGAAGGTTTAAGTCCATCTCGCTGATTTCATCAAGTAAAATGGTACCACCTTGAGCCTGTTCAAACTTCCCAGGACAAGCTTGTATTGCTCCTGTAAATGCTCCCTTTTCGTAACCAAAAAGTGTTGCTTCCAACATATTTTCAGGAATGGCCGCACAGTTAATAGCCACAAATTTTTGTTCACTGCGGTTAGATTGGTCATGAATAAAACGTGCTAATACTTCCTTACCTGATCCGCTAGGCCCTAAAACCATGACAGTTGCTTCAGACCTAGCGACTTTTTTGGCTAATGCGAGTAACTGTAAACTACTTGGGTCATCAGCCACTGGGGTGCGTGACTCTACTTTTTGTGCAGGCGCATAACGGCCAACTAAATTAAGTAACACTTCTGGAGCAAAAGGTTTAGATAAATAATCGGTAGCACCATCACGCATGGCTTGAACTGCATCATCAATGGTGCCGTAGGCAGTCATTAATAATATGGCTAAATTGGGATATTTAATTTTAATATTTTTGAGTAGCAATAAACCACTCATACCGCCCATTTGAATATCACTCACGACTAAGTCAACTGATTGTTCAGATAACTTAACCATTGCTTGTTCGCCGCTGTTGGCCTCAATAACTTGATAACCACCAAGCAACAATGTATCGACTAAAGCCTCTCTTAGGCCTGCGTCATCTTCTACTATTAGTACTTTAGATTGACTCATACTTTAGCTCCTCGCCGCGTCGGCAAAATATTGTTGAGGTTGAGGTTGTGTTCTTTGTGTCGGTTCAATGGCTTGGTGTGTTGACGCAAAAACTTGCTGTTGTGTTTGACCGGTTTCAAAAGTGGGTAAACACAAAGTAAAACAAGCGCCACCATCGGCTAAATTTTTCACTTGAACACTACCTTGGTGGGACTGAGCAACACTTCTGACAACTGCTAGACCTAATCCTGTACCGTTGCTTTTAGTGGTGAAAAAGGGTTCAAATACTCGATTTATATTTTCAACATTAATGCCAGGGCCATTATCTGTAACAGATAAATTTACCCAATCAAGGTTGTCACTTTGGCGATTTGCAGCAAGTTTAATCACCGCATTTTGTGGTTTTATCGTTAATGCATTATGTATAAGATTTTGTAATGCTCCAGCCAAAGCGGTTTTATTGCCCAAAATAACCACATCAGGATCAGGTAACGATAGCACTAACCTCGCGTTCTGGCTTTGCAACATGGCATCTGCGCCTAGCTGCACTTCTTGCATTAAGCTATGTAGCGATATTTCGGTTACCACTTGCTCGTCACCACTTTTGGCAAACAACAACATATCGTTTACTTGGCTTTCTAGGTCTCGTAATCTTGATACCAATTTGTGACTAAACTTCTCTCGCGAGGTTCTGTTTAAGTTATTGTTGGACAGATTCGCTGCATATAAAATAGCCGCCGACAAAGGGGTACGAATTTGGTGTGCCAGAGATGCGACCATTTTTCCTAATGAGGATAACTTCTGCAAATGCCCGATACGCTGTTGTAATTGCCTAGTCTCGGTCAAATCGGTTAGAACAATAAGTTGTCCAGGTTCTTTTTCTAATGGGGTTATCGATAGTTTGACTTTACGTCCGTCATATAAAGACACTTCATGCCCATCATCTGCTTGAGGTTTAAAAGAACGAGCGATGATGGTTCTCCAAAGTTGGCCTTCTAAAGGCTCTCCTAACAAAGCTTTAGCCAAGTTATTTGACTGCCGAACAATTCCTCTTCCATCGATCACTACCACACCTGCGGGCATAACTTGTAGCAAATGCTCCAAACGATTAGCTTGCAGACGTAATGCGTCTATTTCTTGAGGACTTGATGCATGTGACGCTTTATTCAACGCATCATGCCTGACCACTTCGCCAAGAGCAGACAAACTATCAAGAGGTGTTTCAATCAACATGTTTCTGGTACCCATACATTCCTCACGTCAAAACTTAGACAGAATAATTACATGGGGAATAAAGCACATCTCATGCCAAAAAAAACAACATTAAAATCAACTAGTTACAGAGTTTTATTGTGAACACACGATGTCAACGAAATGACGCAGGGGGGAAAGCTAGAAATACGGACAATGAAATTGATGTTTACTACTTTTTATTAATTTTTACTAATTTTTACTAATTTTTACTAATTTTTACTAATATTGTACTTTCGCATTTTTTCTACCAGTGTTGTGCGACGCATACCAAGGGCTTCTGCCGCTCTTGCAACCACCCAGTCCTGTTGTTCAAGAGCTTGAGTAATTAAACTGACTTCTAAATCTGAAATATATTCTTTCAGATTTAACCCTTCAACGGGTAACTCGGTCGACAATGTTTTGTCCATGTTATAATCGACTTCTTCATTGTCTTCGCTTTCAGCACCACCGAATAAAGCATTAATCGCGTCACGCTCTAACAATTCGTCAGGGTACTCAGGTTCATAAGCTTCTACATCAAGATGTTTATACTTGCATGGCAAATCACTCAAATCAATCAGTTGATTAGGGTAGAGGATCATCAAACGCTCCACCAAATTTGATAACTCGCGAACGTTGCCCGGCCATTTGTGTTCCATCAAAGAAATCATAGCGTTTGCAGTAAACTTTATTTGTGAATTATCCAACTCAAGTCTCGATACAAGCTCTTGAAGTAACAGCGGTATGTCTTCTTTTCGTTCACGTAATGCAGGGCTATCAATAGGAAATACATTTAAACGGTAGTACAAGTCTTCTCTAAACTGTCCGTCCACGATCATGGTTTCCAAGTTACGGTGGGTAGCAGCGATAACTCTTACATTGCATTTAATCAGCTTAGTACCACCTACTCTTTCGTAGGTTCGTTCTTGTAAGACGCGTAGTAATTTGACTTGCATTTGCAATGGCATATCACCGATTTCGTCAAGGAATAATGAACCTCCCTCAGCAAGCTCAAAACGGCCTTTTCGGGTACTCACAGCACCAGTAAAAGCCCCTTTTTCATGACCAAAAAGCTCGCTTTCAAGTAATTCACCTGGGATAGCTCCACAGTTAATGGGGATAAACACATTATCAGTACGATTAGACAAAAAGTGTACATTACGGGCGATGACTTCCTTACCTGTGCCTGACTCCCCAAGGACAAGAACATTTGCCTCAGTGGGGGCAACTTGTTCAATTAAATGCCTAACATTTTGAATTTCTTTACTTTTTCCTATCAAACTTCTAAATAAACGTGTTTTATTGTGCACACTAGTTTTTGTATTGGGCTGGCTGCGTTTGTACTCTTGGCAGCGGTGCAACATTTGAGTCAATGCAGCATAAGTAATAGGTTCACTCATGGCCCCAACTATATTCGTCCGTGGCTCATAAGTTTCATAATTCCCAACCAATACAAAAGGTTGACGAGGAAATTTTTCACTGATATCGCTGGCTAATTCGTGTGTGGTAGCATCGATTAAAACAGACGTGATATCATTTTTATTTTTAAGAGTGTCAATCGCAGAGGTGAATAAAACGGTGCTACAAGGCTCACCCAGAAAGGTCAGAATGCTACTCAGATTATTTGCCCGCGCTATGTCAGAACTAATAATCAAAATATTGCTCATTCCGCTTCTAACCTCATATTATTTTTATAATTAACTGTATTGTATATGATTTTAATCGTTCAAGGTGGGATAACAACATAATTTAAATCATTTTTAACAACATATTTTTTGTGTAGTTGTTTTTATATAGGACATTTCAAACAAAAAAAAGAGCGGTATATCCACTCTTTTATATGTAAACATCATCTGAAATTATTAGTTTAGCAAAGACAGCACCTGACTTTGCTGTTGATTTGCAATATTTTGCACAGCAAGGCTTGCTTGGCTCAAAATATCAGCAGAGGCACTTTCGGACGCGGCTTGGGCAAAATCAGTGTCTTGAATACGACTTCTAGCCGCAGACACATTCACGTCAGCTTGAGTTAAATTTCGCGCGGCACTTTCAAATTGATTTTGCGTTGCACCTAAATCGGCTCTGGCACTGCCTACAAATTCAGTCGCCGTATCCGCTAAAGCTAACGCATCTTCTGCACCTTGGGCCGTGCTTAAATCCACATTAAGAATATCACTCAAACCAGCAGCCACATCTTGTGTCGCCACAGCAATTTTTTGGCCCGCATTTGCCCCCACCTGAAAATCAATATTGCCATCACTCGATAACAAAGACTTGCCCGCAAACTCAGTTTGCTCGATAGTTTGCGAAATATTTTCTTGCAACTGGGATACTTCAGATTGAATAGCTCGACGATCAGCATCGTTTAACAATCCATTACCCGATTGAACAGACAACTCACGGATGCGATTCACATCTTCGTTAATACCGGCCAAACCACCCTCAGCTACTCGCGTCAAAGACACACCATCGTAGGCATTAGAAATAGACTGACGATTACCCTCTACTTGATTGGTCAAGCGGTCAATAATCTGCTGAGCCGCCGCGCCATCAGCTGCGCTATTAATACGTTTACCTGTTGATAATTTTTCGAGAATAGACTCTTGCTTGTTTTGAACTTGTTGTAGTAACGATGTATTTGATTCTGTGTTAAAACCAATCATAGGATTTTCCTCATCAACTAAATTTTATTATAGCAGCAAGACTTAAATCAAACCAATATCGAAGGTATAGAAAACGATAACTACTTATACATCTAAAGCATATATCTAAAGCATATATCTAAAGCCATTCGAGTTGCCGCTAGGCGGCAATGGAACTCAGCCCAATAGGCTTAAATGTACTAAATGATTGGGTAGCCAAAAACGCTGCAGCTTCAAGGAAGACGGGTATAGATTAAAACATATAAACTGGCCTAGATAACTAGGTCATCCTAATTTCCAACAATAAATTCAAAAACTTATTCTCTTTAAGTCCTGTCGATAGAATAAGTTTGAATATATTGTAAAGTGACTAAAAATCATGAGTTTAGATTAAGTATGCTGAAGAAAA
>Ga0307492_10000280_pt1 | contig 22056 bp, 22 predicted proteins | sample SI3LmetaG_FD_202365 | JGI IMG/M metagenome (GOLD analysis project Ga0307492, IMG submission 202365) | Sea-ice brine microbial communities from Beaufort Sea near Barrow, Alaska, United States - SI3L | ecosystem: Environmental > Aquatic > Marine > Coastal | place: USA: Alaska | collected 2017-05-06 | reverse complement strand
TTTCAAGTTGCTCGTTAAATAATCTAAAAGCACAAATAACTTGGACCAATCCTTTATCAGAGATGGGTGACGTAGGTTCAATCCCACCGGTACATGGCCGCAAACGAGGCAGCGAAAGACTGTATTGACTGCGCCAATAGTGATTCTCTGAATAAGCCAAATGATGACCCAGCAGCAATGCATCTAATCCCCAGTCATCTAGGCGTAACAATACGCCCAAACCTATTTTGTCGAAACCTGCTCGACCTAACCTATCAGGGCTGTTTAAGCGATATTAAAAATTTTGTTTTTGCCGCGGGTGTGATGTTTAACTTATGTGACAGGATGATAGGTCTCTTGATATAACATTACCGCATCCAAACCAAGATGGGCCAACCTTTGATATTCATCTGTGGCCAATGGCTGAGCTTCTAAGGCTAGATGACTAAAATGTTGTTTGATTTGCGGTAAGACTTCGGCAAAGTACTCGACTCCTACTTTGCTTTCATACTATTCAGAGACCAATAATATTGAGTCGAACCCACAGCCTTTAATAATATCAATTTCTTGCTGGATCTCATCTGCACTTAATATATTACGCTTGATTTTGTTGCTCATGGTAAAACCACAATAATCACACTCATTGGCACAAGGACTTTTAAATAATCGAGCCGCTACTCAAAAACCGCAAGCAAAAAACGAGTCAGTCATAGGCAATAAAAGCATAAGACAAAGCGACCAATTGTGTGAGGCATTAAAAAAACATGCTAGACTCTTGGCACTTTTCAGCCGTATTTTTTATACTTTTTATTAGACAGTCTCCATTTTGAATTCTACCGAACTCCGCAGCGCTTTTTCTCTTGCCTTTGTGTATGTGCTTCGCATGCTCGGCTTATTTATGGTGATGCCAGTCATAGCCATTAGTGCTAAAACCTATCCAGATTATTCAGCCTTTCTTGTCGGGCTAGCAATAGGTGGCTACGGTTTGACTCAAGCGTTATTGCAAATTCCAATGGGGGTTTTATCAGATAAAATTGGTCGAAAGCCAGTTATTGCAGGTGGTTTAGTTATTTTTGCCATTGGCAGTATTGTGGCGGCGACCGCTGATAGTTTAGCGTGGGTCGTAGTGGGTCGTTTTCTGCAAGGTGCTGGTGCCATTGCTGGAGCGATCATGGCATTAGCCGGAGACTTAAGCCGTGAAAGCCAACGTCCAAAGGTAATGGCAGTGATAGGTATTTCTATTGGCTTCTCTTTTTACTTGGCCTTACTGTTAGGCCCTATTATTGCGAGTAAGTTTGGTCTCAGCGGTATTTTTCTGATGACCGGTATATTGGCTTGTTTATGTATATTTTTGGTCTTGTTTGTGGTGCCCAATGCAAAAAACATCGCGCCTAAAGGCGACACATTGCCAATTGTACACGATATAAAAAACCTGTTTTTACACCCCCAATTAATACGTCTCAATGTTAGCGTGTTGTTATTACATATGCTGATCACCCTTCTCTTTGTGCAGATACCTGTATTTTTAGTTGATTTAAGTTGGCCACTAGCCTCTCATTGGCAGGCATATTCAGTGGTATTAATTACCTCAGTAATGGGTCTTATTGGCCTGATGGCCCTAGCATCCAAGCGAAAAAAAGCGGTTATGCAGTTCAGTGTCGCAGGTTTGGCAATAGTCTTTGCATTGCTGATATTCGGACAAAATTCAATTATATACTTACTATTATTGGTCAGTTTATTTTTTACCTGCTTTAACTATCTCGAAGCGAATTTCCCAGCCATGGTTTCAAATATTGCCCCAGCGGGTAAAAAAGGGTCAGCCATGGGGGTGTATGCCAGTTTCCAGTTTTTTGGTGCCTTTATTGGTGGTGTGTTATCCGGCAGTATCGGCGAGCTATTAGGCATTCAATGGGTTTTTGGTTTAGCCAGTATTTTATGTTGTATTTGGTTGTTGTTGATTAGAGGTTTACAGGCGACGAATCGACTGAAACGTTATACACTTAAAACAACGACACAAACAACAAGTCTGGCTTTACAGCAGCTTTCCGAATTAGAAGGTGTGGTGGATATAACGGTTGTTCCGAATGAACAAGTTATGTACCTAAAGGCAGAACAAAATTTCGATATTCAACAAGCTCGGCTTGTATTGAATTTAAAAGATTAATTAGGAGGAATAATGGCGAGCAAAGGCGTAAACAAAGTAATCTTAGTGGGTAATTTGGGTAAAGATCCTGAAGTAAGATATACCCCAAATGGCAAAGCCGTTGCCAATTTAACTTTAGCCACATCAGAAAGCTGGAAAGATCAAAGTGGTCAAATGCAGGAAAAAACTGAATGGCACCGCGTATCCATGTTTGGTAAGTTAGCTGAAATTGCTGGCGAATATTTGCGCAAAGGCAGCCAAGTGTATATTGAAGGTAAACTTCAAACCCGCAAATGGCAGAACAAAGAAGGCCAAGATCAATACACTACTGAAATAGTTTTAGACCCATTCAATGGCGTTATGCAAATGTTAGGCGGTAAGGGTGGCGGTCAGTCTGAAGGTGGTTTCCAAGGTCAGCAACGTCCTGCTGCGGCTCCACAACAATCAAATCAAGGTTATCAACAGACACCCCAGCAAAATTATCAACAACCACCTCAGCAAGGGCAGCAATATCAAAAGCCTCCAGCTCAAGGTGCTCCACAACAATCAAATCAGGGCTTCAACCAAGCACCAGCTCAAGGACAACCTGCTCCTATGGCTGAACCAGACTTTGATTTTGATGATGATATTCCCTTCTAGTTTTCAACCTTTACATTGTAAATGTAAAACCCATTAAAGCCCTGTTTATTCAGGGCTTTTTTAATTCAATTAAGTTGTTTAGAATAACTTACATTAAGTATCTATGCCGACCAGACTGCAAATATTATAAACATGTATCTTATTCTGAGAAATCGGCGATAATCCAAAACTAAGCGGTTTCGATAGAGTGCTTGTTTAGACTGACATTTTATCTAGATTATGGACGAAAAAAAATGAAAGAAAAAATTCTTGTAGTTGATGACGAACCTGCAATTTTGAGAATTGTTAGATTCGTTTTAGAAAACAAAGGTTATGACGTGAATACCGTCACTAGCGGTGAAGAAGCCTTCCAACTCGCTTTCAGTTTTCAACCTGACTTAATAGTTCTAGATGTCAACATGCCCAATGGATGGAATGGCTTTGCAACATGTCAAAAATTTAAAGCTGACATTCATTTATCTACCATCCCGATAATATTTTTAACCGGCAAAGTTGGGCAATTTGAAGAAGGCTTTGAATTAGGCGGCGCCGATTACGTATTAAAACCCTTCAACCAAAAAGAATTCATTGTACGCGTTCAATTTCACTTAAAAATGCGACGTTTGGTGCATGAGGTGCAACAAGCAAACGAGAATCTGGAAAGCAAAGTACAAGCCCGAACCCAAGACTTAACTGATTCAAACAAAAAACTCAATCACGTTATCAACCAAAGAAAGTTACTAGAAAGTCGTCTCAAACATGAGGTTGGAACTGACTTTTTGACACAACTACCCAGTGGGGTCTCCTTTGAAAACGACTTGCAAGAACTATTAGACAAACGTAACCCTAAGCTACAAAACGGTGCGTTAATATTCTTAGATTTATTTAAGTTTGAAGTAATCAATCAAAGATTTGGCTGGGATGCAGGTGACTACATTCTTATTCAAATCAGTAAATTATTACAATCACAGCTTGGCCAAGCAACAATGATAGGTAGACTTGGCGGAGACCAGTTTGCGGTGTATTTGAAACAAGCCACCACAGCCTCTGCCAAATCAATTGCAAGAGGCCTAGTTGATTGCATAAGCGGTTTTCCGGTTAAGTGGAAAGAACAGACTGTTCAAGTTGGTGTCTGTGTAGGTTTTTGCATGGTTGACAACAATGACTCAAGTGCAAGAAAAATAACGTCAAAGGCGATACATGCATCGATTATTTCCAAAGGGGAAGGAATGGGTTCTATTGTCAATTACCAAGACCACGCTGTTAAACAGGAAACTCTAGAGGCGAATCAAGATTTAGCTAGCCGCATAGAATCAGCGTTAGATTTGGATAAATTCTCACTTTTTTATCAAAAGGTTCAACCTTTACAACAAGCAACCCGAAAGCTACCGTCTATTGAAATGTTATTAAGATTAAAAGGCGAATTCTCAGATAGATGGATATTACCAAGCGAGTTTTTTGAGTTTACTGAGCATAATAAAATAAAGAGTAAAATTGATCTATGGGTGGTGAAAGAAGCTCTAAATTGGTTGCAGCACAATCAAGCACTACAAAATAAATTTAGCCATGTTTCAATCAATCTAACCGCAGAAACCATAGCCAACCCGATGTTTTTGATCACACTTGAAAATTTGTTGGATGGCACAGCGATAAATCCAAATCTGTTATGTTTTGAAATTTCTGAACCTGATGCGTTGATTTCAATTGACCGAACACGCGCTTTTTTAACTCGTTTGAAAGCTTTAGGATGCAAAACTTGTATTGATAATTTTGGTGTGCAAACGACTATTATTCAGTACTTAAAAGAACTGAACGTCGATTACTTAAAAATAGATGGTTCTTTTATTCGCTATTATGCCAACAATCCAGCCAATGTAATACTCTGCGAAATGCTTATGAAAGTGGCAGAGCTTTCTGGCAAGACTATGATTGCTAAACATATAGAGCAAGAGTCGGTTGCTAAAAGTTTGACTGAACTGGGTATCGAGTTCGCCCAAGGCAGCTTTATTCATGAACCTGAGCCACTAAGCAATTTAGATAACCCCTAGTTGGGATTATCTAATAAATTTCTTATTAATACCTAATATTGGTATCGAACCGTGGCATAAACGGCCCTAGATTCGCCTACAAAATAACGGTAACTGCCAAAACCAAAGTCGGCTCTTTCGGCATAATCTTCATCCGTGAGGTTGCTGACTCTGACACTGAAATTTAATGTTTCATTGAATGCCCAACCAGTTCGCAAATTAAGTAAGTTATGGCCACTATATTCAGCACTATTCTCTGGATTAAGATAATAATTACCTTGGTGCACCCATTCCAACTCTATAAAACTGCCTGAATCAGCGCGCCAACCGAGTTGTGCACTGCTCATATGTTCTGGCGCCGTATCTATTTCATTATCTTTAATGTCAATCCGACTTAGTGTCAGATTTGAATCGTACTGGTGTTTAGCAAAAGTACCGTTAGCAGACGCATAAAAATATTGCCAATGATAGCTTAGCGCCAGCTCTATTCCTCGATGAGAGGTTTCACCGTTACTGATATTTTGCCTATCAGTATCTTGAAAAATAAAATTATCTTTTTGCATAGAAAATAAGGTGACATCATAAAATATCGATTCAGTCTTGCCTCTTAAACCCAATTCAACCGAATTCAGATTTTCAGCGTCAAGTTCTGCCACTGTTTGGCCAGCTTGTAGCCTAAATAACTCTGTGGTTTGAGGTGCTCGGTATCCTGTAGAATATTGAGCGTAGAGTCGATTGTTATTAGTTAATGCGTAATTTGCATTAACTTGATATGACAATTCATCATAATCGACTATTTGGTCTTCAGGACGAGTAAATCGACAATTTTCGATACCTTGCGCGCATGCACTTCCGGCACTCAATCGGTTATCGTAATCATATTTAGTGTGTTCATAGCGAACCCCAGCACTGAGCATTAGCTGTTGTGTTGCTGTCCACTGGAGTTGAGCAAAAGGAGAGTAAACACTTGCATTCACCTCGTAATCATAATGAATACCAGCGGGTAAAGTAGGTGAAAACTCATCTGCTTGGGTCTCAGTCAATTGCCCTTGAGTATAATCAGCGTCAAAGCCACTCAACCAAATCAAGTCGTCGTAATCCTTTTGGAATTGTGCTTGCACACCAACACTCGAATGACTGTTATCTTCGATGGGTTGCCAAGGAAGATAATGCTGTAAAAACTGCATATCTGTCGACCTTATATAGGGCGTAATGGTAAAGCTTGTGGTGTCGTTTTCAACATAACTGATTTGACTATAAGCGCGCATCGACTGACTATCGCGAAACGCTTCAGGGTTAGGATTTTGTCTTTTAAGCGACGCATCTTTATAAACCTCGAATCCGCTAATAAAGCCAGCTGTTTCTTGGTTCAGATTAGTGACCGCTAGTACATTTCTAATCTGCCATTTACCGCCTTTATATTGATGTATCAGATTCACTTTTTGCTGGTCGTAGCCACTGTCCTGCAAATATCCTGCATCTTTTGTGACGTTGCCATATAACAAAAAACCATGTTGTTCACTCGTTGTCGACAAACTAAACATGCCACGAGCGTAATCATGAGGACCCAGACTCAAAGACACACTTGATTGCTCGGTATCAAAAGGATTAGGAGTCAGCACATTAATTACTCCATGCACTGCATTAGAGCCATACATAGTGCTTGCAGGGCCACGCAATACTTCAAGCGAGGATGCTTGTTCAGTATTGGCATCGAACAATTGATTTACGTTGCAAAATCCTGGGGCACGTAACGAAATACCATCCTGAGCAATAAAGATTGCACCACAGCCACCGGAACCAGTTAGCACCGGTGAACGAATAGCAGTTAGGTGTTCTTGACCATTGCCTCGACTGATCCAAGCGCCCGGTATCCGCACCATAGCTTGATTGATATGTTGCTGTTCTATCAATCTTAAACTTTCATCGTCTAACCAACTGATATTTCCAGCAACATCCAACACATTTTGACTAGCTCGTGAGGCTGTCACAGTAATCTTCTCTGTGGGTTGTTCTTGGCTAAAAACCGATGTACTCAATAGTATTAAAATGAGGTAACTAATATTTAGTTTCAAAAAATCTCCGAAGGTAAAAGTTTAAGATGAAATAATGGATTCATTTTAAGTCATAATAATTGGCATTCCTACGCACAAGATGTAAAAAAGTTTTCATCAGATAGGCCATAATATTTATTAAAGTCAATGCTGACTTGACTGAGTCAGTGCTCACATTAACTGATTATCAACTGTGTTTTGTTGCATGTTTTCTCTTAATTGAGATGGCAAAGTACCAAACATCAAACGAAACTGGCGGCTAAAATAGCTATGTTCAGAAAAACCACACCTATAAGCCACGTCAGCTATGGGTAATCGTGTTTCAATTAACATCCTACGGGCATTTTCTAATCGAATTTCGTTGATAAATTGTTTAGGGGTTTTAGACAAATACTTTTTAAAACGTCTTTCTAGGGCGCTGACTGATATAAAGGCAAGTTTAGCTAAATCTTCAATTTTTAAGTCTCGATGAAAATTTTCTCGCACATATTCTACTGGTGCCTTTATCGCATCAATGCTTGATAAAACCTGTGATGCCTTAGATAACAAGCGGGTAAAACCATAAGAACCGATGATAGTATTTTGACTATCAAATAGAGGCCGCTTCGAAGTTGAGAACCAAGCAAATTCGCCAAACTTAAGAATATTCAATTCTAAACGGTCAGTGATCACATTGCCGCTCATCACACTTTTATCATCGGTGATAAATTGTTTGGCAATATGCGGTGGGAAAAATGCTAAATCTGACTTACCTAAAACTTGACTAAGTGAATGCATACCAATGTGCTCAACGAACATTTTATTGGCATAGACCACCCGACTATCGGTGTCTTTAATCCAAAAAATCACATCCGTTAGCAAATCAAACATGCTAAGAATTTGCTGAATACCAATCACATCTTGTAAAAAGGGGTATTGCTGAAGACTTTTATGTTCGGACATATAATAACGACTATTAAAAGGACCACGCCGAAATTATTGCATACAAGAGGGCATTTGTTCTACTCAAATCCACCAAATAAATGGCACTATAGATGTTAATTTAATGTTAGTAAATTTGTCATTAGCCGTAAGTCATGACTTGGCAACACAGTGGTAGATATCAATGTAGTCTTAGGCACAGGAGATGTGGGTATAGCGACTGTTATGGCAGAAGCCAAAAAACAAGGTATCCGTTATTTCTTTATCGAAGATGAATCATCTAGGGTGATATCTCAAGTTCCTGACAGTATTAAATATAAAATATTTTAGATACAACAACGCATTAAATTGCTGTATGTTGAAAGTTATCAAGCTCAGTCACCGCGGATTAAATACACGGCTTAAATTAGTCTTTAGGTATACTATTTAGCTTACGATGCTTCCTTTTTTACTTTATAAATCATTGAGTTTAGTAAATAAACGGTACCCATGCATGGGTCATATAAAACTAGCTCTTTTAGTGATTTTTTGCTGTAATAGGGTCAGTTTAAAGTGATAAAGCCTATGACATGCAAATTGGTTGGCGCGAATTTATTAAAGGTCGATTTAAAAAGGCCTCAAAATTTCATTCCGTAGGGATCGAAATTGGAGTTGACGATTTTCACATTTCTACTTTAAAAAAAGTCAAGGGCAAACTTAACTGGGTAAAGCAACACTCTGCACCAATTGAAAATTGGCAAACTACTCTCAAAACTTACGTCGAAACGAATAATCTGAAAAATACCCAATGTAATATCGCCTTATCTATTTCAAAGTATCAATTTTTACAACTCGATAGGCCTGCTGTAGAAGACGCAGAGTTGATCCAAGCCTTACAATGGACGGTTAAAGAGCAATTATTCAGTGATAACGAACTTGTCATTGATTATTTTGATCCCCCTGTAGCTGTTGCATCTTCTATCAAAAAATTAAATGTGGTTGCTGTAAGCAAGCGAGACGTGATAGAAATTCGCGATGGTGTATTAAAAGCAGGTTTAGCTCTCAACATCATAGGTGTTGAAGAACTGGCAATCTGTAATCTTTTGACACCCAGTGATGACGCTGTTATCACTTTAAAACAAGAGTTGGGTGGACAGCTTAGTTTGAACATTGTTAAGCGTAACCAATTGTACTTTTCTCGACGTTTACGGGGTTATGAAAACTTGGCTAACTTTTCACAAGAAGAATTAAAAATGGGTGTAGTTGATAACTTAAGTCTAGAAATTCAACGCTCCATGGATTATTTTGAGAGCCAGTTACGACAAGCACCTGTAAAAAAAGTCTATATTTCTTTAGATACCATTCATCAAGATCCACTCGCCGACATGATAAAACAAGTAATCTTTGTTTCTGTAGAAAAATTCATACCGGATGTGATAACAGAAGATAGTATGCCAATTACCCCATCAAGCTTTGCTAGCTTAGGTGCAGCAATTAATAGCACGAGTTTGACTGCCTGATGAAAAATACCGTTAATTTTTATCGTCCAGAGTTTCATCCAACGTTACGTCTGCTAACTTTACCTAGTGTTATTGTGAGCTGGCTATTTGCGGCACTTATTTGCAGCTTATTGTACTTTTATGTGGCATTTAAACAACAACAGCTCGAATCTGAAATTTCTAATCTAGAACAAAATAAACAACAGCAAATAATATTAGTCAAAGAGCTACAAGACGTTATAGACGACCAGAAAGTTGATCCAACACTGCTTAAGCAAGTTGATAAAAATCAAAAACTTATGAGACTTAAAAAACGTTTATTAAGTAAACTATCTGGTCACGAGGAGCTGAAATCAAACAGCTTTTCGAAACTGATGATAGATCTTGCCAATCACCACCAAAGTGGGCTGTGGTTAACCCATATAAACTTAAATGGTAGAAGTGTTGTAATGGAAGGCGCTGCGACAGATTCTGCCGTAGTACCCAAATGGCTTAGCTCATTAGGTCAAACTGATTATTTTAGAGGACAAGAATTTTCCGACACTAGGCTCTATCGCGACTCTGAGCAACAACTCAATTTTATTATTTCAACAGGCAAAGAGTCTACAAATAAAAAGGGCTTGGATAATGAGTAATTCTTTGGAGCAGGAATACAAAAAACTATCGATTAAATTCCTCGATTTAAGTTTACGTGAACAAGTTTTAATTTTTTTTTGTGGCTTGGCTGTTGTGATATTGATGATGTACACCTTTTTATTAGAGCCCATGTTTAACCATTCGGAAAAATTACAACAAAACAGCATGGGTGACGCAACAGAGATCACAGTTTTAGTAGGCCAAGTGGCTGAATTGACTGAAAAAATTCAGGATGATGCAAACGGCCCAGTACGTGAAAGAATTAATTTACTGAAACGCCAGATTCAAAATATTAGCAATCAGGTAAAGGCACAAACGGACAATTTAGTCCCCGCTAATAAAATGACGGATATGTTAGAAAGTGTATTAGCTGGTAGCAAAGGATTAAAGTTAATCGAATTACAATCTATTGCACCTTTGCCCATATTATTAAATCAACCCGAAGAGGGTAAAGATGGCGAAGAGCCAATAGCTGGTTTGTATCGCCACGGTGTCACACTCGTTTTTGAAGGAAACTACTTCGATATTCAACGATACTTAGAAAAACTGGAATCATTACCATGGCAATTTTACTGGAAAAAATTTGACTACCTAGTCGGCGATTACCCAACGGCAAGTGTTGAGTTAGAAATATACACGCTCAGTACCAACAAAGCTTTTATAGGGGTTTAGGGGCAGATGAAACAGTTATTAATACTATTATTCTTCGGCTTGGCTAACGTACAAGCAGAAACATTGACAGATCCGACAAAACCCAACCCAGATAAGTTGATATTTAATACTAACCAAGACTCAACAACTGCTATGACAACGGCGCTAAAATTAACCGCAATCATCCATAACAATCAAAATAAGCAAGCTATTATAAATGGGATAAGTTTTGCAGAAGGGCAACAAGTTCAAGGATATAAAGTGATTTTAATCAGTATAAATCACGTAGTATTGGATGGTTCAGATGGTGAGAAGACACTTTTTGTCAATAACAACAACATTAAAAAAGATGCAAATAATGGTTTTTAAGAAATTACTAATTTTGAGCATAACCTTGGCTATATGTTCATGCCAAAGTCCGCAAAAAACTAAAGCAGTGGCTCACTCCTTAGATTCTGCTATTGCCGAATATGAAAACGAAGACAAAAAAAATAGTCAACCTTTGGTAGATAATCAATCCCAGGTAGGCAGGCCTTTACAAATTGTCCCTGACGAAATCAACCAAGCCCTGTTACCCAATCCAAGCGATACTTTCAGCCAACTCTTCGGTGAATCAAAATATGATATTAATGCACAAAAAGTAGATGCGGCTGCATTTTTTAGTAGCATAGTCAAAGGCACACCATACAGTGTTGCTATCCATCCTGAAGTGACGGGGGAAATATCTTTAGACTTAAAACAGGTGTTACTTGCAGATGTGTTCGATTTAGTAGCTGAACTTTACGGTTATGAAATTCAACGGAAACAAAACATCTATCGTATTTTTCCTGCTGGCATGCGCACTGAAACCTTCGCAATTAATTATCTGCTAATGAAACGAGATGGCTCAACGCAAACAAGCATCACTTCAGGTGGTGTTTCACAAGAGTCTGGAAACAACATCAGTGGCAATAATTCTCAAAATGGCTTCAGTGGTAATTCTAGTAATTCGGGTGGCAGCAATAACATAGGTTCAGGGAGTAATAGCAACGGTACGAGTATCTCCACTCGCACCGAAACAGACTTTTGGGCTGAACTGCTAGCAACGTTAGAATCTATGCTTGGCAAAGGAGAAGGCAAAAGCGTGATGGTCACGCCTCAAGCTGGTTTGGTAACCGTGCGTGCAATGCCTAAAGAAATTAGGGCCGTTAAAGCCTTTTTAGATATATCTGAAGAAATCATTCAAAGACAAGTGATTCTCGAGGCCAGAATTATAGAAGTAGCACTTGATGATGGTTATCAACAAGGTATCAATTGGGGGCAAATTCTAGCTAACAGTGGTTCAACTGATTTTCAATTCTCTAACTCAGCGGGCACCATTGGCAATAGTATTAGTGCCGCATTAGGTAACGTCACTAGCTTATCGTTTATCAATAAAGACTTTTCTGGGGTATTGTCGTTACTCTCTACCCAAGGCAATGTTCAAGTGTTATCTAGCCCACGAGTAACCGCGATAAATAATCAAAAAGCGGTGATTAAAGTGGGAGATGATGAATATTTTGTTACCGATGTGTCTAGCCAAAGTACTATATCTAGCAGTACCACTTCTGTAGTGCCCAATATTGAGTTGACTCCTTTCTTTTCAGGCATTGCTTTAGATGTGACACCACAGATAGATGCAGACGGTATGGTATTATTGCATGTGCACCCTTCGGTAATTGAAACCCAAGAACAAGAAAAAATCGTTACCTTAAATCAAGAACAATTTGTACTGCCTCTTGCTCAAAGTAATATTCGCGAGTCTGATACTGTCATTAGAGCTAAATCCGGTGAGATAGTGGTGATTGGTGGATTAATGCAAACTATTATTTCTGAATCTGAATCAAAGACACCTTTACTTGGTGATATTCCGATTTTAGGTAACCTGTTTAAAAATAAACGAAACAGTGAAATCAAAAAAGAATTGGTGATTTTAATCAAACCAACTGTGGTGGGTAAAGACACTTGGAGACAGGAATTAAAACGTAGCAGAGATCAAATGGCAGATTGGCTGCACGTGGACTAAATCATGTATCTACAGCACTACGGTATTAAAGAATTACCTTTCACATTAACACCTAACACCAGTTATTTTTTTGGCCTGCCCAGCCATAAAGAAGCCATTCAAGTTTTATTGACTGCACTCAAAACCGGTGAAGGTTTTATTAAAGTCACTGGTGAGGTGGGCACAGGTAAAACCTTAATTTGTCGTAAATTGTTAAACGAATTACCCCCACACTTTGTCACCGCTTATATACCTAATCCATATTTAAACCCATGGGGACTGCGTCGAGCAGTAGCGAGTGAGTTAAACGTGGAGTTAACAGATCATTCAGATCAACAGGAATTTACACAGCGTATTCAACAGCGCCTGATACATATCCACCAAGAAAACAAAAGGGTCGTGCTCATCATTGATGAAGCACAAGCGCTACCCGTAGAAAGTATTGAAGCACTTAGGTTGATTACTAATTTAGAAACCGAATCACGTAAACTGTTACAAGTGGTATTGTTTGGCCAGCCAGAATTAAACGATAAGCTGTCTTTGCCTGAATTAAGACAATTAAAACAAAGAGTGACATTTTCCTATACTCTGCAATTGATGGATGCTGATCAGGTGTATCAATATGTAAAACATAGAATGAATGTAGCGGGGTATCGTGGAGGAGATTTATTCAACCGGAAATGTTGCTCTTTACTTTTTAAGGCCAGTAAAGGCACTCCACGAATAGTAAATGTGTTATGCCACAAAGCTTTAATGCTAGCCTATGGCGAAGGCTTGCAAAAAATCACTTCATCACATGTGAAACTAGCCATAAAAGATACCGAAGCCGCTACTCAAACTACCAACACTTTACTCATATCAAGTGTCGCTGTTTTAATTGTTATGTTAGCTTTAAGTTTTGCTTATTTTAGCTGGTTGGGGTTTTCTTTATGAGTGTAGTGAACAAAATGCTCAGGGATTTAGAAGCACGTCAGTCTCAAACTGACGAGATAAATGCTGATTACCATGCACCCCAAAAAAAACCATCAAAGCTAATCATTTTAGTACTCTTAATATTGTCTATTGCAGCTATCATTTTTGCCTTAACAGATAAAAGACAGATGTTTGGTGTAGGCAAGAGTACTGACGTTACTGCCACTGTAAATAAGCAACCTTTGTCTCCTACATCACCCATAAAAAAAATGGCAATTCTCACAGAAACGCACCAAGGAAAAGGCCCAGTTCAGCCACAAATTGTGGCAACGCAACCTTCCAAAGATACGAATGCATTGGCTATAGCGGATACAGGCGTTACCTTAATAATGAAGGTTGCAGCTGACGAAAAACTATTGCCAAATCAACTTGAATTGGCCACAGAAACGCCCCTTTCTTTACAAAATATAAACAGCCCACAGAAACAACTACCCCCCCAAGACAGCAAAGAGCTCAAGATCCAAGAGGCCCCTTCAGAAACATCAAGCTTTAGCATGACTGGCAGCAGTCAGGAAAAGAGTACCAGCAGTTTAAAGCAACGCATTGCCGAGAGCCTCAATAATGCTAATGTCGACTTGGCACAATCCTTATTACAGGAATTATTGGAAACTGAACCAGATAATATTAAAGCGAGAAAAAAATTAGCGTCATTGCTTTTTGCTCAGGGCAACTACACCCAATCTAGACAGCTACTCATTCAAGGTATTGAGTTACATCCGACCCAAAGTGATCTGAGATTGATGTTGGCACGATTATATATGGTTCAAAATGAACCTTCACTGGCCATGAATATATTGGCTGAATTTCAGCCTAGCAGAAACAACCAATCCGAATACTTAGCCTATCGCGCGGCTTTAGCCCAGCAATTAAAGCAGACAAAGCTAGCGAAGAAGGATTATCAAACCCTGACTCACATCGAATCTGATAATGCAAAATGGTGGTTGGGTTTAGCGATAGCTGAAGATCAATTGGGTGAAATGAATATGGCGATAAAGTCCTACAATAAGGCAAGCTCACTTGGCCAATTACAAGGTTCAGTAAACGAATTTATTCAACAACGTATGACAGTATTAGCGGGAACACCATGAAACCTAAAGTCAAAATACGCCTAGGCGATTTACTTGTTCAACAAGGTATCATCAGCGAAGAACAGTTAATACGAGCACTTACTGCACAAAAGGAATCAGGCCGAAAACTGGGCTTTATGTTAGTAGAGCTGGGTCTTGTGACCGAAAACCAGCTGCTGTCGTTTTTGTCACAACACTTAAAAGTACCTTTAGTCGACATCAGTAAACATAATGTGTCGGTAGCCGCAGTGAATCTGTTACCTGAAGTACAAGCTCGCCGGTACCGAGCTTTGGTACTTGAAGACAATGGTGACAGCTTACTAGTGGCTATGAGCGACCCAGCAGATCTAGCGGCGCTTGATGTTTTATCTGGATTATTACCCAAACCAATAAATGTCGCTGTAGTTAGCGATACACAACTGATCCTAGCCTATGAAAATTTTTATCGTCGTACCGAGGAAATTGCTTCTTTTGCCCAAGAGCTGGCTGAAGAATATCAAGATGAAACCGAGTTCGATTTTGACTCTGTCTTAGGAGGCGAGCAAGACACAGCCGTAGCTAGGTTATTGCAATCAATATTTGAAGATGCGATTCAAGCCAAAGCCTCAGATATCCATATTGAACCTGACGAAGCCTCGTTACGTATTCGGATGCGAGTAGACGGCGTTTTACAGGAAAACGTGATCCAAGAAAAAAATATTGCGTCGGCCTTAGTACTTAGGCTCAAATTAATGTCAGGACTGGACATATCAGAAAAACGTTTACCCCAAGATGGCCGAACAAGTATGCGTATCGACGGTCATACTGTCGATGTGCGGGTTTCAACTATGCCGATCCAAGCCGGCGAATCTGTTGTCATGCGTTTGTTGGATCAATCTGCCGGTATATTGACCCTAGACCAAACCGGTATGCCAAATAATTTATTGACCCGTTTTAGGCGTTTATTACGTCGTCCACATGGCATGATTTTAGTAACTGGTCCCACAGGCTCTGGTAAAACCACAACCTTGTACGGCGCATTAAGTGAATTAAATAAAGCCGCAACAAAAATCATTACTGTTGAAGACCCTGTGGAGTATAGGCTTCCAAGAGTAAACCAGGTACAAACTAATAATAAAATTGGTCTCAGTTTTTCAAAAATATTACGTACCACCCTGCGCCAAGATCCTGACATTATTATGGTTGGCGAAATGCGCGACCATGAAACCGCTGAGATTGGGTTACGTGGCGCATTGACAGGTCACTTAGTACTATCAACTTTGCATACCAACGACGCGATCAGTAGCGCAGTAAGGTTATTGGATATGGGAGCACCCGGTTATTTAGTCGCCAGTTCATTACGTGCAGTAATAGCACAAAGGTTAATACGTAAAATATGTGAAAAATGTAGTGAGAATTATCAACTCAATACCGAAGAATTATTATGGATGAACAGCTTAGATAATCATCTTAACACCATCAAATTTAAGCGTGGGAAAGGTTGTCAAAGCTGTAACAAAACAGGCTATAAAGGGCGAATAGGCGTATTTGAATTGCTTGAAATGACCGAAAGCATGATGAACGCATTAAAAGTAAACGACACTGTCACCTTTTCTCAAGCAGCTCAACAAAGCCCGGGGTTTATTCCACTGGCCAAGGTAGCGCTGATGTATGCGAAGATGGGTATAACTTCGGTAGATGAAGTCCTTAAGTTAATTGAAATAGTAGCCGATGAGCGAGCAATCACTCAAACAGATATTAATGACACTATTGAAGAAGAGTTAACACAGTCAGTGATAGCACAAAATACGGATCAAACGCCAAGTGATGCATCACCTAAATCATCTGGCTTTACATTTGAATTAGAGCCAAAGGATCAACCACCGGGAGGTGACGGTGGCACAGTTTAGCTATAAAGCCAGAAAATCCGGCGGTGAACTGGCTACAGGAGTACTAGAAGCGCCTGATGCTTCAACTGTGGCGCAAATTTTAACTGGACGTAGTTTTACCCCGATAGAAATCATCGAAAATAGTCAAGAGCAGGCTAATGAGATTTCACAAATATCGTTTTTCACACCCAAAATCACACTCGATGACTTAGTGATATTTTCTCGGCAAATGTATTCTTTAGCCAAGTCTGGGATCCCAATTCTACGTGCGGTAAGAGGATTAGCTGATACAACAAATTCCAAACGTATGGCTGTGGCTCTGAATGATGTAGCAGATCAACTTGAACGTGGACGCACCTTATCTTCAGCTTTAAATAAACATCCCCAAGTATTTGGCCGATTATTTGTCAGCATTGTACATGTTGGTGAAAATACCGGTAAGTTAGATGACGCTTTTTTGCAGTTATCATTTTATTTAGAGCGCGACCAAGAAACGCGAAAACAAATTAAAACGGCGACGCGTTATCCTATGTTTGTGATGATTGCCATTGTCATCGCTTTTGTGATCATGAATATCGTGGTCATTCCTATTTTTGCTGATATGTTTTTATCTTTTGGTGCCGAATTGCCGCTGATGACTCGTATATTGCTGGCCACCTCTGACTTTTTCATTACTAAATGGCCATATTTATTAATGGCCATTGGGCTTACAATCTTCACAATAGTGAGATATCTACGCACCCAAGATGGCCGTTATAAATGGGACAAAATCAAACTAAATTTACCTATAGTGGGTAGCATCTTTGAGCGTACTTTATTAGGCCGATTTGCCCGAAGTTTTTCTATGATGTTAGTCTCTGGTGTGCCATTGACCTCAGCGCTTAATTTAGTGGCAGAGGCAGTCAACAATGCCTTTATGTCCGAGCGTATTTTGAGTATGCGTAAGAATATCGAAAAAGGTGAAAGCTTGTCTAGGGTAGCCAGTAGCAGTAAATTATTTACTCCCTTAGTTTTACAAATGATCAATGTAGGTGAAGAAACAGGCCGAGTAGACGAATTATTAGCTGAGGTTGCGGAGTTCTATGAGCGAGAAGTTGATTACGACTTAAAAAGTCTTACTTCAAAAATTGAACCTATCTTAATTAGCATTGTGGCTGGCATGGTATTAATATTGGCTTTAGGCATTTTCACCCCAATGTGGGATATGATGGGAGCAATTAAGGGCTAACATTATGAAAAGAAATCAAGCAGCAGAAGAACGCAATCGGGGCCTATTTATCAACATCACTGTAGTAGTGGTATTTGTCAGCTTGATGGTAGGTTTTATCGTGTATTTAAACGATGGTTCCACCAACCTTAGGCGCGTCGCATTAGAAAATTTGGCGGAGCAATTTTCTACCAGCGTGAGTAATTCACACTGGCAGTGGCAGGGTGAAGGGCGGCCCCAGATCATTATGTTAATCACTTATGCAAATAGATTAGGGGAAAACAACAACTTAGTAGAGACAGAAAGAAAGCCTATCTTCATGAGTCACCTAGGTTGGCCAAAAGCCGAACCAACCTCGGAGGGTTGTGCAGACATATGGAATATGGTGTTAAATATTCCTATGGATATAGATGGCTTTAAGGTTTTTGCTGAATATTATGATGGGCTTAAACTAAGTAACAATGCACTAGACTCTGTTTGCCGATACCGATTATCCACTGGCCCATATTTCGAATACAGGGTGTTTTCGGGTCAAGTATTAAAGGTAAAACAATGACCTCACTTGTTAAAAATAGCACAAGTAAAAACCTTTTAGGAACAAAACCATGAGCAAAATGAACGGTACAATTGAAAAAAACACGCAACTTAACAGAATACAATGCGCTAACACTAAAAAGAGCGATTCGGGATTTACCCTGATTGAATTGGTTATTGTAGTAGTTATTTTAGGCTTATTAGCAGCAACTGCTTTACCACGTTTACTTGATGTTACTGCTGATGCTGAAGATGCAACTGTGGACGGTGTAGCTGGCGGTTATGCTACTGGTGTAGGGTTAGTTCGCGCAAAATGGGAGTTAGAGGGTCGCCCTAAAGAAAATAACGGTACTAATTTAACGTTTGTTACCATTGAAAGCATCCAGATAGGCATTGATCAAGATACAGGTTATCCCACAGGTCAACTAAATACCGACAGCAGCAGTGAAGATGACCAAATGAGCACCTTAGATTGCGAGAGTATTTTTAACTTGATCATGCAAAGTGCTCCAACTATATCTTCTGATTGGAACGATCGCCCATTTGAGGACTTCCGTTATTTTACTAATGTTAGGTCAGGTATAGGCTCGGGCGGCAATGATGTATGTTACTATTATCTTACTCAGACTGTCAAAAATCGTACTACAGAGCCAACTGATAACTTAGCCGGCAATGGTTTTATCTACGACCCACGGATTGGCCAAGTCATAGTATTTAGTAATAATTAGCAGCTACAGGTTTTTAGCGACGTACCTCAAGTTAAAGCAAAAAGCAAAAGCGGGTGGTCGGTGGTCGGCTCTCAGCTCAAAAAACATACTCAGGTATGAATAAAGATATCTAAAATAATGAGTGTCTAAGGGAGTTTTAATTATACAATGCATCCATTAGATTTAATAAAATCAGGCCCTAGGTCTATAAGCAACCCTTTGAGGATTAATATGCAACAACAACAACAACAACGTGGCTTTACATTAATCGAATTAATTATAGTGATCGTGATATTAGGTATATTAGCGGTAACCGCTGCACCTAAATTTATTGATATTCAGACTGATGCGAAAAGTAGTACAGTAAAGGCAGTCCAGGGAGCTGTGAATTCTGTAAGCTCAATTGTGTATGCTAAATCTTTGATTGCAAGTCAAACTGCGAGTACAGGCTCAGTGCAGGTTAATGGTGTCACTACTGCTGTAGTCTTTGGGTATTTAGCGGACAGTGTAGATTTAACAACCTTGTTAGATATAGGTTCAGACATGCTTCCAGTTTTTGAGTCTGGAACCGGTGGAACCGGTGCCGCAGGGGTGCCAGGTGATTTAACTTCTGTTATTAGATTTTATGGCTTTGTCGATACTGCATTTGACTACTCCGATTCACCATTATCTGACACCGGGTGCCTGATTGTGTATACAGAAGCAACAAGCGCCACTTCACCTGCTACAGTAGAAACCTCAACTGGCGGTTGTTAATCGCAAAGTTAAAGTGTTAGACGTGGGGGGTTAATGCTCCCACGTCTAAATATGTATGAGTCGTATCATCCGAAAGTGGGCATTATGTTAAATAGACAAAGTTGCCCATTCAAAAAAAAAGGTTTTACGCTTGTAGAGCTGATAATCGTGATTATCTTGATCAGTATTTTGAGTGTTACTGTTTTCAGTCGTTTTTCTGGCACCTCAGGTTTCTCGGAGTACACTTACCAAGCAAGATTAATATCTGCCCTACGTAATATGCAAACTCGTGCGATGCACGACACACGAGATGAATACTGCTTTCAAATCAACTTTGACAGCGCTACCCCAGCCTTTGGTCCACCGACTCTAAGTTATACAACGGGTGCCTCTGTTGATACCTGTCAAACTAGTATTGATTTTACCAATGCCGAATACCTGACCACCAGCGCTACTGAAATGACAGGTGCTGATGTTAGCCTGTCAACACTATCCAGTTCAACACCACCCAGTTTTAATTTCATCGCTTTTAATAGCTTGGGGCAACCTGTTGATGCGATTGGGGAGCTCACTTGTAGCACCCAATGTAAAATTATCCTAACAGGTGAGTCAGCGGTATCGGTATGTATTGAGTCACAGGGGTATATTCATGCTTGCTAATAAAGCATCGGGTTTTACCTTGATAGAACTGGTGATTGGCATAGTGGTATTTTCTATTGCCTTAGTACTGTTTACATCGTTAATTGTGCCCCAAGCAATACGCAGTGTTGATCCAATATTTCAAGTGCGCGCGTCGGAGTTAGGCCAATCCCTAATGAATGAAATTACCAGTAAGTCTTTTGATGAAAAGTCTGATCGTACTGGTGGTGCAACCCTTTGTAATGCAACCTGCATTGGCAGTATCAACTTAGGCCCTGATGACAGTGAAAGTCGCACTACTTTTGATGATGTAGACGATTATCATGGCCTCAATGTGTCTAACGGTGATATAAAAAATAGTTTAGATGAAACTACGGTGTTAGATGGCAGCAATTTATATCAAGGGTTTAGTTTACATGTGAGTGTTGTTTATGACGCAGCTATGGATGGCACAGCAGATACAGTGGTGGGTAACACTAAGCTAATTACCGTGACAGTCACGACTCCCAACGATGAAGATATTATATTTTCATCGTTTCGGAGTAACTACTGATGACAAGCATTACCAATGTAACAGCAAAAGGGTTTACACTCATTGAACTGGTAACTGTGATCATAGTTTTAGGTGTGGTGTCGGTGGGTATATCAGGCTTTATTCGTACCGGTGTACAAATTTATGCTGATGTTACTGAGCGTGATCAGCTCTTGGGAGATAGTCGTTTTGTGGTAGAACGTATCAATCGCGAATTACGCATAGCGATCCCCAATAGCGTACGTGTTAAAGCCAATAATGCCGGCAGTATCCAGTGCCTTGAATTTGTGCCTTCAGCATGGGTCAGTTTCTATACCAGCTTATCTGTTTTGCCCGCTTTATCGACAACGGCTAGCATAGTAGAATTTGCTAACAATGCTGCCAATTTCAGATTGAAAACCAATGATTTTGCCATTGTTTATCCCACATCAAACGTCGATGTCTATGACGTAAACAACAACAAACGAAAAGTCATCACAGCTTGCACTGTGAATGTTAATGAGGACTGCAACGAAGATGTGGATCCTAATGGTATTGCTAAATTAACCGTCAGTGGCGCCTTTGAAGACCACTCACCTGCCTCACGTTTATACATAGCCAGAACAGCCGTGAGTTATTGCGCCCATTCCAGTGGTGAGATATATCGCATAGAGGATAGTATCAACACAACACAAACCGTTTATTCTTTTGGCACATTAATGGCCGAAAACCTTAAAAATGATTTTACTCAGTCAAATGAAGCGCCTTTTAGAGTATACGAAGCAACCTTGTCTCGAAATGGCTTAGTGAATATTTTATTAGCCTTTGAGCGAAACGAAGAAATCATTAACTATTCTAACGAGGTACATATTCCAAATGTACCTTAGATGTTACCCACAAAATTTAACAGCAACACCCGGTTCACAACGTGGCAGTATGCTAGTAATAGCCCTATTTGTTATTATCGTTTTAGGCCTTTTAGGGCTCACCATGACACGGCTGTTGTCATCGACGTCAGAAACGATTATTCATGAGGTACTCGGGCAAAGAGCCATAAACGCAGCCAAATCTGGCATAGAGTGTGCCGTGGCAGCAAAGTTTGGTGCAGGCTGCAGCAACCCTGTTGCCAAAAATCTTAGTGGTGTAGCTGGATTAGAAAGTTGTAGTTACAGTGTGGCAGAAACCCCACCTAAGACCATTACAGACGGCGGCAAAGCATTTACCTATTTGACCTTTACTAGCACCGGGCAATGCACCGCGGGTAAAATAAACGTGACACGTTTTGT
>Ga0307492_10000279_pt1 | contig 22065 bp, 25 predicted proteins | sample SI3LmetaG_FD_202365 | JGI IMG/M metagenome (GOLD analysis project Ga0307492, IMG submission 202365) | Sea-ice brine microbial communities from Beaufort Sea near Barrow, Alaska, United States - SI3L | ecosystem: Environmental > Aquatic > Marine > Coastal | place: USA: Alaska | collected 2017-05-06 | reverse complement strand
CACTATGACTTTCAGCTCTGGTAAACTGGTACCCTGTTTTATTACTGTATACCCCTTCATCACTAGGAAAGCATTATGGATTTTCTCTCGGTCATTCTTGCTTATGTAGTCTCCATCAGTTTATCCGGTCATGGCGAACCGGCCACGGCCTGGGTCGTGCGTTGGCGGACCTACCTGGTCGGGCGCAACCTGGGCGCCAAATGGACCATGATCGTCTATGCCCTGTTGCCCGCGTTGCTGATCGCGGGTCTGTTGTGGTGGGTCGACAATCTCGTACTCAATTTCGTGCTGTCCGTTACCTTGCTGTTGTTGGCGTTTAAATCCGGCGATCAACCCGAAAAACTGGCCCAGTACCAGGAGTTGACCACCCAGGGTGATCAGCAAGGTGCTTGGCAATTGGCGGTCGATGAACTCGGCCTGGTGGGGCAAATTTATGAGCCGGGCGATGAGGCACTCGATGAGGGTGTCCAGGCCGGTATGAGCTATCTGTATCTGGAGCGGTTTTTTGTCTCGGTGTTCTGGTTTATGGCCTTTGGCGCACCGGGGGTGCTTTTGGTCTGGTTTATGAGCACCGCCTTGCAAGACGAGCAGGCGGATGCCTTCTGCCATAGAGTAAAACAGGCGCTGTACTGGATTCCCGTGCGCCTGATGGCCTTTACCCTGGCCCTGATGGGCAACTTCAGTCAGTGCTTCCAGGTTTGGCTGGAGCAGGCGCGCGATTTTGATCGCGATGACCGGGTTCTGTTATTGACCTGCCTCAAATCAGCCTTGGGCTCGGTAGCGGACGATAAGATGCTGGCTGAGACACTGGCCCTGATTAAGCGGGCCCAATTGGCCTGGCTGGTTGGTCTGGCGGTGCTGTTGATATTCGGTTTTTGATCGAGATCTTGGCTCCAAGGCTTCTTATAGCTAAAAGTTATCGATCTTATAGCGGATGGGCGCTTGATTCTGACGCGGAACACGCCATGCTATGGACTATTACCTAATACAGTTTTTATGACCTTAAAGGGCACTTTGAACCATGAGCGTAAAACATCATTCCCTTATCATCCTGGGATCCGGCCCGGCCGGCTATACCGCGGCTATCTACGCGGCCCGTGCGAACTTAAAACCGGTGGTTATCACCGGTATGGAAATGGGCGGTCAGTTGACCACCACCACAGAAGTCGAGAACTGGCCAGGCGGGCATGCCGAATTACAGGGCCCAGAGCTGATGGAGCAGATGAAGGAACATGCCGAGCGCTTCGATACCAATATCATTTTCGATCACATTCACACCACCGATCTGAGTAAGCGGCCCTTCACTCTAATCGGTGATCAAGGGACCTATACCTGTGATGCACTGATCATAGCCACCGGTGCCAGTGCCCAATATCTGGGCCTGGACAGTGAAGAAGCCTATAAAGGCAAGGGCGTCTCGGCCTGTGCCACCTGCGATGGTTTTTTCTATCGCAATAAAGAAGTGTGTGTCGTCGGCGGTGGTAACACTGCCGTTGAAGAAGCACTCTACCTGGCCAACATCGCGAGTAAGGTGCATGTGATTCACCGACGCGATAGCTTTCGCTCGGAAAAAATCCTCTCCGACCGCCTAATGGCCAAGGTCGCCGAAGGCAAGGTCGAGTTGCATTGGCATCATACGCTCGATGAGGTGCTCGGTGATGAGATGGGCGTAACCGGCGTTAGGCTGAAAAACACCCAAGACGGCAACACCAAAGAGGTATCGGTGCACGGCTGCTTTATCGCCATCGGCCACACCCCCAATACCGGGATCTTTGCCGGTCAATTGACCATGAGCGGCGGCTATATCAAGGTGCAGTCGGGCCTTGAGGGTAATGCTACGGCGACCAGTGTCGCTGGGGTCTTTGCATCGGGCGATGTGATGGACCATCACTACCGACAGGCCATTACCTCATCGGGCACCGGCTGTATGGCGGCCCTGGATGCAGAGAAGTTTCTCGACAGCCAGTAACCTGCTGCGCTGCCTAGGGTGGCTTCGTAGTTGGCTTGATAGTCGGCTTGATAGCTGGCTTGGTAGCTGACAGCGGCAGATCAAAAGAGCAGCCGAATGGCTGCTTTTTTATGCCCGAACATAAGCATAGGTGTCGGCCTATAGTCAGCGGATGCCCTCAGCGCGGCAGGTTTACGTTCACTTCCAGAATTGAGGTGTTGCCATTGTCATTGAGGTCAATCTGTAATTGATCGTGCTCAATGTCGACGTATTTGCGGATCACCGCCAATATGTCGTTTTGCAGTGCCGGTAAGTAGTCCGGGGCATTACGGGCCCGTCGTTCATGGGCCACAATCACCTTAAGCCGCTCTTTGGCTACATTGGCGGAGCGTGGCTCCTTGTCGCGTGCAAATATATCAAAAAACGCCATATCAACCTCCAAAAACTCGTTGCAATAGTCCCTTCTTCTGGGCTTCCAGGAAGCGATGGGGCCGATCTTCGCCCAACAGGCGCGCCACCGTATCCTTGTAGGCTTGGCCGGCATCACTCTTTTCGTCGAGAATGACCGGCGTACCGTTGTTCGAGGCGTTCAACACTGCCTGGCTTTCGGGAATAATGCCAATCAAGGGTACCGCCAGTATGTCTTCTATGTCTTCGATGCTGAGCATCTCGCCGCGCGCGGCCCGAGCCGGGTCAAAGCGGGTGATCAACAGATGCTCCTTGACCGGCGGCCGGTCGTTTTCGGCGCGGTAACTCTTGCTCTGCAAAATCCCCAAGATGCGATCGCTATCGCGCACCGAGGATACCTCTGGGTTGGTGACGACTATGGCTGCATCGGCGTAATAGAGCGCCATCAGAGCGCCGTGTTCGATGCCCGCCGGGGAGTCGCAAATAATGTATTCAAAGGTTTCACTGAGTTTATCGAGGATAATTTTGACACCTTCTTTGGTCAGGGCGTCCTTATCTCGGGTTTGCGAGGCCGGCAAGATAAACAGGTTTTCACTGCGTTTATCCTTGATCAATGCCTGATTTAACAGAGCGTCGCCCTGGATGACATTGACAAAATCGAATACGACTCGGCGCTCACAGTTCATGATGATATCGAGATTACGCAGACCAATGTCAAAATCGATCACCACGGTTTTATGGCCCGCCATGGCCAGCCCCATACTAATGGCGGCGCTTGAAGTGGTTTTGCCTACGCCGCCTTTGCCAGACGTAACAACAATGATAGTCGCCAAGGGTCATTCCTTTTTAGATGTTAGGTTAAGGGTTCTAGACTAAAGGAAGCTGAAAAATTGAGCAATTCCCAGTTATAAAAAGTCGATCAAAATATTGTTTTCGACCAGGCGACATCGCGCCGGGCCGTCACCGTCCGGAAAATCGTCTTGCACCAAGTATGTGCCGGCAATGGCGATCAGCTCCGCCTGCATTTGCTGACAGACTACTTCACTCTGGTCCCGGCCTTGGGCCCCGGCAATGGCTCGACCGCGCAAGGTGCCAAAAACATGGATATTGCCGTCGGCGACGACTTCTGCCCCGGCGCTAACCTGATTCATAATTAGCAAATGCGAATTTCGCGCATAGACTTGCTGGCCAGAGCGAATGGGTGTGGTGATAACCTCCGTCTGGCGGATGCTGTCAGTCTGCTCAACGGCTGCGCTATTATCTTTTGCGCCCTGCCCAGAGCGGGGCTCTACCCAGGCCAAATTTAAGCTGAACGCCAGTGCCTGATGACGTTCCCGGTCGCCGGTTAGGGCATAGGGTATCAGTTTTTCAGCGCGGCAGCTGGCAATGATGGTCTCCAATTGCTGCGGGTCGATGTCGTCCGTCAGGGCGCTTAGGTCAAGGATCGTCGGCGCATGCAGAAACAGGGCTGGGGCCTTGCTCAAGGTGTGCGCGAGCAGGGGTTGGAAATCGGACACAATCAGGCTGGTGACCGGTATTTGATGGCTGGCCACCAAGCGGCTGCGCAATTTAAAGGGTGTTTCGGTTATTGAGTTCATTTATGGCCGTCTATAAAGTCTTGAAGGGCGCGTTCGCGTGAGTTTTTGCGCTCCAGGGAGTCGTGTAGGGTCGGGGTCGACGCGCGACTTTCACAATCGGTTAGTGGGCAGCGTTCACAGGTCTCGTTAACGTCGGAATTGGGCACGCTGGGGTCGTTCCAAAATGCCGCCTTGTGTTTAAACTGATCGTTGATCAGGAAACCTAGGGTCATGCCGGTATTGGTTTTCTCGCCCAAAGATTTGCTGCGCACCACCGCTATATTGAAAAAGGTCTTGTTCTGACCGACAAAGGTACTGCGCTGCGCGGACACCTGCACCAGTTCGGGCGTATGCTGCTGATTGGCGAGGTTTTTCAGTCCTGCCGTTGCCGCCCAGCGGCGACAGTGATGTTCACCCGGGCCAATGCTGCGCGGGGTAAAGACATTGGTCAGGTTCAGTTCCTTGGTGATGTGGAACTGATTGTCATCGAGTTGGTGATTGAGCCGCATGTAATGCATTTTAGACAGGCCGAAGTGGGTCGGCATCACCTGCGACATCCGATACAGAAACATCTCCGGTGTCGCGTCATATTGGCTCATCAGCTTTGACAGAGCATCGCCCTGAAAGGTGTCATGGGTCAGCCAGAGCGACAAATCCTTGATGATTTGTTTTTCCGGTATGAGCAGCGCTCCGGCAAAATAGGAGACCTTGAAATGATTGAAGACCTGTTCAAAGGTTTCGACCTTGATCCAGGACGAGGTTTCGGCGCGGACTTTTAACTTCAGAATCCGATAGCCAATTTCACGCGCTAGGATGAATTTTTTCTGCTGGGGTAGTAATTTGGAATTGATCCACAGCTGCTTTGGGCTCGGGCAGATTGAGCGCAACGGCTGCAATTCAGGGTGATCACTGAAGTCATTATAGTGGATGGTGCATTGAAATTCGTCGCGTAGCATTGCTTCAAGCCAGCTCTGACTGATGCCGCTGCTTTCGGCAATACGGTTTTGCAGGCGAAAATCGTGTGCGGCCGCCTCTAACTCTTCAAAGTAGTTTAGGTGCATCTTTTGATAGGAGCGTAAGGATGCGAGCAAAAAATGCTCGACGTTCATATCGTAGCCGCGACTGATCTCCAGCAGCGTTCTCACAAAAGCACCGGCCTTGCTGGGTGAATCATTAACCAGGTCGAATATGTCGGCCAAACCAATACCAAACTGCTTCAATGGAAAGTCTTTTAATACCGGAGAGTTGAGCAGGGCGGAGAGCGGATTTAAATCGTCATCCAGTTGCAGCGAGACCAGTTCATCAAAGGTTCGGTTCAGTGCATAGGCGATTTGGACGATCTTTTCGGGCTTTGGGTACTTCTTACCCTTTTCAATTTCGCTCAGGTAGGAAATCGATAGGCCTGTTTTCTCAGACAGTTGTTTGAGGGAGAACCCAGCCGTTAGCCGAAATTGTTTGATTTTAACGCCAAGTATAAATCTTAAACTCTCGCTGTTTATTTCCATGCAGTTCTCTAGTTCGCCCGTAGCGAAATGGATTTTAGAGACTGTTGGCCCTTAACTCAATGCTATGTTGCGATTAGTAGCTACGCTGTGTGACGAACAGAGGGTCAAAGCGCGCCTCGACGTGGCCATTAGGTCGAAATGTTTGGTTGGCAGGTTTTTTTGCGCAGCCTTGATCCGAAGGAAAACTGGTAATTCAGTCTCCTTTTGGTAACATTAGATACCCAGAGCGCTTGGGGCACCAGCAAGGTCGTCGGTGTTAGTGTTCTTTCAAGGATCTGCTGGTATGGATAAAGTGAATCGCTCGCGCCGTATTCATTTCTTAATGCAATATGTGCCCGAAGCTTTAAATCCGGAAATAGGCATCTATTTCGGTGAACATGTCATCCGAGTGAACGGCCAGTTATGCTTGGTGGTGAATATCGCCGGTGAAGTGGGTATCCGCGCCTTGCATCCAGCTCTTGTAGCGGAGTTGACCGATCTGTGTCACAAACGGCACTGGGTCGCACACGGTCGAGTATATGAACAATGGTTCCTGTTGCCCGACGGCATTGCCCTCAACCAGGATCGAGTCCAGCAATGGATCCAGTCATCGGCCGAAGAGGTTCAACGCCTGTCGTTGATCAGTGCCATTCCCAATCGGCAAATGAAGTTCTTTGGCAATTGATGCCGCCTGCTTGCTCCTCTTACTGACCTCGTAACTCTGCCTATCGCACTTGACCAGGCTGTGCACACTGACCCCATCCGCTGGCTAATGATTTCTGGCTCGTCTAATTTAAACCAGACCTAACCGTTCGACCCGCCTGCCAACAGTAAAATGGCGAGGTTCAGTAGCAGCAGTTCAATCAATAGGGCATTGAGCGTCCGGTTTTTTGCCGGCAGATGCTGAAGTCGCCACCAGACTTTCAGTAGACTGTTAAAAAACAGCGCCATAAACAGCGCCAAACCGCAGGCAGACAGAGTCAGGCGCCCGGCCCACAACTGGTCTACAACGGCCAGTAGCATGACTTGGCTGACGGCGAAATAGACCGGCCAGCGGCGTAAACCGTGTTTTGGGTTGTTTATCAGGTTGGCCAGAAAGCCTAGAGTAAAGATAAAGAGGCTTAGTTCGAAAAATGCCGCGGCCTGGTCAGGCAGCAGGTAATGGCCGGTAAATTGGCTGCTCACCAGCGCTAGGGTGCAGAAGGTGATAGTTGCAACCAGTGCCAAGCGAGGCTGACCGGTTAAAAGCAGCCAGAAGCCTATCAGGCCGAACTGAAAATACAGTAACGAGCCGTTACTCAACGCCGTTGCTGCCAGCCAGAACTGGGCACTGCGTTGGCTGCGCCAGTTAGCCGACCAATCGAGAAACAGCACATCCTGGTGCAGAGGGCTCAAGGCCCAGAGTACACCGAAGGCTATTGCCGTCACGCTGAGCAGTAGCAAGGCTGAAATGGGCCAGCGATCGGCCTGATCGCGCGTTAGCCAACCGCGACCATGAAGTCGCTCTGGGTGGGCATGGTGATAGATCGCCAAGGCTCCGATGGCCGCTGCCATTGCCGTCAACCCATAGATGATCAGGGCGCGGTTGCCGAGCGGCTGCAGGGTCCACAGATGGGACAGTTCACCGGTGTAGTAACCCGGTAGCAGGTAGGCTGGCGCCCAAAAAAGAGCGGTAAGGGTACACAACGGAGCAAAGACCCGGACTGGCATCCCCAGGGTGCCGGCGACCATCGGAATGATGGGCCGCAATGGGCCGAGAAATCGGCCAATTATAACGCTCAGCCAACCCCAGCGATGAAAGAACCACTCACCTTGACGAATCCAGGCCTTGTGTCGGGCGATCCAGGACCATTGGTAGAGGCGGTTTTTCAACCTAAAACCGATAAAAAAACTGCTCAGATCACCCATTAACGCGCCACTGCCACCGGCGACCAATAGGGCTACCGGGCCGATGCCGATATGGTTGGCCAAGGCTGACAACGAAAATAGCAAGACCACACCGGGCACCAAGATGCCCAGTAGTGCAAAAGACTCTAAAAATGCGACCAGCCATATGACCGTCAATAATAGGGCTGGGGATTCGGCAATCCAGTTCATGGGTGACTCTATAGGGTTATCGCCGCGAGTTTAACGTTCTTGGCTACCCGATGTCGTGTGGATTTGCTCGTTAAATTGCTTTATCAACCCGGCAATTGAGTTTGCATGCAATATCGCCATAGAGGTCAACGACAGAGCAAGGTATAATGCGGCCGGTAACCCCAAGCCAGAAAATAATGATGACCAGCACCACAGTGATAGATTACATGACCAGCCTAGGGCAGCAGGCCCGAGCGGCATCCGCGCAGATGGCCAAAAGCGAAACAGGCCAAAAAAATCGCGCCTTGCTGGCAACTGCCGCGGCCGTTGTCGATATGCAAGAGAGTCTGTTGGCGGCCAATGCCGCCGACTTAGCCGCAGGCCGAGCCAAGGGTTTAAGCCCAGCGCTGCTCGACCGGTTGGAGCTGACGCCGGCGCGCATTGCCGCCATGGTGGTTGGGCTGGAGCAGGTCGCGGCCTTACCAGACCCGATCGGCAGCATCAGTGAGCTCGATTATCGACCCAGTGGTATTCAGATCGGCAAGATGCGCGTGCCACTGGGTGTTATTGGCATTATTTACGAATCGCGCCCCAATGTGACCATTGAAGCGGCCAGCCTGTGCCTGAAGTCGGGCAATGCCGTGATTCTGCGCGGCGGCAGTGAAGCCATACAGTCCAATGCCGCCTTGGCCCTGTGTATCCAGCAAGGCTTGCGCACCAGCGGCCTGCCCGAGACGGCCATACAGGTCGTCGCGACCACCGATCGTGCGGCGGTGCATCAGTTGATTACCATGCCCGAATATGTCGACGTGATCGTTCCGCGCGGTGGCAAAGGCCTGATCGCGCGGATAACAGCCGATGCCCGAGTACCGGTTATTAAACACTTGGATGGCAACTGTCATGTCTTTATCGATGTCGACGCCGATCCGGAAAAGGCCGTGCGTATTGCCATCAACGCCAAAACGCGCCGCTATGGTGTCTGCAACGCCTTAGAAACGCTCTTGCTCGAAACAACTCAGGCGGCTCGTTTGCTGCCTGAACTGAAGCGCCAGTTCGACGCCAAGGGCGTTGAGCTGCGCGGCTGCGCTCAGACCCAGGCAATAATTGACTGCACCCTGGCGACCGAAGAGGATTGGGACACCGAATACCTGGCGCCCATTCTAGCTATTAAGGTGGTCGCCGATTTGGATCAAGCGATCGTGCATATCAACCACCATGGCAGTCATCATACCGACAGCATAGTGACCGAGAACTACAGTGCCGGCCGGCGTTTTTTGCGTGAAGTCGACTCGGCGTCGGTGATGATCAATGCCTCCACCGCCTTCGCCGACGGGTTTGAGTACGGCTTGGGCGCCGAAATCGGCATTTCAACCGATAAGATCCATGCCCGGGGGCCGGTAGGGTTGATTGGTTTGACCTCACAGAAATATATAGTGCTCGGAGACGGTCAGATACGTGAGTCCTAATAGACCCATTCTGGCGGTATACGGTGGCACCTTCGATCCATTCCATCTGGGCCATGCTGCTGTGTGCGCTGCGGTTCTGGCAGAAACCCAGGTTGCCGAGCTGCGCCTAATACCCTGTGCTATACCGGTCTTAAAGGAGGGTGCGAGCGCCACCGCAGAGCATCGTCTGCAGATGTTAGCGCAGTGGCAGCAAACCAGCCCTTCGCACGACCGGATTCAGGTCGATGGCCAGGAAATGCATCGCCAGGGGCCAAGCTACACGGTGGATACCATCGCTGCTCTGATCGCTCAGTGGCCAAAGTATCGTATTGTTTTTGTGCTCGGCAGTGATGCCTGGAACAGTTTGCCGTTGTGGCATCGATTTGCACAGTTGGCGAGCCAGGTGTCATTTTGGGTGTTCAGTCGCTCAGGCGCTGCCGCTATCCGCTATCACCCAGAGTTAATAGCCTGTGACACCAAAGAGAACTTTTTTAAAGCAGAATCCGGGCGCTTTTGGATAGAACAGGGTGTGCAAATACCCCTGTCTTCAAGTGAATTACGGCAAACAGATGATTTTGAAAATTGGCCGGTGCCTTTGGTCATTCAAAATTATATTAAAGAACATAACCTGTACCGAAACTCGGCAGGCTTGGACAAAAGTGAACGTATAAATGACCGATAAAAGTTTAACAGAAAAAAACGCCCACGGTGCCAAATTGACCGAGGCGGTTATCGAAGCGCTGGAAAATATCAAGGCAACCGATATACAGGTATTAGATGTGCGTGCGCAAACACAGCTGATGGATACCCTAGTCATCGCATCCGGTACCTCAACACGCCATATTGCCGCCGTGGTAAACAGTGTTGCCGAAGACCTCAAGGAACAGGGTTTTATCGCCAATCACCAGGAAGGCGAAACGGGCTCAGACTGGGTCTTGTTGGATTTTACCGACCTGGTGCTCCACGTGATGCTGCCAGAAGCCCGAGTTCTCTATGATCTGGAACGACTGTGGTCCGGTTTAACGCCCGCCTCGGAGTAGGCTTGCGGTTATGAAAATTAGAGTGTTAGCCGTCGGCCCGAAGATGCCGGCCTGGGTAAATGAGGGCGCAGGTGACTATCTAAAGCGTCTGCCCCGGGAATTACCGCTCGAGTTTGTCACCTTGGCGCTGGGCAGTCGGGGCAAGAACCAGCCGTCCGAGAAGGCCATCGCCCAGGAAGGCGATGCGATGTTAGCGGCCATTCGTGACTCTGATCATGTAGTGGCCCTTGATTTACACGGTCATGCATGGTCAACGGAACAGTTATCAGGTCAACTACAGCGCTGGCGTGAACAGGCCAAAGATGTGGCAATCCTGATTGGCGGGCCGGACGGTCTCGACGCTCGAGCCTTGGCACGGTCCGACCAACGCTGGTCCTTGTCGAACTTGACCCTGCCGCACCCGCTGGTTAGAGTCTTACTTGCGGAGCAAGTGTATCGCGCCTGGAGTATCAGCCAAAATCACCCTTACCATAAATAGCGACCCGACAAACAGCTATGCAGAGCAACTCGTTAGACAACAAAGAATTCGAACGGCGCCTTTTTCGCCGACGCATGACTGTGGCTTTTTTTGTTGTCGCACTGATGTTGATTGTTCTGGTGTGTCGCTTGTTTTTTTTACAAATCGTCCAGCATGAACAGCATCAATTGCTGTCCGATAAAAATCGGCTCGAAGTGTTGCCGATCCCACCGATTCGAGGTCTGATTTACGATCGGAATGGCGAGTTGTTAGCGGGTAATTTACCCAGCCATACCCTGAGTATTGTGGCTGAACGCACCCAGGATGTTGATGCGCTGATTGTTGCAATCGGCCAGCTGATCGAATTATCCGATGAGCAGGTGAGCCGTTTCAATAAACGCCTGAGTCAGTACCGGCGGCCCTATGAACCCATAGCCTTAAAGATCAAGCTGAGTGAAAACGAGATCGCAATTTTAGCCGCGAACCGGTTTTTTCTCGACGGTTCCCTAGTAGAGGCGGAGTTGATTCGCCAGTACCCCTTTGGTGAGGCGTTTGCCCATGTGTTGGGCTATGTCGGACGGATCAACGCGGCGGAAATGGTGGATATTGATACCCGTGCCTATGCCGGTATCCGCTATATCGGTAAGCAGGGTGTTGAATTGCAGTATGAGCAGGAACTGCTCGGTAAGGCCGGCTATCAGCGGGTCGAAACCAATGCCCGCGGGCGTATTTTAAAGGTATTGGAAAAGCATGCGCCCACACCCGGTGCCAATATTCATTTACAGCTCGACCGTGCGCTGCAGCAGAAAGCCTATGACCTACTAGCAGGCAAACGGGGTGCTGTGGTGGCTATTGAGCCCAAGACCGGGGGTATTTTAGCGCTGGTGAGCCAGCCGAGTTTCGACCCCAACCTCTATGTCACCGGTTTCCCTACTGTGCTCTACAACGAATTGCGTGATTCTCCGGCTAAGCCCTTTCTGAACCGAGCCACACGCGGGCAATACCCGGCGGCCTCGACCATCAAGCCCTTTATCGGTCTGGCCGGCGTGGACGGAGGCTTTGTCAGCTGGACCCATACCATTAACGACAACGGTTGGTTTCAGCTGCCCAATGATGATCGGATCTACCGCGATTGGAAGCGTGGCGGTCACGGCATTGTTAATATGACCGACGCCATCGAAGAGTCGATTGACACCTATTTTTACGAACTGGCCTACAAAATGACCTTGGAGCCTATTCACAACATGCTCGATGCGTTCGGTTTTGGCAATACCACCACCTGGGATGTTTACAATCCGGCCTCGGGTATTAACCCTTCACGGCAATGGAAGCGCGATCGGCATGGCTTTTCCTGGTATGCCGGCGATACGGTAAACCTGGGTATCGGCCAGGGCTATATGCTGACCACCCCAACCCAGCTGGCAATTGCCACCGGAGTATTTGCCAACGACGGCCATTGGGCTACCCCGCGCCTAATTCTGCACAGTAATATGGCTTCCTTGTTGGAAATTCCAGCCCAGGCTCAACCCGACGTGGCGTTAAAGGACACCGAAAATTGGCCTAAGATGCAGCACGCCATGGCCGAAGTGCTCTATGGCGCAAAGGGCACTGCTAGGCGTGCCGCGGAAGGTGCGCCCTATCGCTTTGCCGGCAAGAGCGGTACGGCGCAGGTGGCGGAAATCAAACGCGATGAAAACGGCGATGCGCTTGGCGATGTGCCCGACCGACTGAAAGATCATGCCATGTTTATCGCCTATGCGCCCTTCGATGACCCGCAAATTGCGCTCGTGGTCGTGGTCGAACATGGTGGTGGCGGCAGTTCAGTGGCGGCACCAATCGCGCGCGAATTACTGGATGAATACCTACTGCGGGAGACCACCATTGCTCAGTGATTACAGTCGGCAGGCCTCAGACAACAGCTTTATTAAACGGCTGGGTTTCTGGCACAAAATTCATATCGACATCTATTTGCTGGTCGGCCTGATGCTCCTAGCCCTGGTTGGGCTGGTTATCCTATTCAGTGCCAGCGGCGGCGATTGGTCGTCTGTTTCCCGCCAAGGGGTGCGCCTGATTATCGGTTTTTGCGCGATGGCCTTAGTGGCCCAGGTTGATCCCCGCTTCTTTCAGCAGTGGAGCGGCAGCGTTTATCTGCTCGGCGTGCTCTTGCTGGTTGCGGTTCTGGTGTTAGGTACCGGCGCCAAGGGTGCCCAGCGTTGGCTGGTCATTCCGGGTATGTTTCGGTTCCAACCGGCGGAAATCATGAAGATTGTCTTGCCCATTGTTATGGCCTGGTATTTGTCGCGCCAGGCGCTGCCACCGCGCCTGTTGACCATCGCCATTGCCCTGGTTCTGCTCTTTATACCGGTGATCTTGATTCTCAAACAGCCTGATTTGGGGACCTCCATCCTGATCGCGGCTTCGGGCATTTTTGTCATATTTTTGGCCGGCCTATCGTGGAAGCTGATCACCGCGGCTGGGGTTTTAATGATCGGTTCATTGCCGGCAATGTGGCTTTTTGTCTTACGTGAATATCAGCAACAACGGGTCCTGACCTTTCTCAATCCGGAATCGGATCCGCTTGGCGCCGGCTGGAACATCATCCAAAGCAAGACCGCGATCGGCTCGGGCGGTTTGACCGGCAAAGGCTATATGTTGGGGACCCAATCGCAGCTCGACTTTTTGCCCGAAAGCCATACCGATTTTATTATCGCGGTCTTAAGTGAAGAATTTGGCTTCGTTGGAGTTATGCTGTTGTTAGCCATCTATGTTTTGATCATTACTCGGGGCATGATAATTTCGATCCAGGCGCGCGACAATTTTTGCCGCCTGTTGGCGGGATCCTTAACCCTTACGTTCTTTATTTACGTCTTTGTAAATATCGGTATGGTCAGTGGGTTATTGCCAGTGGTTGGCGTACCCTTGCCGTTGGTCAGTTACGGTGGCACATCGATCGTTACCCTGTTGGCCAGTTTTGGCATTCTCATGTCGATTAGTACCCATCGCCGAACCTAGGCGATGTCGGTTTCATTTTTGGTATCAAGGTTGTGGATATGCGGTTTGCTTGGTCTGTTTTTCTGTTTGTTTCCTGTTCGTTATCGGCACATGACTTTACCGAATTCCCGCGTACGCCGGCAGTGGTCGATATCTTGGTGAGCGAACACGGCTTCGATCGCAGCCAGGTTGAAGACTGGATGGCCCGCGGCGCTTATCAGGAGGCCCCGAGTCGGAATCTGTCGGCGCCGGCTGAAACCACCAAGAATTATGCCCAGTACAAACCGATGTTCCTGGGCAAGGATACGATCCGAAAAGGCCAGGCATTTCGCGCCGAACATCAGCAGCTATTGGCTAAAGCCGAGGCCGACTACGGTATTCCGGCGAGCATTATTGTGGCTATTATCGGCATCGAAAGTCGTTACGGCCAGTCCACTGGCCGGCACGGCACCTTTGATTCTCTGGGCAGTCTAGCGGTCACCGAGGGCCGCCGGGCCGACTACTTTCAACGCGAATGGATACGCTTCTTGATTATTGCTCGGGAACAGGGCTTTGACCCACTGAAAGTTAAGGGATCCTATGCTGGCGCCACTGGCTATCCGCAGTTTATGCCCACCAGCTACGCTGCCTACGCTGTCGATCACGATCAGGATGGCGACATAGATATATGGAACGATCCCTATGATGCCATTGGCTCGGTGGCCAATTACCTAAAAGAGAACGGCTGGCGCCGCGGGGCAATCATAGTCTCAAAGGCCACCGTTAAGGACCCCAATGCAGCGGTGAAGGTGAATTCATTTGACCGCAATCGTACCCTGATGGAAGTGGAAAAACTGGGCTGGACCAGTATCATACGGCAACCGGATGACGCTCAGGTGTTTCCAATTCGGCTCGATGGTGAGCAGGGTACGGAATACTGGCTCGGTTACCGGAATTTCTGGGTAATTTCACGTTATAATCACGCCATTGCCTATAGCATGGCCGTTTTCCAGCTCGCTGAAGCGATTGAACAGTAGTCTAAAGGGTCCATCTATGGTCAGTTTTAAAACAACAGGGGGCCACTGTGGATGGGCTCTGGTCTGTGCCACGGCATTACTCGTCAGTGGCTGTTCGAGCAACTTTGTTGCCCAAGAACAGCTCCCCCCCAGTGCCGCGCAATCCCGCTATAGCATAGCGCAGGACACGGCCCCGGCGGTCGCGCTAGCCGAGCACGAAATTTCGGAAACCCCGGCGCGGTTGGAGCCCCTATCGCGACAGGGTAATAAAAGCCCCTACACGGTCAATAATAAAAGTTATAAGGTTTTGGCCAGTGCGGAAAATTATCGCGCAGAGGGCATAGCTTCCTGGTATGGCGCCAAGTTTCATGGCCATGCGACCTCCAATGGCGAAACCTTTGATATGAACCAGATCAGTGCGGCGCATAAGACCCTGCCGTTACCGAGCTGGGTGCGGGTGACTAATCTGGACAATGGCAAATCGATCGAGGTGCGGGTCAATGACCGCGGTCCCTTCCATGGTGGGCGCATTATCGATCTATCCTATGCCGGTGCAGTGAAGCTGGGCTATCAGGACAAGGGTACCGCACGGGTTCGAGTCGAGGCCATTTCCGGCGCAGCTTTGGATACGGCATCCTATTACGTTCAGGTTGGCGCCTTTAGTAAAAAAACCGGTGCCAATGCGCTGAAAAGTAAGTTGGCCGACGAGGTGGTCGATCGCGTCGATGTCTATAAGGATACCTACTATCGAGTCCGGATTGGGCCGGTAAAATATGACCGAGCCGTAGCCCTGCAAAATCAGTTTAGCGAGGGCGATCTGGGTAAACCGTTGATAATTGCTAAGTAGGGCCTTGCGCTGCACCGGACTGAATGGTTGGATAGGGTGTAAAAATTATTTCGGCTGTTACAATGGCCACCGTTTTGGGGTCTGTTGCTGAACAGTCAGCAGACCATTTTGTGTTAACGAGTTATGGATTTTGGAAACGAGTGTGAATTTTAAGCGAAACATCACAACCATTGGTCTGGTGGCGGCGACTGTCATGGGCTCTTGGCTTCAAGCTGAGCCCCTTATTCCGGCGGCACCGCAATTGGCGGCAACGGCCTATCTGTTGATAGATGCCGAGACTGGGCAAGTTTTGGTGGCCAATAATGAACATGAAAAGATGGCGCCCGCCAGCTTGACCAAGCTGATGACCAGCTATATCGCCGAGCGTGAGATCATCGAAGGTCGAATGAACCTCAGTGATGAAACGCTGGTAAGTGAAAAGGCCTGGCGTATGCCGGGGTCGCGCATGTTTATTCAGGAAGGTAAGTTGGTCAGTATCGAAGACCTGCTGCGCGGCATCGTTATCCCGTCAGGCAATGATTCCTCGGTCGCCATGGCTGAGCACATTGCCGGCAGCGAGGACCTATTTGTTCAACTGATGAATAAATACGCCATAAAGCTCAACATGGTCAATACCACCTTCGCCAATTCCCATGGTTTGTCTCCCAAAGATGGCGCTGAACACTATTCAACGGCGTTCGACTTAGCCCTGTTGGCCAAGGCCATTATCTATGAGAATGCTGAGTTCTATCCGATCTATTCCGAACGCAGTTTCGCCTATGGCCCGGTAGCGCCGCAACCAAATCGAAATCGCCTTTTGGGCACCAACCCGGATGTTGATGGGCTGAAAACGGGCCATACCGATGAAGCCGGATATTGTTTGGTGGCCTCTGCCAAGCGCGATGGTATGCGGCTGATCAGTGTCGTGATGGGTACTCGCTCCGAAGACGCTCGTGCTCAGGAAACGCAGAAGTTATTGACCTACGGCTTTCGCTTTTTCCGTACTGCAGAGGTTTTTCAGGGCGATACCGAACTCTATGCCTCCCGCGTCTGGGGCGGAAAGTTACAAACCCTGTCGCTGGGTCTAACCGAAGATTTAAAAATGACCATAGCACGGGGCGCGGAAGACTCGCTCACGACCCAGCTCAATATAGATCCGATTATCAAGGCCCCGATACAGGTCGGTCAGGTGCTGGGCGAGCTGGTGGTCAATATATCGGGCCAGGAAGTCGCTCGTAAGCCCCTGGTGGCCTTGCACGAGGTCGAACGGGCTGGGTTTTTCGCGCGTATTTGGGATCTGATTCTATTATTCCTTAGTAACCTATTTGGCGCATGACGCGAGGAGAGTTTATGACCAGCGAAGCGGATATTGCGCCGAAGATCGTCTTCCCTTGTGATCGCTATTTGATCAAGATAGTCGGTGTCGCAGACCCGGAGTACAAGAATTTTGTGGCCAGTGTGTTGGTAAAATATGACCTTAAGGTCACCCTTGAAAGTTTTACCGAGAATCCGAGTAAAAACGGGCGCTTTGTCAGCCTCAATATCTGGATGCGCATCGAAGAAGAGGCCCATTTGACCCTGTTGTTTGACGAATTAAAGGTCAATCCCATGGTCAAAATGGTTCTATGATCGAGAGCATGGCTGACCACCCGGTGCGCATCCGAACACTGGGTCGGCTCGCCTATACGCAAACCTGGCATGCCATGCAGGCCTTTACGCTCGAGCGAGATGAGACCAGCGTCGATGAGATCTGGTTGGTTGAACATGAACCAGTATTTACCCAGGGCCAGGCCGGCAAAGCAGAGCATCTGTTGAACCCGGGCGACATAGAGGTGGTCAAGGTCGATCGCGGCGGCCAGGTAACCTACCATGGGCCCGGTCAACTGGTGGCTTATGTCTTGCTCGATATGAGTCGGATCGGTTCCGATGTGCGCAAGTTGGTCAGTGCTCTGGAGCTCAGTGTCGTCAATACCCTCGCGCCCTATGGCATAACGGCGGCCGCTAAACCGGACGCCCCAGGGGTCTATGTCGACGAACGAAAAATTTGTTCGCTCGGTTTACGGATCAAGAAAGGACGCAGCTTTCACGGTTTGGCGCTCAATGTCGATATGGACCTAGCGCCTTTCTTACGGATCAACCCATGCGGCTATAGCGGTCTGGAAATGACTCATATGGCGCACTATACCGAGGCTCCCGATCTGACGCTGATTAGCCGACAATGGGTTGCGGCCTTTTGTAACATCCTGGCCATGCGTCCGGTTTGGATCTGAAGCCGACCTCCAGCCAAGGCGGCACCGGAAAACTTGCCACCGGCACACTATTTCTCTAAAATAACTGTATGCCCATACAGTATTAGTCCTCATGCAGCGTAAAATCATTCATATTGACTGCGATTGTTATTATGCCGCGCTGGAAATGCGCGATTTCCCGCATTTGCGTGGCCGTCCCATTGCCGTGGGCGGGCAAAGCTCCCGATCGGTGCTCTCGACCTGTAATTATGAAGCCCGCGCCTTCGGCCTGCATTCGGCGATGCCAGCGCGGCGAGCGCAGGCCCTGTGTCCCCAGGTCATCATTCAACCGCATCGTTTCGAAGTCTATCGCGCCGCTTCTGAGCAAATGATGGCCATTTTTTCCCGTTACGCCGACCTGGTCGAGCCCCTCTCGCTCGACGAGGCCTACCTCGATGTGTCCGAGTCGCATTGGTTTGGCGGCAGCGCCACCTTACTGGCTGAACATATTCGCGCGGAAATTCTGGCCGAGGTCGGTATTACCGTCTCGGCCGGTGTGGCACCGAACAAGTTTTTGGCCAAGGTGTCATCCGACTGGAACAAACCCAATGGTATCTTTGTGGTGCCGCCGCACCGGGTCGATGGTTTTGTTAGCCAACTGCCGGTGAAGAAGATATGGGGTGTCGGCAAAAAATTTAACGAACGACTCAACCAGATGGGCATCAAGACCTGTGGCGACTTGCAACAATGGCCGATGCCAAAGCTGGTACAGTTCTTTGGCAAGAGCGGCGCCTGGCTCTATCAGCGCGCGCGCGGTATAGACGAGCGGGTCGTGGGCCGCACCGGCACCCGCAAGTCGCAAAGTATCGAGCACACCTTTGCCGCGGATCTAGCCGGAGAAGACCAATGCCTGAATCAATTACCGCAGCTCTACGCTGGACTGATGAAACGCATGGATGCTAAGACCAGTCCACCGTTGAAAAGTGTGTTCGTAAAGGTCCGCTTTAGTGACTTTACCACCACCACCATGGAACGCCCGTGGGCCATGGAGGCCGAGAGTTACCAGCGGTTGTTGCGCGCGGCCTGTGCGAAAAACACCCAGGCGGTGCGCTTACTCGGCCTGGGGGTGCGCTTCAATGAGGCCGGCTGCGCGGCACAGCTGTCCCTTTGGGGGCCGGACGAGGGCATCATGCAATGGGTCGGTAATTAACTGGCATCATTGTTGGGTGTAGATTTGCTCCATCAGTTGGCCGTTCAGCTGATGTAAGCCGCCGCCTAATTGGCTACGCAGTGACTGGTAGGCCTCGGTCGTGGCGACAAAGGGAAAATAATCGGCGTTGGTCACGAAGAGTCTAAAGTCATCGGGCCGATCCAGCCAAAATTGAGTGTAGGCCAGATGTTTATCGCCGGCACCGGTCATACTGGTTTCGAGGCTGGGGGCTATTTGTTCCCAAAGGCCTGCGACGATCTCCTGTTTGTTTTTGAAATAATAATAGATTGAGGGCGCAGCACAGCCGGTCTCCGCAGCTATTTTGCGCAGCGACAGCTTGTCTATACCCTGTTCGGTTAAAACCTTACGAGCGGACTCTAAAATGTTCTCTTTTTTAATCATGGCTGCTTACTTCTATGAATAACACCGTTTTAAAAATTTAGCAGTGGATTGACTCTAAAGCTAATTCTAAGCGTTTATTTTTGTAACTGAGTTGCCTACAGGACGGAGTAAAAAAGCCTTGGCAACCCCAAAAATTACTAGCTGCCACGGTGATAGACGAGCGCAGGAGGCGGAAATATACATTTACCTTTTGTTGCACATTACAGGACAATAGCTATAGTTTTTAAAGCGGATTAGAATGTCTACTCAGTAGTATTTAGAGGAAAAGCTTAATGGCCACCATTTTAATTGTCGATGATTCACCGAGTCAGGTTGCCCATTTCACCAAAATTCTGGAAAAACACGGCTTCGATTACCTAGTCGCCGAAGACGGTGCCAGTGGTGTTGCTCTGGCTAAGAGCGCCAAGCCCGATTTAGTGCTGATGGACGTGGTGATGCCTGAGCTAAATGGTTTCCAGGCTACCCGTAAGTTGTCTCAGGACCCAGAGACTAAGAATATCCCGGTAATTATGGTCACGACTAAAGACCAGGAAACCGATCGGGTTTGGGGTCAGCGTCAGGGAGCGAAAGGATTTATGGTCAAGCCGGTTGATGAGGCCGATCTGTTGTCAGAGATACGCAAATTTCTTTGATCAGGCCCTGTTCAGACTAGCTTGCCGGGCGGTTTTCTGCCGCGACCAGCGTTTCGAAGACCTGATGGATACGACTTAGGTGCTGCTGTTCCTGGTACGATTGGCTAGTTTTTAAGCTGTTTTCGATGCGGCTGATCATCGGTTCCTCGGGGTCCTGTGAGATTATCTGATTGATCGTGCTGAGGTCCGTGAAGCTGAGTATTTGATAGTCGTATAGGGTTTGGCTGGCTCGGCTAATCGTTGCCGGTTGTTGGCTGGTGATCGGAAAATTGGCCGCTACCCAATTATAGATATCACGCCTATTACTGATGCTGACATCATCTGTCTGCAAGCTCGCCGGATCCGCGCCATCCCCCTCTATAGGCTTTAGGGCCCCATTCTGCGCGACAGTCCCCGCCATGGTCTGGTTTTTCTGGTAAGACAGAATCGACCCGGTGTTAATTTCCATCAAGCTTGATCCCTCTAAAGTACTGATCTGCAGTTATCTGTAGTTAGGATAAGCAAGGTACGTGCCGTAGTGTTCTATTAGCTGCCGGCGCCAGGCAAAAAAAATCCCCGACTGAGTCGAGGACCTTTTTATCTACTAAGCGAGCATATCAATGATCGCGATAGTTTCGTTCTTTCATCTCTTGACGCTGCTTCTCTTCGGCGCATAAAGTCGCCGTCGGCCGCAACATGAGGCGCTTAACACCAATCTCTTCGCCGGTCACCTTGCAGAAACCAAAGTCACCTGAGTCAATGCGTTTAATTGCCTGGTCTATCTTAGGCAATAGCTTGGTTTGGCGGTCCAGGAAGCGCAGTGACATTCTGCGTTCTTCCTCAATGCTGGCCTTGTCGAGCTCATCGGGCTCATTTTCGTAACTTGCTAACTGTAGGCGTGCATTTGCCAGTGATTCTCTTACTTCAGCCGCTTGAGTGGATAGCAGATCGCGAAAGAACTCCAGTTGCGCCGAGTTCATGTAATCTTCTTCTGGAGCGGCCAACAGTTGTTGTACAGTCAGCATAGCCATCTTCCCTTATAATGATTCACAACCCAGCAGTGTTAGACGGGCCACTGCTTAAAGGTGAGATTTCGTTAAAATAAAACCAATACCCTCGCGGTTTAGTAACAGACCTTCGCCTTGAAGGCGTCAGTTACAATCCGGTCGTCAAAGGACGGCGCATGATATATCATTAGCGCTTTTCTGAAAACAGGTTTTTAGAAACTTTCCTTGATATATCAAGACTTTGGAGTTATTGAATATGGAGCGCGTGTTAAGACTGGTTATCTCATGTCCCGATCGAGTGGGTATTGTTGCCCGGGTGTCGGGTCTCTTAGCACAATATAATGGTAGCATTTTAGAAGCAAATCACCATGCGGATCTGGCCCAGGGCTGGTTTTTTATGCGCAATGAGATAAAGGCCAGCTCATTACCCTTTGGGGCTGACAAGCTCGCGGAGATATTTGCCCCCATTGCCCGAGATTTGGACATGACCTTCCAGGTCACCGATACCGGCAAAAGTAAGCGCATCGCATTGATGTGCTCCAGTGACAGTCATTGCCTGGCCGATATACTCAACCGTTGGCAAAGCGGCGATCTGCCCTGCGATATCCCCTGCGTTATCTCCAATCACGATAACCTGCGCAGTATTGTTGAGTGGCACGGCATTCCGTTTTTCCACGTGCCGGTTGATCCGGCCAATAAAGAGGCGCACTTTGCCGAAGTGGAGCGCTTAATCGAAGCCCATCAGATCGATACCATAGTGCTCGCGCGCTATATGCAAATCGTTCCGCTGGCCCTGTGTCGCAGCTACCCGAATCGCATTATTAATATCCATCACAGCTTTTTGCCGTCCTTTATCGGTGCTCGGCCTTATCACCAGGCCTATGAACGGGGCGTTAAGTTGATTGGCGCCACCTGCCATTATGTCACCGCCGAATTGGATTCAGGGCCGATTATCGACCAGGATGTGGTGCGCATTAGCCATCGAGATCTGGTAGAAGACATGGTGCGCCTGGGCAAAGACTGTGAAAAATCGGTGCTCGCGCGCGGCCTAAGATGGCATTTGGAGGATAGAGTCTTGGTACATGGCAATAAAACAGTGGTGTTCAATTGAAAAAGGTTCAATTTAAAAAGGTTCAATTCAAAACGGTTCATGTGGCTGGGTTGATAATAGTGCCCTTACTGTGCGCCGCCCCGATTCAGGCCGCCGAGGTCAAGCCGAGCGGACAGTTGCAGTTTCAGGGTGATTATTTGGACTCACCGCTGGCCGATGGCAGCCATTGGCAGCTTGCCATGCCAGATGGCCGTTTCGGTGTGACCGTGGCCGAGCCCCTGGCCACCAGTGCCCTGATTGGCCGCTGGC
>Ga0307492_10000278_pt1 | contig 22104 bp, 18 predicted proteins | sample SI3LmetaG_FD_202365 | JGI IMG/M metagenome (GOLD analysis project Ga0307492, IMG submission 202365) | Sea-ice brine microbial communities from Beaufort Sea near Barrow, Alaska, United States - SI3L | ecosystem: Environmental > Aquatic > Marine > Coastal | place: USA: Alaska | collected 2017-05-06 | reverse complement strand
AAATAACAATGTTATGAGAAAACATTGAATCTTGAACTGCTGAGCAACGTAAATGATTTTTTGGTAGAGGATATTCATCAATAAAACCCAGTAAATGAGTCAACTCATGAAAGAACACCTTTTCATTGTCATCACTATCGATATATAAAATACCCGCGTTAACGTTGGCACCACCTTTGTCAAAAAGCACTGCCACAAACCTTTGATTGGTTAAGGTATTTTTGTTTTTCCAAATAGCTTCGTTACACTCAATAGACTCATTTTCACTGTGATGACAATTAAGTTCTATCTTGCTTATGTATTTGACAGGAGAAAAGCATAGATATGGTTTTAATGGATCTAAATTTGATGATGAAATGAGTTTGTCAAAATAAGCTAAATCGTCCAAGTTTGTGGCAAAAGGGGCTATTTTTGCCAAGCACCTTTTTCCAGACTCTATATTTGAACTATTTATAATATTGTACTTTTCTAGTTTTTTATAAAAAATCTGATGTGCTTTATTTTTATTAACTGAATTTATTTTCTTAAAAAGTTTGGTGTAGTACTCAATCTTTTGATGGTCACCTATCATGATTGAAATTTTGATTAAAAGTGTTAATGCATAAAGATTAGACTTTATAGGGACTAATATCTTTTTAGCTGCTGATAGTTTATTCTTCTCAACATAAATACTAGCTAGTGCTACTTTAGCTTTGTTATGACCTAGTCGTGAAGCTTGTAACAACCACAGTTCAATATTTCGATTAACCTCTGAATTTTTATCTTGCTTATCGATATAATATTTAGCTAACTTGAATGCTACCTCCCCATCAGTTTTGCCGAGTGTTCTGGCAATACTTTGCCATCTTTTATCTTCCTCAGCGTAAACATCCAATCGTTGGTATAACATTGTTTTTATACCCAATCGACTTATATGGGTAAATTGAGAGCGGGTTGCATTGCCACTTTCAACGGCACTAACTAAGGAGTTTAACCAAAAAAAAGAGCTCGTTAACAATATCGTCAGCAGGCTCAGTATTATTAATGTTTTTTTAGATTTAGTCACTTGATTTTCTAAAACTGTCTATAAAATCATTCTGATTGGAATGATGAGCTCACGACATTTTTTCGCATTAAATCAAGCTCAAGCTTTGCGTATCGGTGCTCAACAAATTCATAAACATTAGTACTCAATGCTAATTTAAAAAAATCCGCCGATGATTTATCATTTCCCTTTAACTGATAGTATTTTCCTAAGTAAAAGTAAGCTTCACATAAGCGCTCACTTAACGCCTTACTCGAATCTACATCTTCTAATAATTGACTAACAAACTGTTGGTCAGAAATATTTCCAAGATACATTTGAATGATATCTTTCGCCCAAATGTTATCGTTAACTAAAAATGAAGTTCGCTGCAATAATGCTTGAGCATTTACACTGTCTATTGCATATTCAGCTAAATATAACCATAAAATGCGGTATGGATCATTTTTTTTACGTTGATGAAATGTACTGAAATCGTCAATTGATAGCTCTGGTCGACCGCCATAATATAATGCAATACCACGGTTTAAATAAGCATATTCATGTTTTGGATCTAAATCAATTGCAGAGTCAAACGCTTCATAAGCTTGGTTAAATTCTTGTAATTGTGTGTAATGGATCCCTAAAAAGTTATAGGCATCTACAAAATTTGGTTTTAGACGTAATGCTCGGTTGAAATCAAGACGGGCTAATGAACGTAAACCTACACTGTCATAAATAACTCCACGATCGTAATAAAGCTCTGCACGTTGAACGTCTGTTATTTCTGCACGCTGAATAACATCCGTTAAACGTGCAATAGCGATTTCACTTTTATAATTAATGGCGAGAGGTTCAGCAATGATCAATTGATTCATAGCAATAGGAGAAGGACTTTGTTGATTACTCGCACAACCTTGTAATGCGTAAATAGCAAAGACAAAAACTATTTTAAAAAGTTTATTCACAGAAATAAGGCACCTAAATATATATTTTTATTAACTTAATCTCAGTATATAAAAAAGGGAGCCATCAGGCTCCCTTTTTATGTAACTATTTAAATATAAAGTTATTCAGCTGGTGCAGCAGTTTTTTCTGTAGCTTCTTTAATACTTAAACGAACACGTCCCTGACGGTCAACTTCAAGTACTTTAACAGTAACTTCTTGACCTTCAGTTAATACATCGCTTACTGCATTAACACGTTCTTCAGAGATTTGAGAGATGTGAACTAAACCATCTTTACCCGGAAGTACGTTAACAAATGCGCCGAAATCTACGATACGTACAACTTTACCCTGGTAAATAGTACCTACTTCGATTTCTGCTGTTAATGCTTTAATACGGTTAATAGCATCTTCAGCTTGTTCACCACTTGTTGCAGCAATTTTCACAGTACCGTCATCATCGATTTCGATAGTTGTACCTGTTTCTTCAGTAAGCATACGGATAGTTGCGCCGCCTTTACCGATGATGTCACGAATTTTATCTTGGCTAACTTTAATCGTGTGAATACGTGGTGCAAACTGTGAAATCTCTTCACGGTGACCAGAAATTGCTTCATCCATTACAGATAAGATATGAGTACGTGCAGCTTTTGCTTGGTTTAAAGCAAGTTGCATGATCTCTTGAGTAATACCTTCAATTTTAATGTCCATTTGAAGTGCAGTGATACCACCTGTCGTACCGGCTACTTTAAAGTCCATGTCACCTAAGTGATCTTCATCACCTAAAATGTCAGAAAGAACAACGAAGTCGTCGCCTTCTTTAACGAGACCCATTGCAATACCAGCAACAGAAGCTTTAATTGGCACACCAGCATCCATTAATGCTAAAGACGTACCACATACAGAAGCCATTGACGATGAACCGTTTGATTCTGTAATTTCAGAAACAACACGTACAGCATATGGGAATTCTTCTGCTGAAGGCATAACAGCCAACATACCGCGTTTTGCTAAACGACCATGGCCGATTTCGCGACGCTTAGGCGATCCAACAAAACCCGTTTCGCCAACACAGTATGGAGGGAAGTTATAATGAAGCATAAATGCGTCAGTTTTTTCACCCATTATGGTGTCTAAACGTTGTGCGTCACGTTGAGTACCTAATGTGGCAACAACTAATGCTTGAGTTTCACCACGAGTAAATACAGCAGAGCCGTGAGTACGTGGTAATACGCCAGTCATTACATCTAATGCACGGATCATTTCAGGATCACGACCATCTATACGTGGCATACCTTTTGTAATTCGACCACGAACAACTGTTTTCTCTAAATCATGGAATAAGTCTTTTGCTTCTTGAACGTTAAGGTCTGCATCAGCAGCCAATAACGTTGCAACAACACCATCACGAATATCTTTGATTTTTTCGTAACGAACTGCTTTTTCAGTGATCTGATAAGCTTCGTCAACTTGTGCTTCAGAAAGTTCAGCAATTTTAGCAATAAGATCAGCATTTTTAACAGGTGCAGTCCAATCCCACTTAGGGTTGTTAACTTCTGCAGCCATTTCTTTAATTGCTGTGATTGCTTTTTGCATCTGCTCGTGGCCATAAACTACAGCGCCAAGCATTACTTCTTCAGATAAAATATCAGCTTCAGATTCAACCATCAATACAGCAGAGTCAGTACCAGAAACAACTAAGTTTAACTGAGACGTTTCTAATTCAGATTGTAATGGGTTAAGAATATATTTTCCGTCAGTATAACCAACACGTGCAGCGCCAACAGGACCACTAAATGGCATACCTGAAATAGCTAGTGCAGCAGATGTACCAAGTAAAGCAATGATATCAGGAGAAATTTCTGGGTTAGCAGAAACAACAGTAATAACAACTTGAACTTCGTTTGTGAAACCTTCTGGAAATAGTGGACGAATTGGACGATCAATCAAACGACAAATGAGTGTTTCTTCTTCAGAAGGACGACCTTCACGTTTGAAGAAACCACCAGGAATTTTACCAGCTGCGTAAGTACGCTCTTGGTAGTTAACCGTTAACGGGAAAAAATCTTGACCGGGTTTTGCTTCTTTCTTACCAACAACAGACACTAATACCGAAGTATCGTCCATGCTTGCCATTACAGCACATGTTGCTTGACGAGCAATAACGCCTGTTTCTAAAGTAACGGTATGTTGACCGAATTCAAATGTTTTAGTAACTGGATTGAACATGTATGTTCCTTTTAAATAAATTTTTAATTTTTAGATTATTAACCAATCTGTACAATTATTTATTCACTTAAAGCAAAAGTGGAACGGCTTAAGTTGAACAAAAAATTATACAGTTTGATTGATTAGTTTTACAAAATTTTATGAGTTCTAAATTTTGCTCCGATATTATACTTGGCTACACAGTTTTTACTAGATGAAAACGTCTTAAAATGTATATTAGTCACAAAAATAAGTTTGTTTTTTTGGCAAAAAAGCATAAATCTCATTTATAACTTTTTAATCATCGTTAAATTGTTATTACGGGGACATAATGGATGTTATTGATATGCTCTTCAAAACTCGTAATTGTTAGTTTATCTGGTGACTTATTAGATGAAATAAGTTCCTCTTTACTCGGAATAACCGTTTTGCTGAGTACTAGAACAATATTCTGATAATCATTAAACTCGATCAAAGCAACATAATTGAAATATGGCCTAGCTGCAGTCATTATTCGTATTAAGTTTTCTTTATTTTTAGGATATAAATTTATAAAGACTGAACCTGTTCCACTCAATTTATCCTCTAAATCATGATAATAACCGGAACTATATAAACATTCTGGGCTTTGCTGCTGATAAAATATATCGCATAAAATAATATCGTATCTATCGGTTGTAGTTTGGATAAACTCTTCTGCATTTTGATGAAATATATTACGCTTTACAGAAGATAAAAAGTATTTTTTCGCCATTTCAATAATTTGTAATTCAGCTTCAACCGATGTTACTTGAATATTTGGTAATTTATCTAAAACGTTTTCTATAGATCCAGCCCCCATACCTAAATTTAAAACATTTAAAGGTCCTTTATGCCACAACAAAAAAAGTAACATCGACTGTGGCACTGGTAACAAGATATTTTCGCGGTTCAATGTATTAATTGCAGCTTGAACGACATCACCACCATAATGAAACCAACGATAATGATTATGTTCCCTTACTTCTAATAACTCACCGCTAAGATGTGTCCGGAATAAAGATTTCCCAGTATTTATGTTTAGAGTGGGTCGAAGCACAACGTTATCCTCCACGGTTGATGAGATATATGATAGTACATTTATTTTAAAGCAAAAAAAAAGGAACCTACAGGCTCCTTTCAATTTGATTTATTAGGTTGTCTTAACGACGTAAACCTAATTTAGCAATAACAGTTGTGTAACGCTCAACGTTTCTGCCTTTTAAGTAATCAAGTAATTTACGACGTTGTGCAACCATGCGCAATAAACCACGACGTGAATGGTGATCATGGATGTGCTCTTTGAAGTGACCTTGTAGGTGGTTGATTTGTGTAGTTAACAAGGCAACTTGAACTTCAGGTGAACCTGTATCACCTTCTTTTTGAGCATATTCTGCAACGATTGCAGCTTTTTCTGTAGCATTTAAAGACATAATAAATCCTTAGTGTTATGTACCCGAAAGTACTTAAAATTCGCACCACGCCAAACACTAATTCAGCTAAGGTGACAAAAGAGCGCGCATTGTATCAGCGACAGACGAAATTGCAACAGATAATTATCCCTACATAACTTTAATAGGGTGTTAAATCTAAATAATTTCTAGCTGTAAAAAGATCTCGCGCTATATAATTACAGTGTTTTCAAAAACTCGTCTAAAACAACAATGCGTTTAGGCGCAACTAAACCGTCATCATTAATATGTCCAACACCAATAAACTCACCATCTGTATTGTTATCGCCAATAAAGACTTGAACTAAACCATCACTCGGTGCATTTGAAACTTGTACTGGATTACCGTGACGTAAAAAATTCGCCGACATATCATCAATAAAAATTTCAGGGATCCCATCACATGCAGTTGTCATAGGTAGTAATAGTGGATCTAACAATTCACTGGCCGATAACTCTTGTTCTTCAGCCTGCTCGACTAATGCTTGTAATTGTTCGATCGTCACCATTCTTTCTGTTGGATAATTACCTACAGCGCTACGTCGTAAGTTGGCAACATGTGCTCCACAACCAAGTAACTCACCTAGGTCATCAACAATTGTACGTATATAAGTCCCTTTAGATACGTGAATGTCTAAATCAACTTCATCACCTTCAAAACGTAATAAATCTAAATTAAAAACGGTAATATCTCGAGACTCTCGAGGTACTTCAATCCCATCACGTGCATATTTATATAATGGCTGACCTTTATGTTTTAATGCTGAATACATCGAAGGAATTTGTTTTGTTGTACCACGAAATGATTCAAGTGCACCTGCTAACTGCTCGTTTGAAACATTAACTTGTTTTTCTGAAACCACTTCACCATCAGCATCACTTGTTGTTGTGCGAATGCCTAACTTTGCAGTAACTTGATAAGTTTTATCGGTATCAAGTAAAAACTGCGAAAATTTAGTGGCTTCACCTAAACAAATCGGCAGCATACCTGTTGCAAGTGGATCTAATGCACCAGTATGCCCCGCTTTTTGTGCAGAGAAAATACGTTTAACTTTTTGCAATGCACTGTTTGATGACATTTCATAGGGTTTATCAAGTAGGATAACCCCATTAATCGGGCGACCTTTTCTACGTTTAGCCATTAACTCGGTACCCTATGAGTTTTCTTCGTTATTTACATCAGAATCTTCATTAGATTCAGTTGCACCACGCTCTGAACTCTCAGCTATATGCTTATCACTGGCTACCGCTTCGTCAACGAGTGAGCTCATACGAACACCTTCAGACATAGAGCTGTCATAAACAAAACGTAAATGTGGCATTATACGTGCGCGTAACTTTTTGGCTAATAAAGAGCGAATAAAGCCGGCAGCATCATTCAACACTTCAATTGAGCTGTTAATTTCAGATGCTTCATTCGTAAAAAAAGTCACGAATATTTTTGCATAAGCTAAATCGCGGGTTAGCTCAACAGCCGAAACAGTTGTCATTGCTAAACGAGGATCTTTCACTTCGCGCATTAATATCGTTGCAATTTCTTTCTGTATTTCTTGTCCGACACGGTCGGTACGGGCAAATTCTCTTGCCATAGGAAATTCTCCTAATAAAGTTAATAAGGTTTTTTACTCTATAACTTTTAATATCTGAACAAAAATGGAGGCAAAGCCCCCATTTAGTATATTTACAAACAATAAGTGCCTGTTGATTTATAACAAAGCTAATTGATCCCCTTAAAAAAAATCAATTGGCAATCGTCTAAAACTACAGAGTACGCTTAATTTCTATTGTTTCGAATACTTCAATTTGGTCACCAACACGAACGTCGTTGTAGTTCTTAACACCGATACCACATTCAATACCGTTACGAACTTCCTGTACATCATCTTTAAAACGACGAAGTGATTCAAGTTCACCTTCGTATATAACAACCAAATCACGTAATACACGAATTGGAGCGCTACGTTTAATTATACCTTCAGTAACCATACAACCAGCGATAGAACCGATTTTAGGCGACTTAAATACGTCACGTACTTGTGCAAGACCAATGATTTCTTGTTTGAATTCTGGTGCTAACATACCACTCATGGCTTGTTTAACTTCATCGATTAATGCGTAGATAACGCTGTAGTAACGTAAATCGATATTTTCTGATTCGATGACTTTACGAGCAGAAGCATCAGCACGAACATTAAAACCAACAACGATAGCATTGGAAGCAGCTGCTAATGTTGCATCTGTTTCAGTGATAGCACCAACACCTGAACCAATGATCTTCACTTTAACTTCATCTGTTGATAATTTAAGTAATGAGTCACTGATTGCTTCAAGAGAGCCTTGAACATCTGACTTAATGACAACATTAACTTCAGATATATCACCTTCGGCCATGCTAGCAAACATATTTTCAAGTTTAGCTTTTTGTTGACGAGCAAGTTTCACATCACGGAATTTACCTTGACGGAATAAAGCCACTTCACGTGCTTTCTTCTCATCTTTAACAACAGTTGCTTCATCACCAGATTGTGGCACACCACTTAATCCGATAATTTCAACTGGAATAGATGGGCCGGCTGATTGAATAGTTTTACCATTCTCATCACGCATCGCACGAACACGACCATATTCTAAACCACAAAGTACGATATCACCTTGCTTTAAAGTACCTTCTTGAACCAGTACGGTTGCTACTGGGCCACGGCCTTTATCTAATTTAGATTCAACAACTACACCATTTGCCATTTTATCGACAACAGCAGTTAGCTCTAATACTTCAGACTGTAATAAGATAGAATCAAGTAAATCGTCAATACCTAAACCCGTTTTAGCTGAAACGTGACAGAACTGCACTTCGCCGCCCCACTCTTCTGATAAAACGTTATGTTGAGATAGTTCACTCTTAACACGGTCAGGATCAGCACCTTCTTTATCCATTTTGTTAACAGCGATGATAATAGGCGCATCAGAAGCTTTAGCATGTTGAATCGCTTCAATCGTCTGTGGCATAACACCATCATCGGCAGCAACAACAATAACAATAATATCTGTCGCTTTAGCACCACGTGAACGCATAGCAGTAAAGGCAGCATGACCTGGAGTATCTAAGAACGTGATCATACCATGACCAGTTTCTACGTGATAAGCACCGATATGCTGAGTAATACCACCCGCTTCGCCGTCAGCTACTTTAGCTTCACGAATGTGATCAAGTAGTGATGTTTTACCATGATCAACGTGACCCATAATAGTAACTACTGGTGCACGAGTAATTTCTTCACCTGTATGGCTACGATCAGCAAGTACAGCTTCTTCTAAGGCATTTTCTTTAACAAGAACAACTTCAAATCCCATATCTTCAGCAACAAGTGCTGCAGTTTCTTGGTCAATGACTTGGTTAATGGTTGCCATAGCACCCATTTTGAACATTGCTTTTACAACTTCAGCACCTTTTTTAGCCATTTTATTAGCAAGTTCGGCTACTGAAATTGTTTCGCCAATGCGAATGTCTTGAAATTTTTCTTCAACAGGTTTGGTAAAACCATGTTTTAAGCTATCAGGCGAAGATAAAGTTTTACCTTTGCCGCGTCCATTATTACGGCCACGAGCTGCTGGCGCTTTCTTCTTCTTACGGCGGCGACCACTTTCGTCTGCAGAGTCACTTTTATCTTCAGCTTCTTGCGCATATTTAGAAGAAGTTAAATGAACAACTTCTTTTTCTTTCGCTTTTCGTTCAGCTTCTTGCTCTTTCCAGCGTGCTTCATTCTCTTCTGCTAATTTCTTAGCTGCAGCTGTTGCTTCTTTAGCTTCTTCTTCAAGTTTAGCTTTAGTTTCAGCTTCTTGAGCAAGACGAGTCTTTTTAGCTTCTTCGCTTTCTGCAATTTTTACAGGCGCTTCTTCAACATTCTTTGCTTTAGCTACTGCTGCTTGTTTAGCTTTAGTTTCAGCTTCAGCTTTAGCTTGAACTTTACGTTCTGCTTCTGCTTCTGCTTTCGCTGCTGCTACTGCTACTGCATTTTGAGCTTCTTTAGCATCTGCAATTGCTTTTGCTTCAGCCGTTGCTTTAGCCGCTAATTCAGCTTCTGCGGCTACTTTTGCTTCAGCTTCAACTTGTTGCTGTTCTTCAACTTCACTACGCTTAACGTAAGTACGCTTTTTACGTACTTCAACATTAATAGACTTAGCTTTGCTGCCATGTCCCATCGTTAACGTTGATTTGGATTTACGGTTAAGTGTCATTTTTTTAGGTTCAGCTGTTGAGTCGTCACCATGTTGCTTTTTCAAATATTCTAGCAAAGATTCTTTTTCATCTTGTGATACAGAATCAGTTGCCGATTTATTCACGCCAGAGTCAGCCAATTGGCTAACTAAGCGATCCACCGGTGTACCAATTTCTTGAGCAAGTTCTGCTACAGTTGTGTTAGACATCTATTATATTCTCCCGGGGATTATTCTTCGTTAAACCAACAAATATTACGCGCAGCCATAATTAACTCGCCCGCTTTGGTTTCATCTAATTCTTCAATATCAGCAATCTCATCAACACCCTGCTCAGCTAAATCTTCAAGGGTGATTACACCACGACTTGCTAATACAAATGCTAAGTGGCGCTCTAAACCATCTAAGGCTAATAAATCAGCCGCTGGTTCTGCATTTTCAAGTGACTCTTCACTTGCTAACGCCTTAGTTGTCAAAGCCTCTTTTGCACGTTCTCGAAGTGCGTCAACAATCTCTTCGTCCATACCGTCAATTTCTAACATTTCAGCAGCAGGTACGTAAGCAATCTCTTCTAACGTTGCAAAACCTTCTTCCGCTAATAAGTTAGCAAAGTCATCATCAATATCTAAGTTATCAGTAAATAGAGAAATAACTTTATCGTTTTCTGCTTGATGTTTTTCGTTCATGTCAGCAACAGTCATTACGTTTAGTTCCCAGCCAGTTAATTGGCTCGCTAAACGAATATTTTGACCACTACGACCAATCGCCATTGCTAAGTTACCTTCCTCAACCGCAATGTCCATTGTGCCTTTATCTTCATCAACAATAATTGATGCAACTTCTGCTGGAGCCATTGCATTAATTACGTATTGTGCAGAGTTGTCGTCATATAAAACGATATCTACACGTTCTCCACCAAGTTCTGTTGATACTGCTTGTACACGTGAACCACGCATACCAACACATGCCCCTACTGGATCGATACGTTTGTCATTAGATTTTACAGAAATTTTAGCGCGTGAACCCGGATCGCGAGCAGCACCTTTAATCTCGAGCATTTCTTCGCCAATCTCCGGTACTTCAACACGGAAAAGTTCAATCAACATTTCTGGCTTAGAACGCGTAACTAATAATTGTGCGCCACGCGTTTCTGTCTTTATTTCGTATAACAAACCACGAATACGATCACCTGGACGGAATGTTTCACGAGGCAACATATCATCACGATAAATAACGGCTTCTGCGTTATTACCTAAATCAATAATGATGCTATCACGGCTCGCTTTTTTCACAACACCTGTAACAAGATCACCGATTTGTTCTTGGTAAGCTTCAACAATAAGTGCACGTTCAGCTTCGCGAATTTTTTGTACAATAACTTGCTTAGCTGTTTGAGTTGTTACACGGTCAAATTTTACGGATTCAATTTGATCTTCAATGTAATCACCTAACTGTAACTCTTCGTTATCGTATTGTGCTGCTGACAAACTCATTTCTGCAAATGGGTTTTCTGCTACTGCATCATCAGCTACAACTAACCAACGACGAAAAGTATCAAATTCACCATTAGAACGGTCAATAGCAACACGAACAATAATGTCACCTTCATATTTTTTCTTTGTTGCTGTCTCTAAAGCAGTTTCCATTGCTTCAAAAATACTTTCACGTGGTAATGCTTTTTCGTTAGATACGGCATCTACAACCAGTAATATTTCCTTACTCATGCTACTTAGCCTTTTTAATCGTTTTCTGAACAGTTCAACTTATATTCATGCAATAAGGTTGAACAACTACGTATTTTTATTTAACTACTATTCTTTTTTGGTTATTTCTTTTTATGATGGTTAAAAACCAAATGAGCTTTAACAATGTTACCAAGGACCAAATCATAGTCTTCACCGTCAACCGTCACTATTAATGTGTCATTTTCAATGGCAACTAAAACGCCTTTAAATTTGCGACGACCATTTAACGGAATTGATAACTTTACTTCAATAATTTCACCAATCACTGCTTCATAGTGTGCTTTATCAAATAAAGGGCGATCTAAGCCTGGTGATGAAACTTCTAAATTAAACTCACTGCTGATAGGGTCTTCAACATCAAGTATAGCGCCTACTTGACGGCTAACTTCAGCACAGTCATCCACATCAATACCATTTTCATGGTCGATAAATAAACGTAATACAGAATTATTACCTGCACTTATATATTCAATACCTAACAATTCTTTACCGACTTCTTCAACAGCAGGACGTAACATGTCTGTTAATTTATGTTCAAACTTAGCCAATCATTTTCTCCAAATAAAATCTTACTTTATTTTTCTGTATCAACATTCGGATACAAAAAAAGGGCTTGTAGCCCAGTAATTCTTAAAACTTTTCGTGCTGAAAAATATTCCAGGTACAAAAAAGCCCCATTCCGCGGGGCTTATATCACTGAACCCACGATGTTGATTTAACCTAGTGACTTATAAAATAAGCCGTCAAATCGATACAACAATATAAAATATATTTTTTGACCGTGCATTTAAGCAATAGTTATAAAAAGAATTTCAGTGAAATATTGTTATATTTAAGCTGGGCGAATTATATAGCGACTGCAACTGAATCGCAAGCCTATTTAATGCGATAAGCAATAAAAGCTTAACTTATAAGAGTAGTTACTCTTCAAATAATATATAGCGCTAAATAACAGCAAGTTAGTAATTGTTTATTAAAAATGCTATAAATTCAATTAAGTTCAAATTTTTTAGTAAATCGACAAATATATGTATAGCTATTCTCAATTATTAATTAGAAACCTCATTTTAGGCGTTTTTTTTAACATTCTTATCGCCTTAATGGTGAGTTACTTTTTTTCTTCTTATCTGTACAACAAACAATTAGAAGCTCAACAATCAATTTCAGTTATTATTGATGCTTTAGACAAAAAAAATCAAATAGAAGATGTTGAAATACTTTTGAATTCATCTGATTTCCAGTTACTTTCTATAACAAAAGACACAAAAAAAGTCCTTAATTATAACGCAACTGTACCAAACGACTATGTATCTTTGATTTCGCCTGAAGCAATTACTTTTACAAACGAATTTAATACTACCGTGACTTATCAAATAAATAGTATTGCTTTCGCAACACTCATTTTTAAAATTATAGTAGCGTCGATCCTCGCCAGTATATTCATTATATTTATTGCTTGTTCATTAAGTGTTAAAAACAGTAAACAACTCGTTTTCGTCGTAAATAAAAAAATAAAACAGGGTATAGCTCAAGTCATATCGATGAATAAACTTGAACCTGACGATGAAATTGTTGATATTCCGGCGTTGGCAGCGGGACTAAAAAAGGTTCAAGCGCTAATTTTATCGCATATTGATGATGCTTCTGCCCTTGAGAAAAAGGCATATTTAGACAGTCTGACGAAACTAGAAAACCGCAATCGTTTTATACAATTTTTTGCCAATGACGAAAACCAAGTAAAATTTGGAGTTTTAGCCATTACACGTTGCTCTGAACTACAAACCATCAATCAAATACACGGTTACAGTGAAGGTGACAAATATATTTGCAAAGTAGCAGAAATAATAAAAGGGGTGACAGTAACTTATCGCGGTGCCAGTGTTTATCGTTTAAACAGCTCTGACTTTGCGACGTTATTACCTAATATCACATTAAAAGAAGCAGAAAATGCTGCCAATGAAATATCTAACAAGTTTAATCAATATCAACATGCATCAGATTTAGATTCAGTAGGCTATACTGGATTGGTGTCTTTCGAAAATGATAAACCTTTAGGTGAATTACTCGCTTTAGCAGATACAGGAATAAGTGTTGCTCAAACTCAGCAAATAAACTCGTGGTTTTCACAAAGTGATACAGATATTTTGAATGGTGCTAGTGCCAACTACGGGAATCAAAATTGGCGACAAGAAATAGATAATGTTTTAGAAAATCAGCGTGTAAAATTACTCGTTCAACATATAAAACCAAACAGCCGTAATAATAAAGTTTATGGCGAAATTCTAGCTCGTTTTTTAAATTCAGCTGATGAAATGTTACCAACAGCTTCCTTTATCGCTATGGCGGAAAAGCTCGATAAAATTGTTGCCGTAGACAAAATGATAATCGAAAAAGTAATCAACGAAATAAAGATTAAAAACCTTCATGAACAATCTTTTGGTATCAACATTAGCGCCCGTAGTATTCATGATGAATACTTTTTAATTTGGTTAGAACGTCGTTTATTAAAAGAAGCCAATATCGCGTCAAAATTAATTTTTGAAATCACTGAATATGGTTTGCAACAAAATATTAAAACCAGTAAACGTTTTATCGATATGATCCATCGAGTTGGATCTCGTATTACTGTTGAACGCTTTGGCGTTGGTTTAACTTCATTTAAATTTTTCCGTGATTTAAAACCTGACTTCATAAAAATGGACAGCTCCTACACACGTGATATTGATGATGATAAAAACAACCAATATTTCATACGACTAATGGTCGATTTAGCACATAGATTAAGTATCACGGTATTAGCGGAAAGTGTTGAAAGCCAAGAAGAAAAATTCACTTTAGAGAAATTATTCATTGATGGCTGTCAAGGGTTTTATTTAGGTAAACCTGAAGAGATTTAGTTATATAAATCTGAAAATTAAATTATTCATAACGATAAAACATAAATAGTATGTAAAGATATTGCATATGCAACTAAAATTAGGGCATTGAGCGGTTGTCATCTGACCAATAAAGTCGGATAATAGTGTGAATTATCTCATGAAATTAATTTCAAATGACAGATTATCTACTGCTGTTAGTTAGCACTATATTAGTAAATAACTTTGTGCTCGTAAAGTTCCTAGGTCTATGCCCTTTCATGGGTGTGTCTTCTCGTACTGAAACTGCCATTGGTATGTCATTTGCTACTACCTTTGTAATGACAATTGCTTCTTTACTTAGTTATATAGTAAACACTTATATTTTAGCGCCATTAGGCCTAGAATATTTAACCACAATGATGTTCATTTTAGTCATTGCTGTTGTTGTTCAATTTACTGAAATGGTCGTTCATAAAACCAGTGCCAATTTATATCGTCTACTCGGTATTTTCTTACCCTTAATTACCACGAACTGTGCCGTATTAGGAGTCGCTTTGTTAAATATTTATGAGCAACATAACTTCCTAGAGTCTATCGTTTATGGATTTGGCGCCGCTGTTGGTTTTTCTCTCGTGCTTATTATGTTTTCAGCCATGCGTGAAAAATTGGCTAATGCAGATATCCCAAAACCTTTTAAAGGCTCAGCAATTGCAATGATCACAGCAGGCTTAATGTCACTCGCCTTTATGGGATTTACCGGATTGGTGAAGTTTTAATGAGCGTACTCATAACCACTTTAATGGCCATTTTAGTGCTTGGCGCTATGGCATTATTATTTGGCGCTATACTCGGTTTTGCCTCAGTAAAATTTCACGTAGAGGGTGATCCTCTTGCCGAACAAGTTGACGCTATATTACCTCAAACTCAATGCGGTCAATGCGGTTATCCCGGCTGTAAACCTTATGCAGAAGCAGTAGCCAACGGAGAAGCCATAAATAAATGTGCTCCGGGTGGTGATGACACGATCAAAAAAATAGCGGACTTAATGGGGGTTGAACCACCACCACTTGATGAAAATCATGATACAGATAACTCACCTAAAGTTGCTTTTATTATTGAAGAAGATTGCATCGGGTGTACAAAATGTATTCAAGCTTGTCCAGTTGATGCAATTATAGGTACAACCAAACAAATGCACACTATAATAGCCGACGAATGTACGGGTTGTGACTTATGTGTGGAACCTTGTCCGGTTGATTGCATAGTAATGATCCCTATCGCTAAAACGCCACAAAATTGGCAGTGGGATCTTAATAATATACCCTTAGTACAGCTTGATTAGGTGAGGTTTCGTGGGATCAGTTATTGAACGCATAAAGCAAGGAAAATTTTGGACTTTTCACGGTGGTATTCATCCACCTGAACAAAAGTTCTTAACCACTGGTAAACCAATCAGAGCTGTTAGTATACCTGAAGAATTAATATTACCATTACAGCAACACATCGGTATTTCTGCAGATTTGCAAGTGAGTGTTGGTGATAAAGTATTAAAAGGCCAAGCGCTAACTCAAAGTACGCATCCTATGGCAGTTCCTATTCATGCTCCGACAAGTGGAACGATAACGGCGATAAAAAATGCCGTTATTGCCCACCCTTCAGGTTTAAGTGAATTATGCTTGTTTATCACGCCAGATGGCAAAGATGAATGGCGAGAACGCCATATTTGTACTGATTTAGACATACTAACTACTAATGATTTAATGGGTAAAATTTCATCTGCAGGCATTTCCGGTATGGGAGGAGCTGGTTTTCCTACACAAGTAAAAGTCAGTACTCCCGAAAAAATTAAATTTCTCATCATTAACGCTGCTGAATGTGAACCTTATATCACTGCTGATGACTTATTAATTCGCGAACAGAGTCCATCAATACTTGATGGAATTAATATTCTCGATAAAATATTATCACCAGATTATATTTTAATAGGTATTGAAGACAATAAACCTGAAGCAATAAAAGTATTACAGCAGGCAACTGCTGAAAACGAAAGAACTCAAGTGTGTGTACTTCCTACTAAATATCCCACTGGGGGTGAAAAGCAGTTAATTCAAATATTAACTGGGCAAGAAGTTCCCGCTGGTGTTTTGCCGAGTTCACTCGGTATTGTTATGCAAAATATAGCGACTTGTTTTGCTATAGCTGATGCTGTGATAAACGACATTCCTTTAATAAAAAGAGTGGTTACTGTAAGTGGTCAAGCCTTAAAAAAACCACAGAATATCTGGGCATTGCTAGGAACTCCAGTAGGTTTTCTACTCGAACATTGTGGCTACGCCAATAAAGATAAAAAGCATGTTATTATAGGTGGTCCAATGATGGGATATAGCTTACCAACGGATCAAGTTCCCGTGGTAAAAACAACTAATTGCATATTGGCGCCCAGTGAAAAAGAAATATCGTCACCTTACTCAACGGGAACTGGCGAAGTTGAGTGTATTCGGTGTGGTCAATGCAGCGATGTTTGTCCCGCCCAATTACTACCCCAAGAATTACAATGGAGTGCTAAAGCTAAAGATCATCAACAGCTCAATAAATTAAATTTATTTGATTGTATTGAATGTGGCGCTTGCGCTTATGTTTGTCCAAGCCAAATCCCATTAGTGAATTATTATCGTATTGCAAAGTCTGAAATTCGTCAGCAAACACAACTCGATATAAAAGCTGAACATGCAAAAGTTAGATTTGAAGCACGAAAAGAGCGATTAGCAAGAGATAAAATAGCCAGAGAAGAGAAGCAAAAAGTCGCAGCAGAAGCACGTAAAGCACGTATGAACTCTGGTACAACAGAAGCAAAAAGTGAAATGTCTGCTGTTGCCCAAGCCTTAGCACGTGTTAAAGCCAAGAAAGCACAAACGACTGTTCAAGCTACTACAAATGAAGAAACACCTTCAGTGAATGATGGTCAAAAAAGTCAAGTAGCCGCTGCAATTGCTAGAGCAAAAGCGAAAAAGCTTGCTGCTCAACAAAATAAATTTGTTGAAAAACCTATCGTTGTTAACGAAAACACCGATGTGCTAAAGCCAGTTGATGATAAAAAAGCAAAAGTAGCTGCTGCTGTTGCAAAAGCCAAAGCAAGGAAGCTTGTTAAAAAAACGCATGAGAAAGTATTAAATGTTTGTAGCACCGTTATTGAAGAAAAGACTGAACAAGTCAGTAAGGCAGAAAAGGCTGTTATCGATAAAAAAACAAAGGCCGCTGCTGCAGTAGCGAAAGCAAAAGCAAGAAAACTTGCTAATAAAAAGAATGATAAAGCGCTAAATACTGATGACTCGGCTATTAACGAAAATATTGAACAAGTTATTAATACAGAAAAAGCGGTTGCCGATAAAAAAACAAAGATCGCTGCTGCAGTGGCGAAAGCTAAAGTAAGAAAACTTGCAAATAAAACGAATGATAAAGCGCTAAATACTGATGACTCGGCTATTAACGAAAACGTTGAACAAGTTAGTAATACAGAAAAAACGGTTGCCGATAAAAAAACAAAGATCGCTGCTGCAGTGGCGAAAGCCAAAGCAAGAAAACTTGCTGAGCAAAAAACAACAGTAGACGCTACTCCTAGCAATGAAATAACAAACGAACAAACAGAATAAGAGTCGATATAATATTATGGCCTTTTGGATAGCAAGCTCACCACATAATCACGTTCAGAGTAAAACCTCTGCAATAATGCGACTCGTCATTTATGCAACTATTCCTGGAATTTTTGCTCAATGGTACTTTTTTGGGTGGGGGAATATCATTCATATTTCACTCGCTATCATTACCGCTTTAGTCGCTGAATTCACCATTTTATCTTTACGTGAACACAAAATAAAAGCTCAACTCTTTGATGGGAGTGCAATTTTAACAGCGGTATTAATCGGTATTAGTTTACCTGCAATAGCACCCTGGTGGATTTCAGTGATCGGTGCAGCCTTCGCTATTATTATCGTCAAACAACTTTATGGCGGATTGGGGCACAACCCTTTTAACCCAGCAATGGCTGGTTATGTGATGTTATTGATTTCATTTCCTGTTCAAATGACATCATGGCAACCACCACTTGAACTAATGGCATTACCTTTAAGTTTTGTTGACACATTTTCGGTTATTATCAGTGGTTTTACTATTGACGGATATTCTGTAGAACAATTAAGAACTCATATCGACGGTTACACCATGGCTACACCACTCGATACAGTAAAAACAAACTTAACACTGGGTTTAACGATAGCAGAAAGTATGGAAAGTCCTGTTTTCGGTGAGAACTTTGGCCTAGGTTGGGAATGGATTAATGCAGGATTTCTCTTAGGTGGCTTATTTTTATTAGCAAGAAAATCGATTCATTGGGCAACACCATTAAGCTTTTTGAGCAGTTTATTTGTCTGTTCATTAATTGCTTTTTTATTCAGTCAAGACAGCAATGCATCAACCATGTTTCACTGGTTTAATGGTGCTTGTATGTTAGGTGCATTTTTTATATTAACTGACCCCGTTTCAGGTGCTACAAGTATTAAAGGACGCATAGTTTTTGGTGCTTTAGCTGGTTTTTTAGTTTTTATTATCAGAAAGTACGGCGGTTATCCTGATGCGGTAGCATTCGCCGTGTTAATTTGTAATATGGCCGCACCACTAATAGATCAGTACACTCGCCCTCGTACATATGGACATAATGTCTCATCAAGCAACGCAGAGAATAAGTAATGGTACTTTCAATAAAAACGGCTGTCAGTAGAAATGCCAAGATCCTTGCCTTGTTTGCTGTAGTTTGTACTGCCATCGTAGGTATAGTCCATTCACTCACTAAAGATCAGATCGTATTTCAGCAACAGCAAGACTTATTGCGTAATTTAAATAGTATTATTGTCGAGGATAGTTATAACAATATTATCTATAAAGACTGTCTTATTTTGCCCAGTGCTGCATTAGGTACAGTTGATTCACAAAAAGTTTATCGCGCAAGGAATAATGTTCAGTCGATTGCTGCGGCTATTACTACCGTTGCGCCTGATGGCTACAATGGCAATATAGAGTTGCTCATTGCCATCAATATAGATGGCAGCGTTAGTGGCGTAAGAACATTAAAGCATCAAGAAACACCAGGGCTTGGCGACAAAATAGAAGTACGAAAAAGTGATTGGATAGAAAGTTTTAATACGCAGAGATTAGCAAGTAAGAACGATAGCCGTTGGTTGGTTAAAAAAGATGGCGGTATGTTTGATCAATTCACGGGTGCAACAATTACTCCTCGTGCTGTCGTAAAAGCAGTAAGAAAAACCGTAATTTATTTTAATCAACACAAAGATAAAATATTTGAAAGTGACAGTAATTGTGAGAATTATGATTCAGTGAAGGAGGCGCTCTAATCATGAAAATTAACGCTGAATATAAAGAGTTAGCTTGGCAAGGCTTATGGAAAAATAATCCGGGTATAGTCCAACTATTAGGTTTGTGCCCTCTACTCGCGGTAACTTCAACCTTAACTAACGCCATTGGTTTAGGCTTAGCAACATTATTTGTACTTATTTGTTCGAATGCTACGGTGTCTGCAATACGCAACTGGGTGCCTAAAGAAATTAGAATCCCTATTTTTGTGTTGATCATCGCCTCTTTTGTCACTTGCGTGCAATTGCTGATGAATGCCTATACTTTTGGTTTGTATCAATCTTTAGGAATATTTTTGCCCTTGATTGTAACTAACTGTGCCATTATCGGTAGAGCTGAGGCTTATGCCTCTAAAAACCCAATAAAACAAGCAACCTTTGACGGTTTAATGATGGGACTAGGCTTTCTATTAATATTGATGTTACTAGGTGCGGTAAGAGAAATACTCGGACAAGGTACATTATTTGACGGCGCTAATTTATTACTAGGGAATTGGGCAAGCATATTACGTATAGAAGTGTTTCATTTGGACAGTCAATTTTTACTCGCCATTTTGCCTCCTGGTGCTTTCATTGTAATGGGTTTATTTATTGCCTTAAAAAATGCTATCGACGATAGAGTTGCTGCTGCTAAACCTAAAGCAGACAATAAAGAAATTTCGCGTGTTCGTGTCAATTTTGATGAAAAATAACGTAAGAATAAATATTTATGAATAAAGAAAAGCGTATAGAAATATTATCTCGATTACGTGACAATGACCCTAATCCAACCACTGAATTGAACTTTTCTTCACCTTTTGAATTGTTAATCGCCGTTCTCCTTTCTGCACAGGCTACCGATGTCAGCGTCAATAAAGCGACTGCAAAGCTTTACCCTGTTGCTAACACACCACAGTCGATTCTTAATTTAGGGCTCGATGGATTAAAGTCTTATATAAAAACCATTGGTTTATTTAATACAAAAGCTGCAAACACTTTAAAAACTTGCCAAATGCTGGTTGAATTACATGGTGGAGAGGTTCCTGAAGACAGAGCAGCACTTGAAGCTTTACCCGGTGTAGGAAGAAAAACAGCCAATGTTGTTTTAAATACGGCCTTTGGACAACTAAAAGATAATGAAGGTAATTATTTTATCGCTGTAGATACGCATATCCAACGATTAGCAAATCGCACAGGTTATGCCAAAGGTAAAACAGTCGAAGAAACAGAAAAAAACATTGTCAAAAACACACCAAGAAAAACAGAATTCTTTTTTAATTTACATCATTGGTTCATTTTACATGGTCGATATACTTGTGTAGCAAGAACCCCACGGTGTGGTTCTTGTATAATTGAAGATTTATGTGAATTTAAAGACAAAGTCAGTTAACTAAATAATACTTTATAGCAGAGGAGCAATGATGAAATTTTTACATACGATGGTACGCATAGATGACTTGGAAAAGTCGCTAGAATTCTATATTAATCATTTGGGTTTAATCGAAACAAAACGTGTTGACGTGCCTAAAGGAAAATTTTCATTAATTTTTCTTGCTACTGAAGTTGGTGGTCCTGAAATTGAATTAACCCATAATTGGGGTTCTGAAGAAAACTATACGAGTGGCAGAAATTTTGGCCATTTAGCCTTTGAAGTAGAAGACATCTATGAAACTTGTGAAAAGTTAATGACAGCTGGTATTGTTATTAATCGTCCACCTCGTGATGGTCACATGGCTTTTGTAAAATCACCTGATGGTATATCTATCGAGTTATTACAAAAAGATGACTCATTAGCTCCACAAGAGCCTTGGTTGAGTATGGAAAACCAAGGTAGCTGGTAAAAATTTTATCAAATGATTCAATTCAGTTATAACCACTGAGTCATTATAAGTTAAATTATCTCACCTCAATGATTGTCGCTTTTACTTTTATTTGGCAATCATTTTAATCATCACTTGAGCACTGACAGTAAGTCGCTATGTTCATCAGTCCAGATTATATCGCTCTTTGCTCCTGACCTATCCATTGGCCAACGGCTACGATAGGCTTTTACGCGTGCATCTGTTAAAAAAACCTGATTATCCGTCAACAATACCCATTGAACATTATGTTCATTATCTTTATCTGCATCTGTTTCAATGTAAATAATTTCTTTATTTAAAACATGAGCTAAACCACGAACCAAGTGAGTCAAGTCTAAGTGTGAATTTGAAATGTGAATAGCCAACACTCCATCATCTTTTAAATGATTGAAATAG